>OFTY01000677.1_pt1 | contig 20865 bp, 15 predicted proteins | sample 1775061 | NCBI WGS metagenome assembly OFTY01 (sample SAMN08195773, study PRJEB24354) | sludge metagenome | isolation source: sludge from phenol fed wastewater aerobic bioreactor B | place: India: Nagpur | collected 2016-09-16 | reverse complement strand
GCCGCCAGGAAGGGAAAAGGGCTTGTAGTGCTGGTAAACAAATGGGATTTGATGGATAAAGAAACCAACACCGCGCGCGACTATGAAAGAGATTTAAAAACAAGGCTTGCGCCCTTTAATGATGTGCCTTTTATTTTTATTTCGGCAAAAGATAAAACAAGAATTTTTCGCGCCATCGAAACTGCCCTGCAGGTGTACGATAACAAAACACGCAAAATACCTACCAGCCAATTGAACGATATTATGCTTAAAGCGGTGGAAAATTATCATGCGCCCGTGGTAAGAGGTCATTCTATTAAAATAAAGTATGTAACACAGTTGCCCACGCATGTGCCATCGTTTGCATTTTTCTGCAATTTTCCGGACGATATAAAAACACCTTATAAGAATTACCTCGAGAACCAGTTGAGGCAACAGTTTGACCTGAAGGGAGTACCGGTAAGGCTTTTCTTCAGGAAAAAGTGAAAAACAAGGAGTTAGGAGGGAGAATCAATTGATTTTTCAGTAAAAATACTGTTAAGAATTTGTTTATTTGAATCCGGCTATTACCTTTGCGAACAAATTTTAAAACCCATCACAATGAAAAAATTACTTGCAATTTTCGCTATCGCTGCTATCGTAGTAGCTTGTAACAACGAATCTGCAACTTCTGCTGAAGACGCTCAAAAAGTAGCAGACTCTTTACGTACAGACAGCCTGAACAAAGCTGCTGAAGCTGCTGCTAAAGCTGCCGCTGATACAATGAAAGCTGCAACTGATTCCCTGAAAGCAACTGTTGATTCTCTGAAAAAATAATTTTCTTAAGATTTTTTCTGTAAGAAATTTCCTCCCGCTTGCGGGAGGTTTTTTTTACAATAAATCTTCGTTTTTTTCCCCTTGCCTGGCTTCCCCTGCATTTTACCTTCAACATCCTGTTATCGAAATCAGGAATTAAAATAGTGTAAAATGAAAAAGGGGATCTTGAACCTGCTGCTGTTATTGTTGGTTGATTATTGCCATGCCGCTATCCTTAAATGGGATGGAGAAGCTGGTGATGGACAATGGGCCACTTCCATTAATTGGGACCTGGACAGATTACCTGTCCCGGGGGATGAAGTAATATTGGACAACGCCTATATCAGTGATGATTATACAGTATTCCTTTCCGGCGGCAATAATGCAGTCAGCCTGCTTTCCCTGATCATCTCTCCCGGCAGTTTGCAGATCATTACCTGCATATTACCATCTGCCAACACGGCTTCGCCGGCGCTGATCCTTACTGGGCCGGGCGATGTGTTCATATTAAATAAAGGAGCTGTTTTCCGGAATGCTTCAGGTGCCGCCCTGGGAACACCTGTAACAGTGACGACCTCCGGTTTTTTCAGGATCAATAATGGAGGTCATTACATCCATCAAACCACGCGGGGACATACAGATTACCTGGTAAGCCGCCTGTCTGATGCAGCAGGAACAGAAGAAGGAATATTTGAATTTGATGTGCCGGGCACAGCATCTTATACCGTATCAATAAGCAACCGGGTTTTTGGAAAGCTGATCTTCTCAGCATCTTCTTCCGGCAGCCAGAGAACATATACGGGGGCAGGTATCAATCCCGTCACTGTCCGTGGAGGAATGGAGATACGCTCCAATACGGTATTCTCTTATGGCGCCAATACGGATAGTTTTCATATTGGCGGAAATTGCCTGGTACAGGAGAGTGGCACATTTAATATTGCTAATGGCAGTAACAAGGCGATCATTGCTATAAAAGGTAATCTTGATAATCGTGGCCTGATCACGGAAACAGGAACTTCAACAGGGTCGGGGATCGTGTTGAACGGAACAAGTCGTCAGTCGATTCTTTCCACAGGTGATATTGCGCAAGAGGTTAAATTGACTGTTAACAACCCGGCAGGTATAAGATTGCTTTCTTCTTTATTGATTTCATATCAACTGGAATTAATACAGGGAAAATTATATACATCTTCCACTGACCTTCTTTCACTGGGAGCAGACGCTATTTGTTCCGGTGGTTCTTCTTTGAGTTTTATCGAAGGCCCTATGAAAAAAATCGGCAACACAGGGTTTGATTTTCCACTGGGAACCGGAGGGATTTATGCGCCGATTGGTATCAGTAATGGGGGATTGAACACAGATGAATTCCTTGCAGAATATAAAAGAGCCAATCCTCAATCGGCGCCGGGCCTGGGGAATACTTGCCAGGCGCCTATTCATCATATTAGTTATGTGGAATACTGGAACCTTTTAAGGACTGCCGGCAATTCTTCCAGGAAGATCAAACTGGCAGTTTCTTCCTCCAGTTTTGCTTATAACCTGCCTGCGCTGGTAGTGGCAAGGGCAGATAACGGGCAGTGGATAAGTGAGGGTGGAAATACTCATGCAGCAGGAATGCCTTCACCGCCCTATGCTACCGGCACTTTCATCAGTGATGCGGACATAGAAGAGTTTGGTGTCTTTACGCTTGGTTCAACAATAGATCAAACCCAGAATCCTTTACCGATAAAAATAGAATCTTTCACCGGCAGGTTTAATAATGGGCAATCATTCTTGCATTGGAAAACGGGGGTCTGCCCTGTCGCAGGGCTTCGGTTCGAAGTGCAGCGTGCCGGTCATGATCAGTTGTTCAGGCGGCTGATGGATGTTTATGGGAATGATACGGGTTGTGTTTATCAGTTTACTGACAATTATCCTGAAAAGGGAGAAAACTATTATCGCTTAAAACTAACAGAGGTGAATGGAGAAATCAGTTTCAGTAAAACAATAGTGGTTTCTGATAAACGAGAGCCTGTTTCAGAACTAAGGCTTTCAGGTATCGAAAGAGGCCGGTTGAAGGTTAGCGTGTATTCAACACCGGGGAATATTTCATTTTTCATTTTTGATGTAAGCGGGAGAGTAGTGAGGTCATATAATCGAAGACTGTTTCAGCCAGGAGAAATGTTTTATCTGCCTTTACAAGAGTTGACAAAAGGCATATACCTGTTAGCAGGTGTTTCAGGAAGGGAAAGATTGAATGGAATATGTTTTTTGAAATAAGGAAAGGGATGGAATGCTGGCGCTGAAGATTTTCAATATAATCGTCAACCGTCCTCATTTTACCCCGTGACGAAAGGCTTTCACTTTTTTACGGAACTCCTGTAGCTCTGTTTCCTGTTGAATGATAAATGTATTGTCTTTCAATTTTCCGATCACTTTCTCCATTTCTTTCTTTGTTTCATAAACCATCTGGCGGAATGGATTTTCATAATCTTTTGCACGCGACTCGTAAATTCCTTTTACCATCCACTCCTTGGTATAAAGTGCTTCATCGAGATATTGAAGGAATATTTTTTTGGTGAACCCGCCTGGCTTTATCCCTTTTACTTCAAGCAGGGAAGCAAAAGCATGTTGTGCTTTTTGCAATGGGTAGGCGTCACTGCAATTATGATAAAAACCATGCACTGCATCCCAGCTATCTATCTTGCCGGAATGAATGCCGCGTATCAACTGGTTGATAACAGGTACTGGCATTAGCTGACCGCCGATATTGGTCCATGAATGACGCTCAACCTTTCCCAGTTTTTTAATAAGGCTTTCGAAAGAAAGGCCAGGCTCTTTTTCAAGAAGGCTGATCAGTTGGGTAACGCCGTAGTATACGATCAGCTCTTTAAAAATATGGTATGCTTCGGTTACTTTAACAAGCACTACCTTTCTTGAGGTATTCTCTACACCACTGATCCTGATCTCTGTTTTATTAAGTGAAGTTTTCTTGTCCAGCAACTCTTCCCCTTTTTTTATGGCAGATGTTTCATTCAGCGATCTGCGGGACGTGTTTTTCCAGCTTTCACCGGTAGCTTTTTTTAGTAATTGCAGGGCATTGAAAATTTCATTTACGCTATCGGGAGCAAGAAAATCATATTCCAGGTACTGATTCTTAAAGCTGCGCTTGTCACGGCTTTCGTATTTGCCGGAATTGCGGGCCAGAGCATACATGTTGTACATAAACCAGTAAGCAGGCATGATCACCAGCCGGTCTTTGCTTACATCATTGCTGACAAGAGAGAAAGGAATGGGGATATTGAGCTCAGCCGGAAAATCACCTTTGGCGATCAGGGTAAAAGATGCAAACCGGGAATTGTGTTTGAGACTCACGCAGAGTCCTGGCCAGAAACCGCGACCTGCCATCAATTCCCCGTCAGCGCCCCGGGAATTATGATTGGAGCCGATCGTAGCACCTGCGGCCATATTGCTTTGCCCCATCAGCACGGAAGCGCAAAGAAAGGAATTGTTGTGGTGTTGCTCATGTGCAGGGAACAATAATGAGTTCAACACTTCACAGCAGGAGATCGTGGAGTTATCTCCTAAAAACGAGTTGATCAGCCTGGCTCCATATTTTAGTTGTGAATGTGAAGCCAGGAAAAAACGGACCGCTTTTACGCCATAGAACACCCGGCAGCCAAAACCAATGATGCCATTTACCAGTTCACATCCTTCGCCGATCTGTGTAGGTGATTCAGCAGATGAATTGATGGTAAGGTTCTTCAGTTTATTTGCTCCTTTGATATATGCGTCTGTGCCGATCATCACGTCTTTGATGATCCGGCAGTTTTTTATAACGGATCTTTCTCCGATCGTGCCATAATAGCCGCGGCGGTCGTCAAATTTTTTTTCGGTGAACTCGCGGAACTTTTGCATCAGCACCTCATCTGTTCTGTAGCGGGTCCATAGCCATGCATCACCTGTTTGCATACCATCAAACGCCAATACACTGCGGCCGGCATTTTCATTACAAAGTTCCATCCAGATACGAACAGATTCTTTTTCGCCTCTTTTTATAATGCCATTCCCGAATTTGGAATGGTCAGAAACACTGACCTCGTTGATATTGATAAGAATGGATTCGCTTCCGATAATGTAGTGGCTGAGATAGTTTACATTGTCTATCACAATATTGTCGCCAAGATCGCAACTGATGATAGAGCTATTGTATAAACCTACAGGTAAACGCACATCATGAAATTCAAGAAAGAAAGGTTCCAGTTTGCCGATGCGTACCAGCCCGTAAAATTTGCACTGTTTTATAAGCGAGGTATCGAATATTTCCGATACAAGAATATTTTGCCAGTTGTCTGAAGTGTTTCCATTGGCGGTCAACTGTCTTATTTCTGCCTCAGTTAAATTTCTCCAGTTCCGTTCGCCCTTATATTGCTGCTCGCGCAGATAATATTCATTTTCGCCATGGGGGAGATAGCCGGGATTCACAAAATTATAACCAAGCCCGGTTACCGGTATTTTACTGATCTTATTCATGGATTTGTTTTAAACCTGCAGGTTCTGTTTCGGCAGATTAAGGCAAGTATTATTCCACTGTTACAGATTTGGCAAGATTTCTTGGCTTGTCCACATCCAGCCCTTTAGCTACGCCGATATAGTAAGCCAGCAACTGAAGAGGTACCACATTGATCATGGGGGCAACGATCTCATCTGCTTCAGGGATGACCATCGTATCAACGGAAAGCTCGGCCGACATGGTATCGCCTTCTGTGATCACCGAAACAACTTTTCCCTTCCTGGCCTTGATCTCCTGCATATTGCTGACCACTTTTTCATGATAGGCATCTTTGGTGGCAACAAACACAACGGGGAGCTTTTCATCAACAAGGGCAATTGGACCATGCTTCATTTCTGCGGCAGGATAACCTTCTGCATGTATATAAGAGATCTCTTTCAATTTAAGTGCGCCTTCCAGTGCTACAGGAAAATTGTAGCCACGTCCCAGGTATAAAAAATCAGTGGCGTCTTTATATTTTTCCGCCAGCTGTTTGATATGCTCGCTTTGTTGAAGGGCGATCGCCACTTTTTCCGGCACTTCTTCCAGTTCCTTTAATAAAAGACGGTAGCGCTCTTCTGAAATAGAGCCTTTCACATGCGCGATCTTCAGTGCGATCATCGTGAGCACGGCCAACTGGGCTGTAAAAGCTTTTGTACTGGCTACGCCTATTTCGGGGCCTGCATGCGTGTATGCTCCTCCATGTGAGGTACGTGCAATAGAGGAACCTACCACGTTCACCACGCCAAGGATGATAGCGCCTTTTGCTTTGGCTGTTTCGATGGCTACCAGTGTATCGGCCGTTTCACCGCTTTGCGAAATGGCAATGATAATGTCGCCTTCATTGATGACAGGATTACGATAGCGGAATTCAGAAGCATATTCCACTTCCACATTGATCCTGCAAAGTTCTTCAAATATGTATTCAGCTACCAGCCCTGCGTGCCAACTGGTGCCGCAGGCGATCATCACTATCCTGTTGGCTTTGACGATCTGCTCTGCATATTGTTGTATACCGCTCATGGTGATGGTGCCTGCATGGGCATCCAATCTGCCGCGGAGGCAATCATAGATGGTTTGGGGCTGTTCAAATATCTCTTTCAGCATGAAATGATCATAGCCGCCTTTTTCAATAGCCGCCAGCTCAAGATCCAGTTTCTGCACATATGGCGTGAGCTTCTCATTGCCAAGGTTTTTCAGGATCAGTTCATCGGGGCGAATGATCGCCAGCTCGTAATCATTTACATACACCACCTCTTTGGTGTATTCCAGCATAGGCGAGGCGTCGGATCCTAGGAAATGTTCTCCTTTGCCGATCCCGATCACGAGGGGGCTCCCTTTCCGTGCTGCAATAATGGTTTGTGGCTCGTCTGCATCAAGCAGCAGTATCACATAAGCTCCTACTACGCGTTTCAATGCTACTCTTACAGCTTCTTCCAGCGAGCAATTATTATTGAGCTTGATCTCTTCAATAAAATTCAGCAGCACTTCCGTGTCTGTATCGCTTTTAAAAACGTATCCTTTCTTTACTAATTCATTCTTCAGTTGTGCGTAGTTTTCAATGATGCCATTATGGATCATTGCGAGCTTGCCACTGGCGGATTGATGGGGATGCGCATTGCGGTCGCTTGGTTCACCATGCGTGGCCCAGCGGGTATGACCAATGCCTGTATTGGCATGCAGGTTTTCCCCAACGATCGCTTCTTCCAGCTCTGCTACCTTGCCTTTTTTCTTATACACTTTCAATTGTCCGTTCTGTAAAGCTACACCGGTACTGTCATATCCGCGGTATTCAAGGCGTTTAAGGCCTTTGATAATGATCGGGTATGCCTGCCGGAGACCTGTGTATCCAACTATTCCACACATGTTTACTTTATTTTTTCTTGTAAATCAATTATTGCGAATTTCCTGATTTTACCCCATACCCCCAAACCGGATAATGATTCAGTTTCAGTAATTACCTTTCCCACTAAGACACGAAGACCACAAAGAATATTTTACGTACATACCATAAAGCTGCAGCGTAAAGAAGGCCTTCTGACATTATTTCTTTGTGGTATTCGTGTCTTGGTGGGGGAAATATTCAAGCTGAGTCAAACTACACCGGTTTATAAGGCCTGCAATCGGGTGCCGAAATGGTACACACTTACAGCAGGCTTCCGCTGAGCATCATGAATGCTACGGAGAAATAAATGATCAGTCCTGTTACATCTACCAGTGTGGCTACAAAAGGTGCTGAAGAAACAGCCGGGTCTGCTCCCAGGCGTTTTAATATCATGGGCAGCATACTGCCGGCCAGTGTGCCCCAAAGCACTACACCCAATAAAGTGAGAGCTACTGTAACGCCGATCATCATCCAGTGTTCACCATATAAATCCGGTGCAAAGGAATGCCACACAAATATGCGCAGGAAACCGATAATACCTAATACGGTACCCAGTAGTATGCCAGATATGATCTCACGCCGCATTACACGCCACCAATCGGCAATGGTGATCTCGCCTACAGCCATTGCCTGTATGATAAGGGTGGAAGCCTGTGAACCGCTGTTGCCTCCGCTGGAAATGATTAAAGGAACAAACAATGCCAGCACCACTGCTTTCGCTATTTCATCTTCAAAATAAGCCATGGCAGTGGCTGTCAGTAATTCTCCAAGAAATAATACGACCAGCCATACCACTCTTTTCTTGAACAGTTGAAAGATCGGCATTTCAAGATAGGGGTGCTCCAGTGCTTCTGTACCACCGATCTTTTGGATATCCTCACTGAATTCTTCACTGGCTACCCACAACATATCATCGATGGTAACGATGCCGAGCAATTTATTGCTGTTGCTGACCACGGGCAGTGCTACCCTGTTGTTCATCTTGAAAACCTCACTGGCTGATTCCTGGTCATCATATGCATTCAATGCCACCACTGTGCGCTCATCCATCAGTTCACTCACTTTTCTGTCAGGAGGGTTAAGAATGAAATCACGGATGCGGATATCATCCAGCAATTCCCCTTTTTCATTAATCACGTAAATGACATTGATCGTTTCGCTGTCTTTACCATACTTACGGATGGTGGTAAATACTTCTTCGATGGTGTTATAGGGGTACACATACACGTAATCCGGGGTCATCAACCGGCCGATGCTGTTTTCCGGATAGCCCAGCAAAGAGAGAGTGATCTTTCTTTCCTCAGGGTCCATCAGTTTGATCAATTCACGGACAGCATTGCTGGGAAGCTCTTCCAGGAAATCGGTACGGTCATCCGCAGGCAATTCATTCAGCAGGGAGGCAACCGTATTGGGAGGCAGGATCTGGATGATGCGTTTTTGCGTGGGGAATTCGAGGATCTTGAACACACTGGCTGCACGGTGGACCGACATATTGGCGATGATCTGGCCTTCAAAGTCGGGAAATTCATAGACGAGATCAGCCACATCACTGATGTTCTGATCGTTCAGGAAGTCCCTGATCCTGAGCTTGTCTTCCGTTTGGACAACAGCTTCAAACTGTTCGCTTAATGAAGGTTGTTCATCAAATTCTTCAGCCATGACTCAAAAATACGAAGTACGGGGTTTAGAACCCTAACTCAATCTTTCTTCTGTGTTAAGAAATATGCGATTTTCGTGTCTGCATTTAATAACTGTACATGATTCTTCCTTTTTTATTCGTAGCCAATACAGGAGGCCGCGGCAGGGGTGTATTCAGTTCTGAATATATAGAAGCGGGCACGGTGGTTGAAATGTCGCCTGTTATTATCATGAGCAATGAAGAACGGAAATTGCTTGACCAGACCCTGCTGCATGATTATATTTTTGAATGGGGATATGAAAGCGATCGGTGCTGCATGGCTTTGGGATATGTGCCCCTTTACAATCATTCCTATGCCTCCAACTGTGAGTATGAAATGGATTTTGAAAACGCGCTGATCAGTATCCGTACCGTAAGGCCAGTACAGGCAGGAGAAGAATTATCCATTAATTATAATGGGGAATGGAATGATGAGAAGCCGTTGTGGTTTGAAGTGACGAGTACATGAACAAAGACTATTGATCATTCAATGGGTTCCCTTCTTTATTAAAGCTCCAACAAAAAAGGGAAGATCTTTCGATCTCCCCTGGTGTAAACGGTACTGCACTGGACCCAAACCACAGCTAGTTTAGGGAATAACAAATCGGTGGCGGCTGATATCCTCGTCTCCGTCCCGCAGGTTCAGGATATATGAGCCTTTTGGTAATGAGGAACTGCCGGAAAAAACATTGATCACCTGGCCTGCATCGAGCTTACCTGGTGCTTTCCTGTATACCAGCCTTCCGTTCATATCATGTACGGTATACCAGGCCTGCCGCAGGTTGCGGCCGCTTTGCAGGTAAAGCGTGTTATTGGTCATCAATGTAGGAAATACTTTATCGGGACCGGTTTGATTATTGCCGGCCTGCACCATGATCATAGGAGAATAAGTGATCGCTCCGCCCATATCGGTCATCTTCAAGCGGTAATAGTAAGTGCCTGGGCTGGGGAGCAGATCATTGTATTGATAGCTGATATCATTACTGTATGTTGCATCGGCCTGTCCCTGCAACCTGTTTATGGTACTGAAAGAGGAAGCATCTTTACTGCGTTGCACTTCAAACCAGGAAGGATCGCTGTTTCTTGTGATCTGCCATTTTAATTCAGTAGACCCGTCTTTTTGTTGTCCTGAGAATGAAAGCAGGTTTACCGGTAATATAAGCATGGGCTGCATATTAAAGCTGATACGGTTATCGCCGGTGTTCTCATAAAACTCAAGGACCATATCAACGGTGCCGGATGAAAGATTGGTGGTAAGGGCAGACGATGTGTAGGAATGCAGATTCCAGTTATCAATAGCCCAGGTGCCACCACCATCGAGACTTAACCTGTACCCATCATCAGCACCTACAATGAAACGGTAACTGCCGGCAGGAAAATTTTTCTTTAAGCGGTAGCGCACGCTGAATGTTTCCGTTTGCACATTGCAGTTGCTGGTGGAATAAGAAACATCGCTGCCGCCGAAGTTCTGATCAAAATTGGGGGAATTGCTGTTGCCTTCCGTCACCATTCCTTTATAGTAATCGAAATTAGTACCATCGTATACATAACCATTCCATACATTGTTGGCGCCATAAGTAGTGGTATTCTCACTACCCATGCAACTGTTGTAGCTAACATTAAATGAAATGCGGTTCTCGCCGCTGTTCTCATAATACTCAAGAACCATGTTGTAGGTACCGTTCAGGGGTACGGTGATAGAAGTAGTGGTGTAAGCCTGATCATACCACCGGTCGATGATCCAGGTGGCGCCGCCATCAATACTCAGGCGAAAACCATCATCTCCTCCTACGAGAAAGGTATAGTAGCCTGAGGTGAATGTTTTTCTTAAGCGGTAGCGGACACTGAAAGAACTGAGGTTCACTTTGCAACCGTGGGTATTGAAGTTGCCGTTATCGCCGCCAAAGTCTTCATCGAAGTTAGGATTGCCGGCGCTGCCTTCATTTATATAACCTCTGTAACTGGTGAAGTTTGTATTGTCATACGCATACCCGATCCAGACATTATTAGTACCATAAGTGACTTGATCTCCCTGGGGGCTGCAGGGTTGGGCGGAGGCAAAACAGGGCAAAAGAAGGCCTAAGGCCAAAACAGGTAGAATTGGTTTCAGTGGAAGGGGGTTGGTTATTCCCTCATTTAACGGCATTAAATAAGGGTTATTGCTTAGTATAAATAGGTATTTACGACTAAAGCTATGGTTTTCAGGAGAAAAGATACCTGTGGGCGCCTGGGAGGGCCTAAACTTTTGACAATTGTCAACTTATTTATATATGAGAGGTGCTACTTCAGTAAGTATTTAATTTCCTGAAGCTTGAGTAATGCCTCTACCGGCGTTAGCCGGTTGATGTCGATAGAGCCCAGGAGGTCCCGGATATCGCCGAAAGTCTGGGAATGTGCATCAAAGATGGATAACTGGAATTGGGGGGCGGTCAGGGATTTGACTTTTGACCGCGCATCCTCTTTGGCCGGAGTGCCGTTGTCTTCTCCGTCCAGGTGTTTTGCTTCGAGATGCTTTAAAATTTCATTGGCCCGGTCGATCAGGGAAGGAGGCATACCGGCCATACGTGCTACGTGGATACCAAAACTGTGCGTGCTGCCACCCGGGGCCAGCTTGCGCAGGAACACGATCTTGTTGCCGATCTCTTTATTGGTGATATGATAGTTCTTTACACGGTCAAGTTTTTCTTCCAGTTCATTCAGCTCATGATAATGGGTAGCAAATAAGGTTTTGGGTTGATGTGGGGTATTGTGCAAATGTTCCGCAATGCTCCATGCAATGGAAATACCATCATAAGTAGAAGTTCCCCGGCCGATCTCATCCAGCAATATCAGGCTTCGCGCTGTGATATTGTTGATGATGCTGGCGGTTTCATTCATTTCCACCATAAAGGTAGATTCACCTCCGCTCAGGTTGTCTGAAGCACCCACGCGCGTAAAGATCTTATCGGTGAGGGAGATCTTTGCTTCAGTTGCCGGTACAAAGGAACCGATATGAGCCATCAGCGTGATCAGTGCGGTTTGACGGAGCAATGCTGATTTACCGCTCATGTTGGGACCGGTAAGTATGATGATCTGCTGATCGGTTTTGTTCAGCTCAAGATCGTTGTGGATATAGGTTTCACCGATGGGTAAATGTCTTTCTATTACAGGATGCCTTCCTTCTTTCACTTTCCAGTCCATGTCTTCCTGCAACTGTGGTTTTTTATACTGATACTGTATCGCATTCTGTGCAAAACAGCAGAGGCAGTCCACAATAGCAAGAATATTCCCATTAGTTTGAACAGGCGCTAAATAATCAAACAATTCATTCAGCAACAGTTCATATATCCTGAGCTCGTTCTGTAATATTTTATCTTCTGCTCCCATGATCTTTTCTTCATAATCTTTCAATTCGGGAGTGATATACCGTTCTGCATTAGCCAGTGTTTGCTTGCGCATCCACTCTGCCGGCACTTTGTTCTTATGAGAATTGGTTACTTCAAGATAGTAACCGAATACATTATTGAAACCGATCTTCAGGGAACTGATACCGGTTTGCTCGGCCTCTTTTTGCTGAAGTTTGGCCAGGTATTCTTTGCCGCTATGTGCGATCTGCCGCAATTCATCCAGTTCTGCATCCACGCCATTATTGATCATCCCGCCTTTTGCCGCCAGGGCAGGAGGGTTCTCTATGATCTCTTTGAATATTTTGTCGGCGATATAAGGGCAGGGGTTTAAAGCATCGCCTAAACGTTTCAGGTAGTCATTACCGGATGCAAGACAAACCTGTTTAATGATCTCCACCTGCTTCAATCCTTTTGCGAGTTGCAACACTTCACGAGGGTTGATCCTTCTTGCAGGGATTTTAGCGACCAGCCTTTCAATGTCGCCGCAAAGTTTGATGGATTGCGATAGTTTATTGCGTGTATCTGTTTCTTTGATCAGCCATTCCACCAGGTCGAGCCGTTCATTGATCTTGGCAAGATCTTTCAGCGGGAAAACGATCCACCGTTTCAGCAGGCGTGCGCCCATAGGGGAAACAGTATTGTCGAGCACACTCAGTAAAGTATGATCAGTTTCTGAAGCGCCGTATACCAGTTCAAGATTACGGATGGTGAAGCGGTCCATCCACAGGAAATCATCCCGGTCGATCCGCTGCAGTGAGGTAATATGCTGAAGGTTGGGATGTTCGGTATCTCTTAAATAATGGATAATGGCACCGGCTGCAATAAGGCCATTCTTCATTTCTTCCACACCAAATCCTTTCAGTGAATGGGTCTGGAAATGTTTGAGCAATGTATCTTCTGCGTAGCCGGCATCGAAGATCCATTCATCCAGCGTATAGGTATACATTCTACCACCAAAATACTCTTTGAAATTTTTCTGGCGGTGGCGTTGAAAAATCACTTCAGCGGGCTTGAAGCTTTGCAGCAGTTTATCAGCATATTCACGGTCGCCTTCTGCGATCAGGAATTCGCCAGTGGAGATATCAAGGAAAGCAAGACCGTATTGATCATTGTCGGCGAAATGGATGCCGCCGAGAAAATTATTGGTATGGTGTTCCAGCAATTTGTCATTCAGGGCAGTGCCGGGGGTGATCATTTCGGTGACGCCTCTTTTCACAACGCCTTTGGCTTGTTTTGGATCTTCCAGTTGATCGCAAACAGCTACGCGATAGCCGGCTTTCACCAGTTTATGCAGGTACGTGTCGATGGAGTGATGGGGAAAACCTGCCAGGTCGAGGGAAGCGGCAGCGCCATTATTCCTTTTCGTGGGGGGGACGCCCAGCACCCGTGAAGCGATCACGGCATCCTGGCCGAAGGTCTCATAGAAATCGCCTACACGGAAAAGCAGCACGGCATCCGGGTATTTCTGTTTAATGGCCCGGTGCTGCTGCATCATCGGGGTTTCCTCTGTTTTGCTTTTCGCCATGGGCGACAAATATAATTGCTTTGCTGCCATGAACGAACCGTATTCTAACGGGTGTGAATTATTTTTGCACTATGCGAAAACTGAGTATGGAAGAATTGGACCGCAAATCGGTCGAAGAATTCAGGCAATCGGAGAAAACTCCCATTGTCGTCGTCTTAGAAAATATCCGTAGTGCGTATAATGTTGGCAGTGTGTTCCGTACTGCTGATGCTTTCCTGGTGGAAGCGATCTATATCATTGGCTATTCTGCAAAACCTCCCCATAAAGAGATCAAAAAAACAGCTTTAGGTGCGGAAGAAACGGTGAATTGGCGGCATTTTTCCACAACAGCTGAGGCTATTTCACAATTAAGGGAAGATGGATACACCATTTATGCGATAGAACAGGCTGAAGGAAGCCGGGCTTTGCAGGCGATTACCCCTGCTTTGAATGAGAAGATCGCGGTGGTGCTGGGCAATGAAGTAACCGGTGTAGAGCAATCCACGATCCATTTGTGTGATGCCTGTGTGGAAATACCGCAATTGGGGATGAAACACTCCCTGAATATTGCAACGGCGGCAGGAGTGGTGCTTTGGGAACTGGTAAGAAGGAGGCTAAAGAGTGAGGGGCAGGAGCGTAGAGGTTGAAATTTTAATGTTTAAACGTTGTTTTCCGGTTAGGGGGATTGGTTTATCTTTGCCGGATGACTACTGCTAAAAAGTATCTCAGTCTAATAAAGTTTTCGCATACTATTTTTGCGATGCCTTTTGCATTGATAGGCTTTTTTTTGGGGATTTTTTTGATCACAAACCCGGAGTATGGAGGTTCTTTAATACCGGGTTGGCATATTGCCTATCCTGACCTTAAAAACTGGCCTGCCGGTTTTCCTTCTTCCCGCAATGAAGTGATCATCCGGTTCCTGTTGGTGATTGCCTGTATGGTATTTGCGCGCAGTGCAGCCATGGCCTTTAACCGGTATCTCGACAGAAGTTTCGACGCCCTGAACCCCCGCACTGCGATCAGGGAGATACCAGCCGGGATATTAAAGGCAAACAGTGTATTGTTGTTTACCATTATAAGCGCTGTCCTGTTTATTGTTTGTACTTTCTTTATTAATAAGATCTGTTTTTATCTCTCCCCTGTAGCCTTATTGGTAGTGTTGGGATATAGTTATACGAAAAGATTCACGCCGCTATGTCACCTGGTATTAGGCATAGGATTGTCACTTGCGCCGATAGGAGCTTATCTCGCTGTAACCGGTGAGTTTCAACTTCTCCCTTTGTTGTTTTCTTTTGCAGTTATCTGTTGGGTCAGTGGCTTTGATATTATTTATGCATTGCAGGACGAAGAGTTTGATAAAAACCATTCTTTATATTCAATACCTTCCTGGCTGGGCAAGTCCAAAGCATTAAGGGTTTCAGAATTACTTCATATCCTCAGTGCTTTATTCGTCATTGCTGCAGGTTATCTTGGAAGTTTTAGCTGGCTGTACTGGATCGGCGTAGCTGTATTTGCCGGCATGCTTATCTACCAGCATTCCATTGTTAAACCCAATGATCTCCGGAGAGTGAACCTGGCTTTCATGACGGCCAACGGCATAGCTTCTGTCGTTTTTGCTTTATTTGTGATCGCCGATCTCTTTCTCCGTATTTTTTCCCGTTAGGTATCTTTGCACCATGCCCAGAATCCTCGCCATTGATTACGGTCTCAAACGCACCGGCCTTGCCGTCACCGATCCTTTACAGATCATTGCTACAGGCCTGGTCACCGTTGAATCAAAACAGCTGGTTCCTTACCTGAAAGATTATTTCAGCCGTGAACAGGTAGAACTGATCATTATCGGCGAACCCAAGAACTGGGATGATTCCGATACGCATGCGACACCCCTGGTGGAAAAATGTATTAAGGATCTTCAGAAAAATTTCCCCTCCATGCCCATCAAAAAAGTGGATGAACGTTTCACCTCCAAAATGGCCAAAGATGCCATGCTGGAAATGGGCCTCAGAAAAATGCAACGCCGCAACAAAGCACTTGTAGACGAGATTGCGGCAACTATCATGCTACAGGAATACATGCGATCTGTATGACATCCTTCCCGTCCTTCCCGCCTTACCGGTAAATTTTTACGGTAAGGCGGGAAGGACGGGAAGGGGGCGTTTTGAACAGGAGCTGCTTTATTTAATGAAGTGTAACTGTTTGAGAATAAATCCCTGTTTCATATTATACGCCTTGACTTCCTGTATTTTAAGCAGGAACGCATACCTTTGTACCTTGTTCAATCAAGTAGTTTAAAGATGATTTTACCTATTGTAGCTTATGGCCACCCTGTATTGCGTAAAGTGGCTGAGGATATTACACCCGATTACCCCAATCTGGAAAAGCTTATTGCAGACATGTGGGAAACCATGTATGAAAGCAGTGGTGTGGGCCTTGCTGCTCCGCAGATCAACCGCTCTATCCGTTTGTTTGTGGTAGACACAGAACAGATGTTTACCAACATGGAAGAAGATGAAAAAGATGACTACCCCGATGCTCCAGGCATCAAAGCCACTTTTATTAATGCCCACATTGTGGTATTGGAGGGAGAGGAATGGTCGTACAATGAGGGTTGTCTCAGCATCCCCAAGATCCGGGAAGACATTTATCGCAACGAATCCGTTACACTGCGGTATGTGGATGAAAATTTCCAGCCCCAGGAAAAAACATTCGATGGCCTCACTGCACGCGTGATCCTTCATGAATACGATCATATTGATGGTAAGCTTTTTATCGATCATATTTCTCCGTTGAAAAGGAAACTGATGAAAGGTAAGCTCACTGATATCTCGAAAGGAAAAGTGAATGTGGATTATAAAATGATGTTCCCCGGCTAAGCTGAACTGCACATTGTACTCATAAAAACGACTTCTGACTCAACAATTGAAAGATCACACAAAAAGGGTATTGATTTCCCTTCTTGTGTGACCTAACTTTGTATGTATCCATCCTCCATCTTTTTTCCACCCCACCGATAGAGTAACTCTAATAGTAGCGAGCTTATTTACAAACTAAATCTTGCTTATGAGAAGAACTCTCCTCTCAGCAATGGCCATGCTATGCGCCATCAGCTATTCTTATGCTCAAAGTGTTGTGCCAGCTGCTTTAAATACAGCGGGTGGTACCTACAATAACCCCGATTCTTATTTCCATTTTGAGTGGAGTTTCGGGGAAATGCTTGTTATTAATTCTTTCGCCCCTCCGGATAGTGCTGTGCTGTTGACGCAGGGAGTATTGCAACCTTGCACAGACGGTAAGAGCCTGCCCGGCAATGCCAGGTTCCAGCCTGCTGATTACCGTCTTTTTCCCAATCCTACTGTGGGCAAGTTCGAGGTGAACTTTTTTATCAAGGAACCCGGTCCAATGCATCTCCGTTTGGTAGACGCTAACGGAAAAGTGCTGGATCGCCGCAGCTTTATGTATACCGGCTGCTGTGGTATATATCAATTCGATCTCACTGATCATCCTCCCGGAGTTTATTATGTGATTGCTGAATTGCATACCATATTTACCCGCTACAGTGGTCTCAAAGTAATGAAAATCGGAAAGTAATTCGATCAACCATAAACCCTTCACCCTAACAAATCATGAACATGAAAAAGATTCTTGCCTTATGCTGGCTGATGCTGGCAATGCAATTAGTGTATGGCCAGGCGCCAGGTTTATTCAATTACCAGGGCGTTGCACGGAATGCTGTAGGGAATGTGATCCAGAATAAAGCGATCACACTCCGCCTTAGTATCCGTAATGGTACGGCAACCGGTCCTGTTGTATATGCTGAAACACGCGGATTGACCACTAATGCAGTTGGATTATTCAATGTACTGGTTGGGAGTCCTGGTGCCAGTAACGTTACCGGTACCATTCAAGGTATCGACTGGGCCGCAGGAGATAAATTCGTGCAGGTAGAAATTGATCCGGCAGGTGGTTCGGCTTTCATCAATGTCGGCACATCACAACTTGCTTCAGTTCCTTATGCCTTATTTGCTGCAAACAGCGTAGCTGGTCCTCCAGGTCCTGCGGGTCCTGCCGGCCCAGTTGGCCCTGCCGGCCCTGCAGGGTCTATTAATGGAGTGGCTGCTGGCGGCGATCTTGCCGGCACTTATCCCGATCCAACGGTGAAAGGACTTCAGGGTAAAGAGGTGAGCAATACTGCTCCAACGAATGGACAGGCATTGATATACAATGGAACTGAATGGGCACCCGCAAATATCGGTGGCGGCGGGCTGATACTGCCATATGTGGCGAATGAAAATTCTGCAAACACGTTGTTTTCTATCAATAATGCCGGTGATGGCGTTTCACTGGAAGGCACGAATGGAAGTACAACATCTAATATTGCTGCAATAAGAGGTCTTGTAACCAATGCTTCTCCTGGTGGTTTTTCTGCCGGTGTGCGTGGTATCAATAATGGTACCGGTGGGCTTGGTGTGGGAGTATACGGATCACAGAACGGCAGTGGCTGGGGCGTTTATGGCGTAACACCCAACGGGCTTGGCGTATATGGTAATGCATCAGCCAATGGTTATGGCGTTTACGCCAATAGTAATACAGGCACTGGTTTGCAGGCAACCAGTAATACAGGCGTAGCTGCTAACATGTCGATCTTCAACAATTCAAACAATAATACGGTGCTTAATGTAAATACGGTCGGGCACGGAGTTGGTGTAACTGTTACTACAACGGGGAACGGCGCGGGTGTGCGCGCTTCAACCGGCAGCGGATTCGGGGTGCATGGCATTACTTCAGCTATGACGAGTGCCGGTGTGGTAGGAGATAATAATGGTGGTGGTGAAGCCGTGGTAGGCCGCACTACCAGCGATATCGCAGGTGCTGTTGTTGGCCGCAATGATGGTGGTGGTTATGGTGTAAGAGGTTTTATTGCAACCAGTGCTGCAGGCACTGCTGTTGGGGTACTGGGGCAGGTGGGATTGAATAACAGCACCGGCCGTGCAGGGCGCTTTGAAAACTTCAACAATACCAATACCACTGGCAATACACTGGAAGTAGAAACAAACGGTAACGGAAATATTCCTGATAATACACAAGGCAATGCGGCTTCTTTTCTGGTGGATAATACCAATAGCGTAGCTGCTGCTGTAAGAGGTGAAGTAAAAACGATCTTCGGCAACTTTGGCGCAGCCGGTTTATTCGGTATTTCTTCCGGTACCGGCGGCTTTGCGGGTCTTTTCCATTCTTCCAATGCAGCTGGCAATGGCCCTGCTTTGGTGGCGATCAATGATGGCAATGGTAATGCCATTACAGCTAATACCAGCAAAGATGGGAATGCCGTGGAAGCAAATATCGATGGTGCTGGAAATGCCTTATACGCCTGGGTCCCCAGTTTTGCAACAGGACGCGCAGGCAGGTTTAATATTTTCAATGAATCCAACACCAGTGATGTGATCACTGTTACAACAGTAGGTAATGGCATTGCCGGTAATTTTAAAGTGGATAAGGTTACAGGAACCTCAGCAGCAGTAAAGGGTGAGGTCAATTCACAGTTTGCCAATTTTGGTACTGCAGCTATATATGGTGTTTCTTCCGGCACCGGTGGTTATGCAGGGCTCTTTCACGCTTCCAATCCTGCAGGTAATGGCCCTGCTTTGATAGCTATTGCTGATGGAAATGGGAATGGCATTACCGCCAATGCCAGCAACACAGGCGATGGAGTGGAAACAACAGCAGACGGTACCGGGAATGCCCTTTATGCCTGGACACCCAATTTCAGCAATGGAAGGGCAGCAAGGTTAGTGAATTATAATACAGGCAACACCAACCCGGTGCTTACTGTAGAACAACACAGCAACGGCAGCATCGCAGTCTTTAAATCCGGTAATCCTGGTACGGTAAATGTCGCAAGGATCAACTCTGCCGGCAGAGGCTTCTTTAACGGCGGCACGCAAAACAGCGGAGCCGATGTGGCCGAAGTATTTGATGTAAATGGTGATCTTGCTGCGTATGAAGCAGGTGATGTATTGATCATTTCCGTTGATAAGGACAGGGCAGTAGAAAAGTCAGCGACACCTTATTCCAATCTCGTAGCCGGCGTGTATGCTACCAAACCAGGTGTATTGCTGACGGAAGAGCATATCGACACAGATATCTCCGATAAAGTGCCCATGGGAGTGATAGGTGTTGTTCCAACCAAAGTTTGCATGGAAGGCGGCGCAATAAAAAGAGGGGATATGCTTGTCACTTCTTCACTGCCCGGCGTAGCTATGAAAGCAGATCCGGATAAGGTGAAAATAGGACAGGTGCTGGGCAAAGCATTGCAGGATTATAAAGGGCCGACTGTAGAAAAAATAAATGTACTGGTAAGCATTAAATAATTAAAACCATGAAATCATTCAACATGAAAAAAGATATTCTCTTTCTATTGCTGCTGATAACCGGCATACAATTGAGTGCACAGGAGTTCAAAACAGATGAAAGCATTTCAAAGCAATTAAGAAATAATACACAACCCGGCATGAAATATGGCCAGGCCGTTCAACCCGCTGCAAACCCTTCTAAAGGCTTTTCCGGATCATCACTCGCTAAAGAAATAAGGGAAGGCAAATACAGCCGGGTGCAGCAGGGCTCATCGGCTTCGCCGGTAACCAACAGGGCCCGCAATGCCGGAGCCGCGAAGGCAGCAACCCTGCCCAGCAACAAATCTGCAGAAGAAGTAGATAAAGAGATCAAAGCTTCCCCATCCAAGATGCCTGTACCGCCACCCATGCAAGAAGAAAAAAATGGCACACCGGCCCAGGAAAAAACAGTTCCTGTTAAAAAAACAGGGCAGTAAGCTACTTGCTTTGTTGTTCCGGGATGCGGCTGTAACTTGCAGGCCATGCAAAGTGTTAAACTATGCCTGGCCTTTTTGTTTTTATCGGTCGCCTGTAATGCGCAAACGCAGGAAGATTCCCTGGAAAATGAAAGGCTGGCTAAAATGATCAATCTTTCGGAAGTGGTGGTCCGTACAGACGTGAACATTCCCAAGTTTATGGAACGGGTAAAAAACGATTCCAGTTTTTACAAAGCTTTCAAGAACCTGCATGTGCTTTGTTTTACATCGCTCAATGATAT
>OFTY01000676.1_pt1 | contig 20893 bp, 18 predicted proteins | sample 1775061 | NCBI WGS metagenome assembly OFTY01 (sample SAMN08195773, study PRJEB24354) | sludge metagenome | isolation source: sludge from phenol fed wastewater aerobic bioreactor B | place: India: Nagpur | collected 2016-09-16 | reverse complement strand
GGGGGGCGTCGGCGGACGCGGCGGCCGTGCTGCCCGCGACGGTGCGCGCCGCGCTGGCCCGTGCCGGGGTGTCGGCCGATGCGGTGGCCATCGAAGTCGCGCCGCTGCCGGCCACCGCCAGTGCACCCACCGCGCCGCGGCTGGCCTGGCGGGTGGATGCGGCGATGAATCCGGCGTCGGTCATGAAGCTCGTCACCACCTATGCCGCGCTGGACCTGCTCGGGCCGGACTACACCTGGACCAACCGGGTCGAACTGCTGGGCCCGCTGCAGGGTGGCGTGCTGCAGGGCGACCTGCTGCTGCGCGGCAGTGGCGACCCGAAGCTGGTCCTCGAGCGGCTCGACGCGTTGCTGCGCGCGGTGGTGGCCGCCGGCGTGCGCGAAGTGCGCGGCGACATCGTGCTCGACGGCCGGGTGTTCGAGCTGCCCGAGCGCGACCCCGCCGCCTTCGACGCCGAGCCGCTGCGCCCCTACAACGCCTCGCCCGATGGGCTGCTGGTGAACTTCAAGTCCCTGCTCTACACCTTCGCGCCCGACCCTGCCACCGGCGTCGCCCGCGTGCGTTTCGAGCCCCCCATCGCCGGCGTGGCCATTCCGGACCGGGTGCCGCTGGCCGCCGGCCCCTGCGCCGACTGGCGCGCGTCGCTCGGCGCCGATTTTTCCGACCCCGCCCAGGTGCGCTTTGCCGGCAGCTACCCCGCCGCCTGCGGCGAGCGCACCTGGCCCGTGGCCTATGCCGCGCCCGCACAGTTCGCCCCGCGCGTGGTGCAGGCCCTGTGGGCACAGGCCGGCGGCGTGCTCGCCGGCCGGGTGCGCTGGGCCGCGCCCGACGACATGCGCCGCGGCCGCGAGCTGCTGGCCGCCCCCTCGCTGCCGCTGGGCGAGGTGGTGGCCGACATCAACAAGTTCTCCAACAACGTGATGGCGCAGCAGGTCTTCCTCACGCTCTCTGCCGTCGAGCGGCTGCGCGGCACGTTCGCCGCCTCGCGCGAGCGCGTGCAGCGCTGGTGGCGCAGCCGCTTCGGCGCCGCGCCGCTGGTGCTGGACAACGGCTCGGGCCTCTCGCGCGAGGAGCGCACCAGCGCCGCCGCCCTCACCCAGCTGCTGCACGAAGCCGCCAGCGGGCCGCTGGCCGCGCCCTTCACCGGCTCGCTCGGCGTGGCCGGGGTGGACGGCACCGTGGCCCGGCTGCGCGAGCGCGCGCCCGACTCCCCCGTCATCGGCCGCGCCTGGCTCAAGACCGGCAGCCTGCGCGACGTGGCCTCCATCGCCGGCTATGTGGAGGGCGAGAGCGGACGCCGCTACAGCGTGGTGGCGCTCATCAACCACCCCAACGCGGGCGCCGCGCGCCCCGCGCTCGACGCCGTGCTCGACTGGACCGCCCGCGACCTGCCGCGCGCCAGCGCAGCCCACGCACCGTCGCGCTGACGGTCGGCCCCGGCGTGAAACCCGGCCGGCTGCGGCGGCCCCGTTCGCACCCCTCGAGCCTCCGTACTAACCCCATGCGAGGCTCCGGCGGCCGGGCGTGGGATGCAGGACAGTTTTTTCTGAACGACCGTTCTTTTTTCAGGAGTTGCGCATGAAATTCTCCTTGCGGTGGAAGCTCGCGGCGCTGGCCGCGGCGGTGGTGCTGGCCGCCTGCGGCGGTGGTGGCGCCGAGGGCCCGGGCAGCCGGGTGGCCCTCAAGTCGGTGGTGGTGATGGGCGACAGCCTGTCCGACAGCGGGGTGTTCCAGGGCCTTCCGGGCTTCGGCCGCATCTTCTCGGTGCAGGACAGCGACTCCGAACCCAACACCATCTGGACCGAGCGCATCGCCGCGCAAATCGGCGCGCCGCAGCTGTGCAACTTCTACAAGTTCACCGGCACCACCTTCATCGCCAACCCCAAGCAAGGCTGCACCAGCTTCGCCGTGGGCGCCGGCCGCATCAACAACCAGGCCAGCAACGGCGGCGCGGCGGCTCCGTTCTCCATTCCGAAGCAGCTCGCGGATGCGGCCGCCGTCATCGGCAACTACGACGCCAGCCAGCTGCTGCTGATCGACGGCGGCGGCAACGATGCGGCCGATCTGGTGGGCGCCTACCTCAAGGCCGCCACCGATGGCGGCGCGGCCTACCAGGCCTTCCTGCTCTCGCTGCTGCCCCCGGCCACGGTGGCGAGCACGCTCTCGCAACCCAATGGCGCGGCGATTGCGGGCGGCGTCTACATGAGCGCACTGGCCGACAAGTTCCAGGCCGCCATCAAGGCCAGCGCGCTGGACCGCGGCGCGCAGCGGGTGGCCGTGCTCAACATGCCTGGCATCACCAACACACCGCGCTTCCAGGCCGTGCTCGGCGCCATCGAGGCCGCGCAGGGCGCCACCGCGCGCGCGCAGGCCGAAGCGCTGTTCAACAGCTGGGTGCAGGCCTTCAACCAGCAGCTGGCCAACAAGTTCGCCGGCGACAGCCGCGTGGTGATCGTGGACTTCTACACCAACTTCAACGACGAGGTGGCCAACCCCGCGCAGTACGGCCTGACCAACGTGAAGACGCCCGCCTGCCCGGTGACCGGCGTCGGCAGCGACGGGCTGCCCAGCTACAACTTCCAGACCTGCACCGCCGCGGCGCTGTCGGCCAACCCGCCCGCGGGCCAGAGCAGCCCCGACTGGTGGAAGCGCTATGCCTTCTCGGACGGCTTCCACCCCACGCCCTACGGCTACCAGCTCATGAGCCAGCTCGTGTCGCGCTCGCTGGCCCAGGTCGGCTGGCTCTGACCCGCTACCGCACGGAGGACTTCCCCATGTCGAACACCCGCTTTTCCCTCGCGCTGATCGCCGGCGTGGCCCTGTGCGCCGCGCAGGCGGCACAGGCCCAGACGGCCGGCAGCTGGAGCGCGCGCATCGGTGCCACGCAGATTTCGCCTTCGGTCACCAGTGGCGACCTGTCGCCGCCGGCCTTCCCGCACACCAAGGCCGATGTGGAGAGCGCCAGCCAGCTCGCCGGCGGCATCAACTACACCATCGACGACCGCTGGGCGGTGGACGTGCCGCTGGCGCTGCCGTTCAAGCACACCATCAACGGCGACGGCGCGATTGCCGGCGTGGGCAAGCTCGGCGAGGTCAAGGCCCTGCCCTTCACCGTGCTGGCGCAGTACCGCTTCGGCGACCCGGGCGCGAAGTTCCGCCCCTACATCGGCGCCGGGCCGACCTATGCCAAGTTCTTCAAGGAGCGCAGCACCAACGTGCTGACGGCGCTCACCGGCGGCACGCCGGCGCAGCCCACCACGCTGTCGATCGAGTCCAAGCTCGTGCCCACGGTGCAGGTGGGCGCGACGATGATGTTCAACGACCGCTGGTTCCTCGACGCCATGGTGGCCAAGACCTGGCTCAAGACGCGCACCACCCTGTCGACCGGCCAGACGCTGGACATCAAGCTCAACCCGACGACGGTGGCCATCGCCGTGGGCTACCGCTTCTGAACGCCCTGGCGACGGCGGCTTGAGGCGACGCTGAATAAGTCCCCGCGATGGCGCGCGCCTGGCCGCGGGATGGGGTGCGAGGCGCAAAGCGCAGCCATAGCGGGGGCTATGGCGAGCATTTGCTTTTGAGGCAGCCCGCCCGCCGCCAGGATGCGCGGCGCGGGAGGGACTTGTTCAGCGTTGCCTTGGACAAAGAAAAAGGGCTGGCGCCGATGCGCCAGCCCTTTTTTTTTCATTCAGCGGCCGGGATTGGGACAACGCTGAACAACTCCCACGCCCCGCTCACCAGCGGCCAGTGAGCTTGTTGAAGGCTTCGGTGCCGAACATGCGGTTGGCCAGGGGGGTGAAGTACTGCGAGTCGGCGAACAGCGCGGTGGTGTAGTCGATGCCGCTCACGATGGTGCTGGCATTGCAGGTGCTAGCGTCGGGCGTGGCGCACGCCGCATCGGTCGCGTTGGAGATGCCGTACCCCGAGGGCAGACCCTGCACCAGGTTGAAGTAGAGCGCCGTGTCGACGAACAGCACGTTGTTGCCCAGGTCCACCGCGGTGACCAGGAAGCGGTTGTTGAAGTTGATGGTGAGGTCGCGGATGGCATCCTTCTGGTTCAGCGCGGCCGCCCAGGGCGAGATGCCGAGGTTGTACACGCCAGCCACCAGCACGTACTTCGCGCCGGCGGCCACCAGCCGGCGCACCTGCGCGGCCAGCGCATCGCCCGCGGCCCGCACGCGGGTGGTGGTGGCGTCCGAAATGCCGGTGGCGGTGACCGCGGCGATGATTTCGTCCATGCCCGCGCCCACCAGCACCACGTCGTTGGGACCGAGGGTGTTTTCGGCCAGCAGCTGCGTGACCTGCGCTTCGATGCTTGGTGCCGCGCCCGCGATCAGCGAGCCCTTGCGCGCGTACGAGAGGCCGCCCGCGCTGCGGGTGACGAGCGGCTGGCTGTAGTAGCTCACCAGCTGCTGCGTCCAGATGTTCACCGAGCCGTCGTTGACGGTGTAGCGCACGCCGGTCTCGCCGAGGTCGCTGAAGCCGTCGCCCACGGCGAGGAAGCGCGAAGGTTTGAGCGCCGAGACGATGGAACTCGACCCGCAGGCCGCGAGCAGCGCGGTCGATGCACAGGCCAGGCCAAGGAACGCGCGGCGCGACGGGGTAGCGGACATGACAGCTTTTCTCCTGAAGGAACGAGGCGTAGTTTAGGGCAACGCTGAATAAGTCCCTGCGATGCCGCGCGCCCGGCCGCGGGATGGAATGCGAGGCGCAAAGCGCAGACATCGCGGTTGCTATGGCGAGCATTTGCTTTTGAAGCAGACCGCCCGCCGCCGGGATGCGCGGCGCGCGAGGGACTTGTTAAGCGTTGCCTTAGGGCTTCAGCCGGCGGCGGCTGCGCGCTGCAGGCGGTCGCGCACGCCGTCCCAGTCGCCGCTCTCGGGGGGCGATTCCACCCAGATGAGGCGCGCGCCCTGGGCGTCGAAGTCGCGCAGCACGGCAAACAGCTGCTGCGCGGTGGCTTCGGCGTCGTCGGGCATGCGCCGCAGCAGCACGCCGGTGGCCACGCGCTGCAAGGGGCTGCGTGCATAGACCGCCAGCCCCGCGCACTGCGCATCCGCGCCGAGCAGATCCAGGCCGGCCTGCAGCTCGCGCGCCGACATCAGGCGCAGCCGGGCGTTGGGCGCGTAGTGCGCGGCCAGGGTGCCGCTGGCGCGCGGGGCGTCCGTGGCGAAGGCGTCGCGCTCGCGCAGGCGCTCGCCGCAGGCGGCTTCGATGGCCGCGCGGCCGATCTGCCCGGGGCGCAGCAGCACCGGGGCGCCGCGCGTGGCGTCGATGATGGTGGATTCGATGCCCACAGCGCAGGGGCCGCCGTCGAGCACCAGCAGCGTGTCGCCGAATTCGTCGCGCACATGCGCGGCGGTGGTCGGGCTCACGCGACCGAAGCGGTTGGCGCTCGGTGCGGCCAGTCCGTGCAGGCCGGCGGCCGCGCAGGCGCGCAGCAGCGCCTGGGCCACCGGGTGCGCGGGGCAGCGCAGCCCGATGGAGGGCTGGCCAGCGGCGGCCGCCTCGGCCACACCGGCGCGGCGCGGCAGGACCAGCGTCAGCGGCCCGGGCCAGAACACGTCCATGAGCGCGCGGGCAAACGCCGGCACCTCGGCGGCGAAGTGGGTGGCGGCCGCGGCGTCGGGCACGTGCACGATCAGCGGGTGGTCGCTCGGCCGGCCCTTGGTCGCAAACACGGCGGCCACGGCGGCGGGGTTGTCGGCGTCGGCGGCGAGGCCATAAACGGTTTCCGTGGGCAGGCCCACCAGCGCGCCTTCGCGCAGCGCGTGCACCGCCTGCTCGATGGACTGCGCGCGGGCGCCGTCGAGGATCATGGCCGCGCCCTGCCGCTCACCACGGCGCGATGCCGAGCAGCGCGGCCGCCCGCGCGGCGGTGGCGCGTACCTCGGCCGCGCTGGCCGCGGTGAGCGTGAGGTGCCCCATCTTGCGGCCGCGCCGCGCCTGCAGCTTGCCGTAGAGGTGCAGGTGCGCGCCCGGCAAGGCCAGCACCTCGGCCCAGGGTGGCGTGCGCACTGCGCCGCCGGCGTCGAACCACAGGTCGCCAAGCAGGTTGAGCATGACCGCCGCGCTGTGCTGGCGCGGCGTGGGCAGGGGCAGCCCGGTGAGGGTGCGCACCTGCATCTCGAACTGCGAGAGGTCGCAGGCATCGATGGTGTGGTGGCCGCTGTTGTGCGGGCGCGGCGCCATTTCGTTGACCACCAACGTGCCGTCCTGCAGGATGAAGAACTCGACGCACAGCACGCCGACGTAGCCCAACGCATCTGCTATCTTTTTCGCAGCATCCACCGACCATTTGACGCTGGCATCCGGCAGATTTCCTTCGAAAGCCTCGGTCACGGCGAGGATGCCGTCGCGGTGCAGGTTGCGCTGGGGCTGGAAATGCACCAGGGCGCCGTCCCAGCCGCGCGCGACGATGACCGAACACTCGTCCGCGAGCGGCAGCAGGCGCTCGAGCACGCAGGGCGCACGCCCGAGCGTGGCCCAGGCCTCGGCCAGCCCGGCCGGGTTGTTCACCCGCACCTGGCCTTTGCCGTCATAGCCCAGGCGCGCCGTCTTGAGCACGCCGGGCAACAGCTCGGCGCCGACGCGGGCGAGGTCGGCCTCGGTCTCGATGGCGGCCCAGGACGCGGTGGGCACGCCGCAGCGCGCGAAGAACTGCTTTTCCTGGATGCGGTCCTGCGCGATGGACAGCGCCGTGGCCGCCGGCGCAACGGGCCGGTGCGCCCCGAGCGTGTGCATGGCGGCTGCGGGCACGTTCTCGAACTCGGTGGTGATGGCCGAGGCGCGCTGCATGAGCTGCGCCAGGCCCTGCTCGTCGAGGTAGTCGGTCTGGATGTGGAAGTGGCTCACCAGGCCGGCCGGACTGGCCGGGTCGGGGTCGAGCACGACGGTGAAATAGCCCATGGCCTGCGCGGCCTGCACGAACATGCGGCCCAGCTGGCCGCCGCCCATCACGCCCAGCGTGGTCTGCTGGCCACTGGCGGTGGTGCCAGGCAGGATGACGCCCGAGGGCGTGGCGGCGCCGCCGCTCACGCGCCTTCTCCCGGCGGCGGCAGCGTCATGGCGCGGGCGGCGGCGGTCTGTTCGGCGCGGAAGGCGTCGAGCCGCTCGCGCAGCCGCGCATCGTGCAGCGCGAGCATGGCCACGGCGAACAGCGCCGCGTTGGCCGCGCCGGCCGCACCGATGGCAAAGGTGGCCACCGGCACGCCCTTGGGCATTTGCACGATGCTGTGCAGCGAATCGACGCCCTGCAGATGGCGGCTGGCCACCGGCACGCCGAGCACCGGCACCGGCGTCTTGGCCGCGAGCATGCCCGGCAGGTGCGCCGCCCCGCCGGCGCCGGCGATGATGGCCTGCAGGCCCCGCCCGGCGGCACGCTCGGCGTAGGCGAACATGTCATCGGGCATGCGGTGCGCCGAGACGACGCGTGCCTCGTGGGTGACATCGAAGTGTTGGAGAATCCGGACTGCGTGCACCATGGTGTCCCAGTCGGAGCTGGACCCCATGACGACGCCGATGAGCGCAGCTGTCATTGCGTGCCTGAGTCGTTTTCTTGAATTTTAAGGTTTCACCCGGATCTGACCCGCCATGATCGACGTCACCATCGAGAACTTTGAAGCGGAGGTCATCGAGGCCTCCATGACCCTGCCCGTGCTGGTGGACTTCTGGGCGCCGTGGTGCGGGCCCTGTCGCGCACTCGGGCCCGTGCTCGAAAAGGTCGAGGCGGCCTATGGCGGGCGGTTCAAGCTCGTGAAGATCAACTCCGACGAGCAGCAGGAGCTCGCCGGCGCCTTCGGCATCCGCAGCATCCCCACCTGCGTGCTGATGAAGGGCGGCCAGCCGGTCGACGGCTTCATGGGCGCGCTGCCCGAGGGGCAGGTCAAGGCCTTCCTCGACAAGCACCTGCCCGACGAGGCCGACCTCGCCGCCGAGGCCGAGGCACAGGCTGCGGCCGAACAGGTCGAGTCCGGCGACCTTGACACCGCGCTGGCGCGCCTGGCCAAGGCACTCGACGCCGCGCCCGACAACGACGACATCCGCGGTGACTACGTGCGCCTGCTCATCGACGCCAACCGGCTCGACCAGGCCGCCGCGGCGCTGGCGCCGGCGCTCGCGCGCATTCCCGTGCCGCTGCGGTTCGAGGCGCTGGCCCAATGGCTCAACGCCCGCGAATTCGCCGCGCACGACGCGCGCGGCGCCTGGCCGCTGGAGCGCTTCGACGAGCTCATCGCACAGAACAAGCGCGACTTCGAAACCCGTTTTGCCAAGGCCCGCGTGCTGATGGCGCGCGGCGAGTGGACGGCGGCGATGGACGAGCTGCTGGAGATCATCATGCGCGACAAGAAATGGGACGGCGAAGCCCCGCGCAAGACCTTCGTCGCCATCCTCGAACTGCTCAGCCCGCCCAAACCCAGGCCCGGCGCGGCCCAGCCGGGCAAGAGCGCCGGTGGCATCGAACTCGCCGGCCACACCACGGTGGAAGAAGACCCGCAGGCCGCGCTGGTGTCGAGCTACCGCCGCCGGCTCAGCATGGCGCTGAACTGAACGGCCGCGAGCGGGGCCTGATGCCGCCCTTGCCGTGGGGGCGCGTCAGGCCGTGAGACGCTGCAGCGCCTCGCGGTATTTCTCGGCGGTTTTCTCGATCACCTCGCGCGGCAGGTGCGGCGCCGGCGGCGTCTTGTCCCAGGGCTTGCCGTGGATGCGCACCTGCTCGAGCCAGTCGCGCAGGAACTGCTTGTCATAGCTCGGCGGGTTGCTGCCCTCTACATAGCTTTCGGCGGGCCAGTAGCGCGAGGAGTCGGGCGTGAGCACCTCGTCCATCAGCACCACGGTGCCGTCGGCGTCGAGGCCGAACTCGAACTTGGTGTCGGCAATGATGATGCCCTTGGTGCGCGCGAAGTCGGCCGCGGCCTGGTACAGCGCAATCGACAGCTCGCGGATGCGTGCGGCGTTCGCGGGGCCGATCATCTCCACCGTGCGCTCGTAGGTGATGTTCTCGTCATGCTCGCCAACCGCGGCCTTCGCCGCGGGCGTGTAGATAGGCGCGGGCAGGCGCGAGGCATTCTTCAGCCCCGGCGGCAGCGGCACGCCGCAGACGGCGCTGCTCTGCTGGTACTCCTTCCAGCCGCTGCCGGCGAGGTAACCGCGCACCACCGCCTCCACCGGCAGCGGCGTGAGCCGCTTCACCAGCATGGAGCGGCCGCGCACCTGCTCCACCTCATCGGGCGCGACCACGCTCTCGGGCGCCTCGCCGGTGAGGTGGTTCGGGCAGATGTGGCGCAGCTTGTCGAACCAGAACAAGGCCATCTGCGTGAGCAGCGCGCCCTTGCCGGGAATGGGTTCGCCCATGATGACGTCGAAGGCGCTGATGCGGTCGGAGGCCACCATCAGGATGCGGTCCGCGCCGACGGCGTAGTTGTCGCGCACCTTGCCGCGGGCGAGCAGGGGCAGGGAATGCAGGCTGGAGGTATGCAAGGCGGTGGACATGCAAGGGCTTTCAGTGACAGACGCAAAAGGCCCGGCACGGGGCGCGGGCCCTGGAATTATCGGCCTTGCCCGGCGGCGGCCCGCCGCGCTTCACGCCGGCGCCGGCGGCGCACCGCCTCAGGTCCGGCGATGACGGCCGAAGGGAGACACGAAGCTCAGTTCACCACTTGTGCCAGTTCGCCGCGCGCGTAGCGCTCGGCCATGGCCGACAGCGGCAGGCCCTTGATCTTCGCGCCCTGGCCTTCGCAGCCGAACTCGAGGTAGCGCTGCTTGCAGATGGCCTTGGCAGCCTCGCGGGCGGGCTTCATCCACTCGCGCATGTCGAACTTCTCGGGGTTTTCGGCGAGGAACTTGCGCACCGCGCCGGTCATGGCCATGCGGATGTCGGTGTCGATGTTGATCTTGCGCACGCCGTGCTTGATGGCCTCCTGGATCTCGGCCACCGGCACACCCCAGGTCTGCTTCATCTGTCCGCCGTAGCTGTTGATGAGCGCGAGCAGGTCCTGCGGCACGCTGGAGCTGCCGTGCATGACGAGATGGGTGTTCGGGATGCGGGCGTGGATTTCCTTCACCCGCGAGATGGCGAGGATGTCACCGGTCGGCGGGCGGCTGAACTTGTAGGCGCCGTGGCTGGTGCCGATCGCAATGGCCAGCGCGTCGAGCTGCGTGGCCTGCACGAAGCGGGCGGCCTCCTCGGGGTCGGTGAGCATCTGCGAGTGGTCGAGCTTGCCGGCCGCGCCGATGCCGTCCTCCTCGCCCGCGTCCCCCGTCTCCAGGTTGCCCAGGCAGCCGAGCTCACCCTCCACCGTCACGCCGACCTTGTGCGCCATCTCCACCACGGTGCGGGTGACGTCGACGTTGTAGTCGAAGCTCGAGGGCGTCTTGCCGTCCTCGAGCAGCGAACCGTCCATCATCACCGAGCCGAAACCCAGCCGGATCGCGCCTTCGCACACCTTCGGGCTGGTGCCGTGGTCCTGGTGCATCACCAGCGGGATGTGCGGCCACGCCTCGGTGGCGGCCTGGATGAGGTGCTTGACGAAGCTCTCGCCGGCGTATTTGCGCGCACCGGCGCTGGCCTGCAGGATGACGGGTGCGCCCACCTCGTCGGCGGCCGACATGACGGCCTGCACCTGTTCGAGGTTGTTCACGTTGAAGGCCGGAATGCCGTAGCCGTGTTCGGCGGCATGGTCCAGCAGTTCGCGCATGGAGACGAGAGCCATGGGAGAGTCCTGTCGCTTGGGGGGGGTTCGTTGCAATCGCCGGCAGCGCCGCCGCGCCGCCGCCCTTCGGTTTCGCCGGAAACCGCAAAAATTCTAGCGACCCGCCCCGACGCCGGACTGACGGCGTGCGCGTGGCACCCTCACGCCGCGCGGCAGACCTTGAGCATGTTGGTGCCGCCGGGGCTGCCCATGGGTTCGCCGCAGGTGATGGCGTAGACGTCGCCCGAGCCCATGATGCCGCGCGCCTTCAGCTGCGCCTCGGCCTGCGCGAGTGCGGTGTCGCGGTCGGTGCTGGTGTCCATGAGCAGCGCGGTGACGTTGCGAAACAGCGCCATGCGCCGCTGCGTGGCCAGGCGCGAGGTGAGCGCGTAGATGGGCACATGGGTGCGGTGGCGGCTCATCCACAGCGCGGTGGCGCCCGAGTCGGTCATGGCGACGATGGCCCGCGCGCCCAGGGCATGGGCGGTGAACAGCGCGCCCATGGCGATGGACTGGTCGATGCGGGTCAGGCGCTGGTTGTTGAAGTCGGCGTCGAGGGCATCGTGCTCGTCGCGGTCGGCGCGCTCGGCGGCTTCGCAGATGGCGGCCATTTCGCGCACCGTCTCCAGCGGGTACTTGCCGGCAGCGGTCTCGGCGCTGAGCATGACCGCGTCGGTGCCGTCGAGCACGGCATTGGCCACGTCGCTGACCTCGGCGCGCGTGGGCACGGGGTTGGTGATCATGCTCTCCATCATCTGCGTGGCGGTGATGGCGAGCCGGTCGTGGCTGCGCGCCAGGCGGATCATGCGCTTCTGCAGCGCCGGCACGGCGGCGTTGCCCACCTCGACCGCGAGGTCGCCGCGCGCGACCATGATGCCGTCGCTGGCGAGGATGATGGATTCGAGCACCGGAATCGCCTCGGCACGTTCGATCTTGGCGATCAGCCCCGCGCGGTGGCCGTTGCGCGCGGCCTCGTCGCACAGGCGGCGCGCGAGCTGCATGTCCTCGGCGCTCTTGGGAAAGCTCACCGCGATGTAGTCGGCGTCGAAGCTCATGGCGGTGACGATGTCGGCGCGGTCCTTGTCGGTGAGCGCCGGCGCGGTCAGGCCGCCGCCTTGCTTGTTGATGCCCTTGTTGTTCGACAGCTCGCCCCCGACGCGCACGGTGGTGTGCACCTTGGTGCCCTCGACGGCGGTGACGTCGAGCACGATGAGGCCATCGTTGAGCAGCAGCACGTCGCCGGCGGCGACATCGCGCGGCAGTTCCTTGTAGTCCAGCCCCACGCCGCGCACGTCGCCGGGTTCGGCGCGTTCGGCGTCGAGCACGAAGGGCTGGCCCACGGCGAGTTGCACCTTGCCCTCGGCGAACTTGCCGACGCGGATCTTCGGCCCCTGCAGGTCGGCCATGATGGCCACCTCGCGCCCGACGCGCGCGGACGCCTCGCGCACGCGCTGGGCGCGCTCGATGTGGTCCTGCGCGCTGCCATGGCTGAAATTGAGCCGCACCACGTTCACCCCGGCGCGGATCATGGCCTCCAGCATCTCGGGCGTGTTCGAGGACGGACCGAGGGTGGCGACGATGCGGGTGGCGCGCTGGGGCATGGGGAGTCTCCGTTTTGGCATGTAAAACTGTATTTTCTCATGCGGTGATGTCACGCGTGCGACAACACGGCGCGCCGTGGCCGGCGGCCACAGGCTGCCCGGCGGCCGAGGCACAATCGCATCGATGAAGCCCGCGTCCGTCACCCTGCCGCCCATCGTCGTCGAGACGGCGCGTGCCGTGCATGCGGCGATGGAGCGCCGCATCGGCCCCATGCCCAAGGCCTGCCATGCGGGCTGCAGTGCGTGCTGCCACCAGATCGTCGACGTGCTGAATTGGGAGGCTTCTCTGGTCACCGACTTCATCACGCAGGAGATGCCCACAGCCCGACGCGATCGCGCCCGCGAGCAGGCCGAGGCCTGGCTGCGCACCTTCAACGCCATCACCCGCGCGGCGACGCCGGCTGCGCCGCTGCGACCCGAGGAGGTGAATGCAGCGCGGGTGGAGTTCCGGCGCCTGCGCGTGGCCTGCCCGTTCCTCATCGAGGGGCAGTGCACGATCTACCCGGTACGCCCGGTGGTGTGCCGCAGCCACATCGTGGAAACCGACCCCGAGGCCTGCGCGCGCGACATCGGCCGCGTGGGCACCGAAGCGGCACGGCAGGTGGCCCGCGAGGAGGTGCGCGCCTTCGATCCGGCCATCCATCCGCTCTCGGGCATGCCGCTGGTGCTGCAGGTGGCCGGCGCACTCGGCGTGCGGCAGGCGGTCAAGCCGCTGCTGGTTCCGGTGCGCCGCGCCACGCCGGCGGCACCCGCGGCGCCGCGCTGACAGGTTGTGAACGAAGCTTTCGGGCTCGCTTCATTCACAACGTCTGAGCCCGCCGCTCACCACCCCAGACCGATGTGCAGCGGCAGGTAGACCGCCATGCCCAGCACGATGGTGCCGAGGATGCCGCGGCGCCAGAAGTAGTAGGCCAGGGCCGCCAGCACGGCCGGCCAGCGGGCGTCGCGCCAGGTGAGCAGCAGGTGGCCCTGGGTCATGAGGATTTCCGGGGCGATCACCGCCACCAGGGCCGCCAGCGGCGCATAGGCCAGGCCGCGGCGCAGCCAGTCGGGCAGCGGCCATTCGCGCTCGGGGATGAAGAAGAAGCTGCGGGTGACCACGGTGATGGCGGCCAGCCCCAGCACGGCGATGGCGACGATCCACGGGTTCATGGCTTGCGCTCCTCGGCGTCGTTGCCGGCATGCGACAGGCGACGGCGGTGGCCGCGCGCGCTGCGCTCGGCGGCCTCGGCGAGCAGCCCCGCCGCCACGGCTGCGGCGATGGCCACCAGGATGTTGAGCCGCAGCGGCAGCGCATAGGCCGCGATCGCGGCGGCTGCGGCCACGCCGGCGGCGACCCAGGCCGGTCGGCTTTGCAGCAGCGAGGCCGTCACCCCCAGCAGGGCGAGCACGCCGGCAAATCCCAGGCCCCAGCTCGCCGGCACGGCGTCGGCCAGCACGATGCCGAGGATGGACAGGCCCTGCCAGGCGCTCCAGTTCACCGCCACGCCGCCCCAGAAGTAGGGCAGTTGCTCGGGCTTGGGGTGGGGTTCGGGGAAGCGGCGCATGAACAGCACGTAGTTCAGGTCGCCGCTGAAGTAGCCCAGGCGCAGCCGGTAGGCCCGCGGGTACGGCATGAAATATGGCCGCCAGAAGGCGCTGAAGATGACGAAGCGCAGGTTCACGCAGGTGGCGGCCGCCCACACCACCCACAGCGGGGCGCCGGCCACCAGCAGCGGCAGCGCGGTGAGTTGCGCGCTGCCGGCAAACACCAGCAGCGACATGAACAGCGCCAGCGGCACCGACAGCCCGCTTTGCACCATGGCGACCCCGGTCACCAGCCCCCAGGCGCCGATACCCAGCGCGACATGGGCGATGTCGGCCGCGCCGCGGCGGAACTCGGGGTGGCGCACCACGGTGCGCCAGTGCGGCGTGGCCAGCGCGGCGGCGTGGGCGGTGGTGGGCACGGCGCTCATGGCCGCGGCGCCCCGGCGGCCGGCGCTGCGTCGCCCGGTCGCCTCAGCACCTGCCCGGCGCGCAGCGGCAGGCCTTGCAGGAAGGCCGCGGCGCTCAGGCGCTTGCCGCCTGCGCGCTGCAGTTCGGTCAGCCGCAGCACGCCCTGGCCGCACGCCACCCGCACGCCCTCGGCATTTGCGGACAAAATTTGGCCGGCCCCAGCGCCAACCGGTCGGCTGTCGCTATCAATTTGTGACTTCCAGAGCTTGATGACCTGGCCGTCGAGCTGGGTGCTGGCGCCCGGCGCGGGGTCGAGGGCGCGGATGCGCCGCTCGATGAGCTGCGCGGGCTGCGACCAGTCCACCACGGCCTCGGCCTTGTCGATCTTGGCGGCGTAGCACACGCCGTCCGCGGGCTGCGGCGTGGCCTGCAGTGCGCCTTGCGCGGCCAGCGCCAGCGCCTCGACCACCGCATCGCCGCCGAGCGCGGCCAGCGCGTCGTGCAGGCTGCCGGTGGTGGCATCGGGCGCGATCGGCAGCGCGCGCACCAGCAGCATGGCGCCGGTGTCGAGCCCGGCGTCCATCTGCATGATGGTGATGCCGGTCTGCGCATCGCCGGCTTCGATGGCGCGGTGAATGGGCGCGGCGCCGCGCCAGCGCGGCAGCAGGGAGGCGTGGATGTTGAGGCAGCCGTGGCGTGGCCGGCCGTCGGCATGGGGCGCGGCCATGGCGTCGAGCAGCCACTGCGGCAGGATCAGCCCGTAGGCGGCCACGACCATCGCATCGGCATCGGCCGCTTCGATGGCGGCGCGCGCGGCCGCCGCGTCTTCGGGGTATTTGCCATCGAGCCGCAGGCTGCGCGGCTGCGCCAGCGGCAGCGCGTGCGCCAGTGCGTACTGTTTCACCGGCGAGGGCTGCAGCTGCAGGCCGCGGCCGGCCGGCCGGTCGGGCTGGGTGAGCACGAGCGCGATGCGGTGGCCCGCTTCGTGCAGCCGCTGCAGGGCCACGCGGGCGAATTCGGGGGTTCCGGCAAAGATGAGGTTCACGGGGGGTGGGCAGTCGGGAGTTCGGGGGTGAGGCAGTCCGGGTGCACCGCCTGCGGCATGGGCGATCAGCGGGCTGTCGAGATCGCGCGATCCGCTTGGGGTTCTTCAGCCGCCGGTCAGGGTGTGGCGCTGTCGGGCAGTTCTTCGTCGGCGGTGGACCAGTCGCGCACGGTGCCGGTCTGCGGGTCCAGGCTGACGTGCAACCAGCGCCAGAAGCCGGCCTCCTGGTAGCGCCAGGACCACACCGGCTCGCCGCTGCGCGCCACGCGCCAGCTCATCGCGGGCGGGCCGAAGGCCTGCTCCAGATCCGCGCGGCGCCAGCGGCCGGGCTCGATGGCCTCGAAGGCGCGCGGCTGCATGGCGTCCTCGCGCCGCAGCAGGTGGCCGGCGGCGTCGAAGTCGAGGTTGTAGACATGCCGCCCTTCGGGCTGCTGCGAGTACTGCAGGCGCACGCCACCACCGGGCAGCGAGTAGCGCGCGGTGGGCGCGCCGAGTTCGGCGGTGACCTGCGCCAGAGGCCGTCCGAGCGGCTGCCCCAGCGGCGTGGCGCACCCCGCCAGCACCAGGCTCAGAGACAGCACCAGCGCTGGCAGCCCGCGGGCCGCTGGCTTCATGCCCGGGCTTCCTTGAGCTGCTTGAGCAGCTTGGTCTTGATGCGGTTGCGTTTGAGCGGCGAGAGGTATTCGACGAACACCTTGCCCAGCAGATGGTCCATCTCGTGCTGGATGCACACCGCGAGCAGGCCCTCGGCGTCGATGGTGCGCGCCGTGCCGTGCTCGTCGAGCGCGCGCACCTGCACCGCCACGGCGCGCTCCACGCCGTCGTAGATGCCGGGCACCGACAGGCAGCCCTCGTCGCCCTTGGCGCGCTCGGGGCTGGCCCAGAGGATTTCGGGGTTGATGAGCACCATCGGCGCGTTGCGCTCCTCGGACACATCGATGACGATGAGCCGCACATGGCGATCGACCTGCGTGGCCGCCAGCCCGATGCCATTGGCCTCGTACATGGTCTCGAACATGTCGGCCACCAGCTGGCGGATGCCGGCATCGACCGCCTGCACCGGCTTGGCGACGGTGTGCAGGCGGGGGTCGGGGTAACGGAGAATGGGAAGCAGCGCCATGGCGAATCCGGGCAGGTTGACCCTGCATTTTCGTCACTTTTGCGACGCCGTGCAGCGCCGAAGCCGCGTTGCCATTGCCCGATCAAGGGCTTGAGCGCAGAATCGGCGGTGATTTGTCAAGTTTTCGCGCAGGGCCACGACCACACATGAACAAGCTGACCCCGGGACACCCGACCGCGCGCCACGGTGCGCCCACGACCCACGACGCCACCGGGCTGCGGCCCAGCCGCCGCGCGCTGTTGCTGGCCTGGGGTGCGGCTCTGGGCGCGCCCGTGTTCGCAGCCCCCGGCCGCTATCCCATCACGCCGGCCCAGCGCGCCACCGCGCAAGGCGTGGCCGAGGCCGGCGGCGTGCCCGAGCAGGACCTGGCCGAGGGCGCACCCGAGACCTACACCGTCAAGCGCGGCGACACCTTGTGGGGCATCTCCGGGCTCTACCTCAAGCAGCCCTGGCGCTGGCCCGAGCTCTGGGGCATGAACCTGGCCGACATCCGCAACCCGCACCTGATCTACCCCGGGCAGGTGCTGCGGCTGCAGCGCAAGGACGGCCGCGCGCGCCTGGCCACCGCCGACGAAGGCCCGCCCACCGTGCGCCTGTCGCCGCGCGTGCGCAGCGAGCGGCTCGGTGACACGGCCATCCCCACGCTGGCGCCGCACCTGATCGAGCCCTTCCTGTCCGAGCCGCTGGTGGTCGACGAGCGCGACCTGCAGAGCGCGCCGCGCATCGTGGCCACGCAGGAGAACCATGTGCTGCTCAGCCGCGGCGACCGCGCCTACGCCATGGGCCAGGGCGGCATTCCGCTGACCACCGACGCCGGCGAGCCGCGGCGCTTTCGCGTCTACCGCGACGTCAAGCCGCTGCTCGATCCGCTCACCCGGGAAGTGCTGGGCTACGAGGCGCAGTACGTCGGCCGCGTGCGGCTGCTGCGCGGCGAGGGTGTGTCGGATGCGCCGGGCCCGGACGGCAAGCCCGAGCGCCTGCCCGTGCCCGCCACGCTCGACGTGCTCGACGTGAAGGAAGAAATGCGCGTGGGCGACCGCCTGCTGCCCGAGCCCGAGCGCGATTTCCGCCACTACGCACCGCACGCGCCGGCCGACGAGGTGGATGCGCGCGTTGTCTCCATCTACGGCAGCGCGGTGCGCTTTGCCGCGCAGAACCAGATCGTGGTCATCAACAAGGGCACGCGCGACGGCATCGAGGTCGGCGACGTGCTGGCCATCCTCAAGGCCGGTGCGCGCGTGGTCGACAAGACCGACGGGCAGAACCAGCTGCTGCGCCTGCCCGACGAGCGCAACGGCCTGCTCATGGTGTTCCGCCCCTTCGAGCGGGTGTCCTACGGCCTGGTGCTCGAAATCACCGATGGCGTGAAGGTGGGCGACCGGCTGGTCAACCCGCGCTGAAGCCCCGGCGCACACGCTTCGCCCCCACAAGGCGCCGGCCCGGACCGTGGAACGCGAGGAACTCGCCGCCTGGCTGCGGCTGCAACTCACCCCCGGCGTGGGCAGCGTGGGCGCGCGGCGGCTGCTGGCGGCCTTCGGCCTGCCCGAATCCATCTTCGCGCAAAGCGGCAGCGCGCTGCGGCATGTGGTTTCCCCCGCGCAGGCCTGGGCCTTGCAGCAGCAACCTGAGGGGCTGTCCGAGCAACTGGAGACCACCTGGCGCTGGCTGCAGGGCGAAACCCAGGGCGCGGAGCGGCCGGGCGTGGAACGCGCGGTGGTGGCGCTGGGCGATGCGGGTTATCCGCGCGCGCTGCTCGACATCGACGACCCGCCGCTGCTGCTCTACCTGCTCGGCCAGGTCAGCCCCACGGCCAGCCCGTTTCCCGCCACCGCACGCTCCCACGGCGCCCCGACCACGCTGAGCGCGGTCGCCGCACGCGGCCTGGCCATCGTGGGCAGCCGCAACCCCACGCCGCAGGGCGAGGCCGATGCGCGGCGCTTCGCCCGCAGCTTTGCCGAGGCGGGGCTCACCGTGGTTTCGGGCCTTGCCCTGGGCATCGACGGCGCCGCGCACCAGGGTGCGCTCGAGGGCGCGGCGGCACACGCGGCAACCGAGCGCCGACTGGCCACGGTGGCGGTGGTGGGCACCGGGCTCGACCGCGTCTACCCCAAGCAGCACCTGGCGCTGGCGCGGCGCATTGCCGAGCATGGCCTGCTGCTGAGCGAGTACCCACTGGGCACGCCACCGGCGGCGGAGAACTTCCCGCGCCGCAACCGGCTCATCGCCGGCCTCTCGCGCGGCACCCTGGTGGTGGAGGCGGCGCTCAAGTCGGGCTCGCTCATCACCGCGCGGCTGGCGGCCGAACAGGGCAAGGAGGTGTTCGCCATTCCCGGCTCGATTCATTCCGCGCAGTCCCACGGCTGCCATGCGCTGATCCGCCAGGGCGCGAAGCTGGTGGAATCCGCGCAAGACGTGCTGGAAGAGCTCGGCGTGCCGGTGCACACCCATCCGGACGATTCAAATTCGATAGCAGACGATGACCGGTTGGCGCTGGGGTATGGGCCAAAAGACCCGAAGAATGCCGTGCTGGAGGCGCTGGGGCACGGCCCGGTCGGTCTGGACGCGCTGCTGGCGCGCACCGGGCTCGACGCGGCAAACCTGCAGGCCCAGTTGCTCGAGCTCGAGCTCGACGGCCACGTCGCACGCCTGAGCGGCGGCCTGTTCCAGCGCCAGGCGCGCGCCTGAGAACACCGGGGGCCAGCACCAGCCCGCCTCACGGCAGCGGGCGCCACCGGGCTCCGTTCGCCTCCGCCTCGCGCCGCATCCCGGCCGCGAATGCGGCGCGCCGGGGACTTGTTCAGCGTTGCCCTAACCCAGCAGCCGGCCCGGGTTGGCGTCGAGCTTGTGGATGGCCTCGCGGGTGGCGCGCACGGTCAGGGTCTCGTCCTCGACCGGCACGAGCTGTCCGGCCTGCAGGAACAGGGCGAGCCGGTCTTTCTGGAACAGCACGTTCACACCCTTGCCCGAGCTGAACAAGGCCAGCTCCTTGCGCGGGCTGCGCCAGACGAGCTGCACGCGCGAGAGCTTGCCCAGGTGCTCGAGCGTGAACCAGTGGCCGAGCTCGAGCTCCTGCGCCCACACGCGCATGCCCTCGCCGGGCACCTCGCCGGTGTTGGCCAGCAGCTCGAAGGCGCTGGCCTCCTCGCCGAACATGCGCGTGAGCGCCTGCGGCGTGAGCGGCACCTCGCCCTGCGCGTCGTCGGCCACCTCGGCTTCGAGGGCATCGAGGCGCTGCGCCATGTCGTCGATCTGCGCCTGCGAGATGGCCTCCGTCTTGGCGAGGAAAGCCTTGGCGAACTCGTCGTTGAGCACGCGGATGTGCTCGTCCTGCACGGCGCGCGGCAGCGCCAGCAGCGTCATGCCTTCGCGCAGCTTCTGCAGCAGCACCGGCAGCGTGCGGATCACGCGGGCGCGGTCCTCGCGGGTGGTCTTGGCACTCGCCGCCCAGAGCAGTTCGGGCGCCGCGCGCTTGAACGCCAGCGTGACCTCGTGCTGCGGCCCATGGCGCAGCGTGGACAAGGCCAGCACCTCGGCCCAGACCTTGAACAGGAACTCGCGCAGCTCGCTGCCCACGCGCACCTGCTCGAGCATCTTGCGCAGCTCGATGGTGTACTGGATGGTCAGCGTCTCCTTCTGCTCCACCTGCTGCGCCACGCTGACGAGCTTCTGCGTCCCCTCGCTCTCGGTGAGGAAGCGCTTGAGGAACTGCTTGAACTCGTCGAGCACGATGCGGAACACGCGCCGGCCGGTCTCGGGGTACTGCTCGATCACCTGCACCACGCGGCGCACCTCGGCCTCGAGCGCGCTGCCCTGCACGCTGCTGGCATCGAAGCCCAGGGCCACCGACCCCATGCGGTCAATGAGCTGGCGCGCCGGGTGCTCGAGCGTGCTGAAGAAATCGGGCTCGGCCAGCGCCACGCGCAGCACCGGCATCTGCAGGCGCGCGAACCACACGCGCAGGCTCGGCGCAATGCGCTCCTCGGCCAGGATGGCCTGGAACATCAGCGCCACCACCTCGATGGTGGCCTTCTCGGTCGCGGTGGAGGCGCGGCGCTTGAGCTCGGCGGTGCGTTCACGCAACGCGCCTTCGACCTCGCGCACATCCTCGACGCTCGCCGGTGGCGCGCCGGGGCGCTCCCAGGCCTGGCCGAACTCGGGGCGCTGGGTGTAGACCTGCGACATCGCCTGCGACAGCGCGGGCGACGTCTGCGCGGGGCGGGACACGTCGAACTCCGCGCCGCGGTCCACCAGCAGCCGCTTGAGCTGGCCCAGCACGCCCTGCGCCTTGGCCCGCGCCCGCGCCAGCGGGCTGGTGCCGGTCATGAGCCGCGTGTCGGCCTGCGGCCCGCTGGGCGCACCCATGGTGCTGCTGCGCAGCCCCGAAGTGGCGCCGCCACCGGACTGGGCCCGCGTGCTCGGAAACGAACTGCCGCCCGTGCTCGGCGCACTGCCTGCGCGCGTGGCGCCCCAGCCGGGCGCGGGCGCCGCCCAGGCGAAGCTC
>OFTY01000675.1_pt1 | contig 20898 bp, 17 predicted proteins | sample 1775061 | NCBI WGS metagenome assembly OFTY01 (sample SAMN08195773, study PRJEB24354) | sludge metagenome | isolation source: sludge from phenol fed wastewater aerobic bioreactor B | place: India: Nagpur | collected 2016-09-16 | reverse complement strand
GGGCCGTTTCATGTTTCGTCGCCGTCTTCTCGCTTCCGCCCTGCGTCTGAGCCTCTGGCTGGGCGCGGCTGCGCCCGCGGCGTTCGCCCAGACGGCTCAGACTGCGGCTCAGACTGCGGCTCCGGCGGCCCAGGACGGCCGCGCCGCCCCGTCCCTGATCGTCACCGTGGTGGTCGATCAACTCAGCGCCAATCTGTTCAACCAGTACCGCAGCCAGTTCACCGGCGGGCTGAAGACCCTGGCCGATCAGGGCATGGTCTCGATCAACGGCTATCAGACCCACGGGGTGACCGTGACCTGCGCCGGCCACTCGACCGTCCTGACCGGCGCCCACCCGGCCCGCAGCGGCATTCCCGCCAACGACTGGCTGGACACGACGACGGGCCAGGAGACCTATTGCCTGGCCGCGCCGCAGAACACCCTGGCCCACGGCAAGAACACCGACAACGGCCCGGTCGGTCCGGAACAGTTGAGCGCCTCGACCCTGGGCGACTGGCTGAAGGCGGTCAGCCCTGAAAGCCGCGTCTACGGCGTGTCGGGCAAGGATCGCGGCGCCATCACCCTGGCTGGGCACAAGGGCGACGGCGCCTTCTGGCTGACCGACAACTTCGGCTTCACCACCTATGTCGAGCCGGGCCAGTCGGCCCAGGCGCGTCTGGCCCCGGTGGCGGCCCTGAACGCCCGCATGATCGACCGTTTCACGCGACAGGCGCCCAGCTGGACCTATTCCAACGCCGCCTGCCGCCGCCTGGAAGGGCAGTGGACCATTGCGGGCCAGACCTTCGACTCCAAGGTGCCGCCGACCAACTTCCGCCTCGACAATTCGCCGATCCTGGACGAGCTGACCATCGAAGGGGCGATCGAGCTGATGGACAGCCGGCAGTTGGGCCGTCGCGGCGTCACGGACATGCTGGGCGTCAGCCTGTCGGCCACCGACCGCATCGGCCACAGCTACGGCACCCAGGGGCCCGAGATGTGCGAGCAGATGCTGCGCCTCGACACGGCCCTGGGCGTGTTGATGGACAAGCTGTCGACCATCCCCGGCGGCGCCATCGTCGTTCTGACGGCCGACCACGGCGGTTCGGACTTCCCCGAGCGCTCGGCGGTCGAGGGCTATCCTCACGCCGGCCGGGTGGATCGCGCCCTGCAGCCGCGCGTCAACGCGGCGCTGAAGGCCCGCTTCGGCCTGGACGCCGATCCTGTGGTGTCGTCGGCGGGCGGTTTCGTCATCGTCGACAAGGATCGCAAGTCCCTGCCGGAGCCGCTGCGGTCTCAGGTGCTGGCCGCCGCGATCGAACTGCTGAACGCCGAGCCGCAGGTCGCTCTGGCCGTGGCCCGTGACGAACTGCTGGCTGAGCCTGTGCCGAACTCGATCAACCCTGAAGACCTGAGCGTGCGCGAGCGCCTGCGCCTGTCGGCGGTGGCGGGCCGTTCGCCTGACATCCTGCGCGCCTGGCAGCCGGGGCTGACCGGCCAGGGCCGCGTCGGCGGCGCCATTTCAAGCCACGGCTCGCCCTGGGATTACGACCGCCGCGTGCCGATCGTCTTCTGGTGGCCGGGCGCGCAGGGCCAGGAGCGCTTCCTGCCCATGCGCACCATCGACATCGCCCCGACGCTGGCCAATCTGATCGGCGTCACGCCGGACGCGCCGATCGACGGTCGCTGCATGGACTTGCCGCAGTTCGCCAAGGGGCGTTGCGAGACGAAATAAAGACGGCCGGCCGCCATAACTTCGTGTTTCGCGGCCATAAACTCGTGTTTCCATGCCGGGAGGCGGCCTTACGCCTCCCGCATTTCATTGGCACAAGAGACTGAGAAGCGCTTCTGAGGGGAGGCGCCGGCCGTCAGAGCCATCAGAGGAAACCCGTTCATGCAAAGAGCCCGCCGCGCGCGCATCGTCGCGACACTCGGACCCGCCAGTCGTGCGCCGGGAACGGTCAAGGCGCTGGCCCAGGCCGGGGTGGACGTCTTTCGCCTGAACTTCAGCCACGGCTCGCACGACGACCACGCCGCCGCCCTCAAGGCCGTGCGCGGGGCCGAGATGGCGCTGAAGCGGCCGCTGGGCGTATTGGCCGACCTGCAGGGGCCCAAGCTGAGGCTGGGCCGCTTCGCCGACGTCGAGATCGAGGTGAAGCCGGGCCACCAGATGCGCTTCGACCTGAACCCGGCGCTGGGCGACGAGACGCGGGTGCAGATGCCGCATCCGGAAATCTTCAAGGCGCTGCGGCCGGGCATGCTGCTGCTGCTGGACGACGGCCGGGTGCGGCTGCGCGTGGGCGAGCGCACCGACGAATGGTGCGACGTCACGGTCGAGAGCGGCTCCAAGCTGTCGGACCGCAAGGGGGTGGCCGTGCCCGAGGCGGTCATTCCGGTCTCGGCCCTGACGCCCAAGGACCGCGAGGATCTGGCCTTCGCGCTTCGCCTCGGCGTCGACTGGGTGGCCCTCAGTTTCGTGCAGAAGGCCGAGGACATGGCCGAGCTGAAGCAGATCGTCGACGGCCAGGCCGCCTGTCTGGCCAAGATCGAAAAGCCCCAGGCTCTGAACGACCTGGAGAGCATCCTCGACTACTGCGACGGCGTCATGGTCGCGCGCGGCGATCTGGGGGTCGAGATGGACCCGGAGGAAGTGCCGGTCGCCCAGAAGAAGATCCTGCGCGCCGCCCGCCAGCGGGGCGTCCCCGCCATCGTCGCGACGCAGATGTTGGAATCCATGACCAGCGCCCCGGCCCCGACCCGCGCCGAGGCGTCCGACGTGGCCAACGCCGTCTATGAGGGCGCCGACGCCCTGATGCTGTCGGCCGAGACGGCTGCGGGCGACTATCCGCTGGAAGCCGTGACCATCATGAACCGCATCATGGAGCGGGTGGAGCGCGATCCCCTGTGGCCCGGCCTGATGGACGCCGAACACGCGGGCATGGACATCCACGACGTCGACGCCCTGGTGGCGGCCGCGCGCAAGGCGGCCGAGGCGTCCTCGACCGCCTGCATGGTGGTGTTCACGACCCTGGGCGGCACGGCGCGGCGAATGTCGCGCGAGCGGCCGTTGCAGCCGGTTCTGGCCTTGACGCCCAAGCCCGAGACGGCGCGCCGCCTGGCCTTGGTCTGGGGGCTGGAGCCGCGCCTGGGCGAACAGCCGACCTCGCTGGAAGGCCTGACCGACGATGCGGTCGAGGCGGCCATGCTCTACGGCCTGGCCGAGCCGGGCCAGCGCATCCTGATCTTGGCCGGAACGCCCTTCGGCGCGCCGGGGGCCGCGAATCTGTTGCGTCTGGCCCATGCTCCGGCCCATGCTGCCCCCCGGCAACACGGGGCGAAGCGCGCCCGCAAAACCTGACGGGGCGGAATGATCAAATACATCGGCTCAAAGCGCGCGCTTCTGGGCCAGGTGATCGGCGCGGTGCGCGCGGCTCAGCCGCAGGGCGGGACGGTCTGCGACCTGTTCTCTGGCACCGCGCGCGTGGGCCATGCGCTGAAGCGCGAGGGCTATCGCGTCTGGTCCAATGATCACAACGCCTATGCCCATGCGCTCGCCACCGCCTATGTCCAGGCCGACCGCGAGGTCTGGGCTGAGCGGGCTGAGGTGGTGCTGGCCGAACTGCGCGCCGTGGCGCCCGCGCCCGGCTGGTTCACCCGCACCTATTGCCAGGAAGCTCGCTTCTTCCACCCCGATAACGGCGCCCGCATCGACGCCATGCGCGAGCGCATCGAGGTCATGGGGCTGGAGCCGGAATTGAAGGCGGTCGTCCTGGTCGCCCTGATGGAGGCGGCCGACCGGGTGGATTCCACGGCGGGCCTGCAGATGGCCTTCATGAAGCAGTGGGCGCCGCGCGCGCTGAAGCCGCTGGAGCTGCGCCTGCCGGACCTGCTGCCCGGCGTGGCGGCGGGACCGTGCGTGGCGACGCACGGCGATGCGGTCGAGATCGCCGCCGAGGTCGAGGCCGACCTCGTCTATCTGGACCCGCCCTATAACCAGCACTCCTACCTCGGCAACTACCACTGTTGGGAAAGCCTGGTGCTGTGGGACAAGCCCGAGACCTATGGCGTGGCGCGCAAGCGGGTCGATGTGAAGACGCGCAAGTCGGCTTTCAACAGCCGGCCGGGCATCGGCCCCGCCCTGCAGACCGTCATCGAGCGGCTGAGGGCGCCGAACCTGATCGTCAGCTTCAACGACGAGGGCTATCTGAGCCGCGACGAGCTGACGGCCATGCTGTCGGCGCGCGGCCATGTGCAGGTGGTCGAGATTCCGCGCCCCCGTTACGTCGGCGCCCGCATCGGCATCCATAACCTGAAGGGCCAGAAGGTCGGCTCGGTCGGGCGGCTGAGGAATGTGGAATATCTGTTCGTGGTCACGGATCGGCCGATCGAACTGCCGGTCGCCGCCTGACGGGAACGAAAGCCGGGCGCACGCCGTTTGTGCCGTATGCGTACGCTTTCCAGTCTTCCTCCCCCCGCTTCCCGCTTTGACGCCCGTGGTTTTGACGCTGCGCGTTTCGACGCCCAGCGGGAGGCCGCGCGTCCGGTCCGCCCGTCGCCTCGGCGCGGGCATGGGCTGGACAGCTGGACCATCCTGCTGATCGGCGCGATCGCGGCGGGCCTGATGGGAATGCTGCTGGGCGGCGCCCTGTCCGTCTGATTTTCGCTTAAGCGACGTCCAGCAGGGCCTTGATCGGCGCCCAGCTGCGCCGGTGTTCGGGGCAGGGGCCCAACGTCTGCAGAGCCTTCTGGTGGATGGGGGCGTTATAGCCCTTGTGGCTGGCGAAGCCGTAACCCGGATAGGTCGCATCCATCTCGATCATCAGTCGATCACGCGCCGTCTTGGCCAGGATCGACGCCGCCGCGATCGACAGCGACCGGCTGTCGCCCTTGACCACGGGCGTCACCGCGCACGGCAGCTTGAAGCGGTAGTTGCCGTCCACCAGGGCGTGAACCGGCGCATGGGCCAGGGCCTCGACCGCGCGGCGCATGGCCAGGCCGGTGGCGTGCAGAATGTTCAGCTCGTCGATCTCCTCCACCGAGGCGAAGCCGACGCCCCAGGCCAGGGCGCGGCTCTTGATGAGCGGCTCCAGCGCCGCGCGGCGCTTCTCCGTCAACGCCTTGGAGTCGTCGATGCCCGGCGGCAGATCGTCCGGGTTCAGGATCACCGCCGCCGCCGACACCGGCCCCGCCCACGGCCCGCGCCCGGCTTCATCCACCCCGCAGACATGACCGTTCCAGGTCGCGCGCGCCTCAAGCTCCAGCACCAGGGTAGGGAAGGGGCGGTCGGTCTTGGCGGCGGCGGTGCGGGCGAGCATCAGGCGTCAGTGCCACGAACCGGGGCATGGGGGAAGGCTGCAGCCTGGTCTACTTGTGTCGCGAGAAGCGGCTGTGCCGAGTTGCTGCTGAGGGGGGCGGACCTGCTCCTAAATCGAGGGTTGGTCCTCACTCCAGCATTCAGACAACGCCTCCCAGCTTCGCCGCCCCCACGCGGCGATCTCTCCTGCGTTTGATGACATCTGGACATAGGCCGTGGAGCGGTCGCTTTGTTGGGCGTCGCGAGTCCAGATTGTCCAGCCTATGCCGTCAAGGGTGATGACAGGGAACTGCGGAGGCCAGGTCAGGCCGGGGATCATCGTGGATGGCGGCTGCAACGCCTCAAAGTCATGCATCAGGAGCAGAAGCGACGGACATCTATCGCTGTCGGCCCACCGGATTGCCTCAGGGGCTCCGGACACTCGCTCGACCTGACGCGCAATGAACACGGGTCGTGTCGGCTGGCCTGGCGGCGCGCCCTCTGCAGTCCGGACTACGAATACAGATACCGATCCGGCCGCGTCCTCGAAAGGGTGGCTCCAGCGCCAACCCAATGACGCGGTCGTGCGCCCTAAAGTAAATGATGCGTCCGCCTCGGATGCCATGAGCATGCGCTGTCGGACCGTCGGAGCGCGCTGTGATTGCATGTCCACTGGGGTGGCCGACAGCAGAACGCTGGCGAAAACGGTGATCGAGAAAAAGGCCATGCGCCAGCAGTAACACCGCCGACTTCGTCTATGAAAGTGCGAGGCCAGGTTAGAAATGTCCGCAACGGGTCGTGCACCAAAGTTCGTTTAAGGGTGGAAAGCGGATATTGGTTCAGGCCTCGCCCCATGTAACGGGTCCCCAAGGCTGGTTGTCAGCCCAGGCCTTCGCCTCATCGATCGTTTCGAATCCCGGCGACCCTAGAACGTAATAGAAGACACCATCTGGTCCCGGTAACTTAGGCGGCGGAGGCGGGGGCATTTCGTAATTGTGCTGAAGTCGCACATGCTCCATCTCTTCGAGATAGTCGGCATGATCACGGTCGAAGTTTCGCTTCATAACGCTGACGGGCCTACGCACAGTCCCATCGTAAAGCCAAAATCCGCCTAGAACCGCTTCACCGTCATAGTCGTCAATGGCCATGACCTGACGCTATTCCTTCCCCTCTGCCCATGGCAATCCAAAAGCGGAATGTGCATGGGGCCGCAATGGGGCGGAAGGCGACAATGGACCTAAGTATAGGAAGCGGACGTTGCGGCTAATCGCTCAGTTCTGGAATGAGCGTGTTGAGCGTTGCGCCGGGGGTCCAAAGCGCAGCATTCCACCCGTGCGCACGTGCGGCTTCGACGTTCTTTTCGGTGTCGTCGATGAAGGCGATCGCCGACGCGGGCAGGCCCACGCGTTGCTCGACCGCCGCATAGAAATCCTGTGACGGCTTCGAAACGCCAAGCTGCGCGGCATAGTGGATGTCGTCAAACCGATCGCGAAGCTTGAGCGTGTCCCATAGATAGGACGCGCGTTCATGCTCCTGAACGGTCGCCAGGTGCAGCGGCACGCCTGACGCCCGGACCTCAGCCAGTTGAAGCAGCAGGGCCTCGTCCAGATGGGCGTCGCCTTCAAACCAATAGCGGATCAGCTGATCACAGCTGACATGCGGCGCGACGTCCGCGAGCGCGGGCGTCAATCGGTCCCGCAGCGTTGCGCGACCATGAACGACCTCGTCCCACCACGGCTTGAAGAAGCGGTCTTGCAGCGCTTGGCGCGGAATGCCCAGATCCTCCTCAATGCGAGCGGACCATCCTGACGGGTCAGGGTGACGAACCACGACGCCATCGACATCCACCATCAAGACGGTCGGCTTCATCAGACCTGCAATCCATTGCATCAGAGAAGGAGCTATTCGCGGGTTTGCAGTCTGGCCGCAAGAGACGCGAAACGAGGTTCACTCAAATGGCGGGCGATCCTGTTCACGCTATCGATCACGCCTCAAATCCCCTGTTAACCCGCGATGAGGCACCCTCGGCGCCGTGGCTGTGAATCTCTGTACGGCCGGAGGAGTGGGAATGGCGGACCTGTCGGTCGCCCAGAGGGCCGCCTTGGCCCAACTGATCGAACGGTGTCCGGACCGGGTTCTGACGCAGCTTTCGGGACTGGCGGGGACGATGGCGGGCGACCGGGCGGCGGACCTGCGCGACATGATCGAGGTCGAGGCGCTGGATCGGCGTCGCCGCAACATCGCCTTCGCGCCACTGCTGCCTCTGTTTCAGCCCCGCGCCGACGGCCTGCCGGGTCTCGGCTTTCCGCCGGCGGTGCTGGGGCGGCTGTGGCGCAGCGCCACCCGCAACGAGCCGGAACTGCTGCCGCAGCTGGATCGCGCTGACGACCTGTCGCGCATGATCGCCGACCGCCTCTGCCTCAGCGCCGCCTTCGCCCTGCGCGACCGGGCGGGCGAGATCTGGCCGGAGGATGCGTCTGGACAAGCGCAGGAGCTGGCGGCCTACCTCGACCTGGCGGCGACGGCGCGCAGAGCCTTGCCGCACCTGCCCGACTGGATCGGCCGTTCGGGGCCGGAAACGGCGGCGGAGCTGAAGCTGGCGCTGCGTCAGGCGGCCGGGATCGCGCCCGAGGGGGCCAGCCGCCTGCTGGAGATCATCTTCGCCCATCTGGAGGATGCGCGCCTGATCCTGCGCGTCGCCGCGCTGGCCGCGCCGGGCGGGCGCGAACTCAGCGCCGAGACGGCCTTGGGTGAAAGCGAACTGGGCCTGTTCGTCGACCGCATCCTGCTGGCCCTGGCGCGCCGCGCCGCCGAGGCCGCCGCCTTCGACCCGGCTAGGGGCGAGGCCGACCTGGACGTCTTCAAGGCCGATCTGGACTGGTGCGCCGAGACCCTGGCCGAGATCGACATGGCCCTGCCGCTCAAGGCCGACAGCGCCTGGGGCAAGGCGGTGCGGCAGGCGCGGCTGAAGGTTGCGCTCAGCCTGTCCGAACGCTTCAGCGCGGCCGAGCGGGCGGTGGACGCCGTCCTGCCGGTCGAGCGGACTGCCTTGGTCGGGCGCATGACGCGGCCGACGCCCCGGCTGGACGGAGCGGTCGAGGCGGTCGCGGCCGATCGGGCGCGGGCCTTGGCGGCGCTGGTGGGATTGGTGCGCGGCCCGGCGGCCGTGTTCGGCTGCGAGGCGGAACGGCGTCAGACGGCCGAGGCCCTGACCGGCCGCCTGGCCGCCTGGGCCGATGAAGCCATGGAGCGGCTCAACGACGGTCTGGCCGCTGATGAGGCGGCGGCGCGCAAGCGCATCGTCCTGACTGCCGAGCTTCTGGGCCTGATCGGCGCGCGCGAGGCGTCGCGCACAGTGCGGCGGCGATTGATGGCGTCAGGTGCGGCGTCGCGCGCCTCGCCTCCGGCCGCCTGATCCGCTACAGCGGCGGCCATGACGATCTTCTGGATCATGACGGCCCTGGCGACGGCGCTGGCGGGCCTGGCGGTGCTGTCCGCCGCGCGACGCGGGGCGGAGGCCGAGAGCGTGGCGGATCGCGACGCGGGCGTGCGCGAACTGGCCGAGCTGGACCGGCTGAAGGCGCGGGGTCTGCTGGACGAGGCGAGCTGGACCGCCGCGCGAGCCGAAGCGGGCCGTCGCCTGCTCGCCGCCCACCGCGCGGATCGCCGTCCGGTGTCGCGCCCGGCCGACCGCTATTGGGTGCTGGGCGGGATCGGAGCCGCCGCCGCCGCGTCGCTGGGCCTCTATGCCGTCTTCGGCGCGCCCGGCATGAAGGATCAGGCCTATGAGACCCGCGTGCGCGAATGGGCCTCGACGCCCGAGGCGCTGGAGCCGGCGCAGGTCGCGGCCGTGCTGGGGCAGGTGGTCAAGGACCGGCCCGACGACCGTCTGGCCCTGACCATGCTTGGCGCCGCCCGGTTCGAGGCGGGCGACCCCATCGGCGCGGCCTCGGCCTTCCGCCGCGCCCTGGCCATCCAGCCGGACGACGCCCAGAGCTGGGCGCGGCTGGGCGAGAGCCTGGTGCGAGCCAATGACGGCGCGGTCGACGGCGACGCCGAGGCGGCCTTCCGCCAGGCGGTCAAGCTGGACCCCGACCAGTTGGGCGCGCGCTTCTATCTGGGCGAGGCAGCCCTGGCGCGCGGCGACCGGGCCGAGGCCGAAGCCATGTGGACGCCTCTGATCGCCGTGCTGGCGCCGTCGGATCCGCGTCGCGCCGACCTGCAGAAACGCCTGGCCGAGGCCGCCCGATGAGCCGTTGGCCCGCCCTTAACCTCGTCATATACGCGGTGGTGTTTTCCGCCGTCCCCGGATCGTCGACATGAGCTGGTTGCCCAAATCGCCCAAGGCGCGCCGCCGCCTGTGGATCGTCATCGCTGCGGCGCCGGTGCTGGCGCTGGCCGTCGGCCTGTCGTTGTGGGCGATGAAGGACAATGTGACCTTCTTCTACTCCCCCTCGGAGGTGACGCCGCAGAAGGTTCCGGCCGGTCAGATGATCCGCCTGGGCGGTCTGGTCGAGGCGGGCAGCGTGCACAAGGCCGCTGACGGTTCGGTCGTCTTCGTCGTCACCGACAACGGGGCGACGGCGCAGGTGATCTATCACGGCGACCTGCCCGACCTGTTCCGCGAGGGGCAGGGCATCGTGGCGCAGGGCGCCTTCCGCCCCGACCGCACCTTCGAGGCCAGCCAGGTGCTGGCCAAGCACGACGAGACCTATATGCCGCGCGAAGTCGCCGACCGGCTGAAGGAAAAGGGCGAGTGGCGGCCCGAGGGCGACGAGGCCGCGCCCGCCGCCGCAACCGTGCAGCAGGGGGCCTAAGCCTTGATCGTCGAACTGGGCGCCTTCGCCCTGATCCTGGCGCTGGTGCTGTCGGCGCTCAGCCTGGCGCTGACCACAGCGGGCCGTCTGCGGCTCAGTCCGGTGCTGGCCGGGGCGGGGGGCGGCGCCATGCTGGCCTCGGCCGCAGCGATCGCCCTGGCCTTCGCCGCGCTGATCTACGCCTTCGTGGTGTCGGACTTCTCAGTGTCGAACGTGGCCATGAACAGCCATACCGACAAGCCGGTCTTCTACAAGGTCGCCGCCGCCTGGGGCAGCCATGAAGGCTCCCTGCTGCTGTGGTGTCTGGTGATAACGGTCTTCGGCGGGGCGCTGGCCCTGGCGCGCGGCCTGCCGTTCGGGCTGAAGACCTCGGCCGTGGCCGTGCAGGCGGCCCTGTCGAGCCTGTTCCTGGCTTTCGCCGCCTTCACCTCCAACCCCTTCTTCCGGCTGGACCCGGCGCCGGTGCAGGGCGCGTCCCTGAACCCACTGTTGCAGGATCCGGCGCTGGCGGTGCACCCGCCGCTGCTCTACGGCGGCTATGTCGGGTTTTCGGTCTGCTTCTCCCTGGCGGTCGCCGCCCTGATCGAGAAGCGCGTCGATCCGGCCTGGGGCCGCTGGGTGCGGCCGTGGGCGCTGGCGTCCTGGGCCCTGCTGACCGTCGGCATCGCGCTGGGTTCCTTCTGGGCCTATTACGAACTGGGCTGGGGCGGCTGGTGGTTCTGGGATCCGGTCGAGAACGCCAGCTTCATGCCGTGGCTGGCGGGCGCGGCCCTGCTGCACTCGGCCATCGTCACCGAGCGGCGCGGGGCGCTGGCGGGTTGGACGGTCTTTCTCGCCATTCTGGCCTTCACCTTCTCCATGCTGGGCGCCTTCCTGGTGCGCTCGGGCGTGCTGACCTCCGTCCACGCCTTCGCCGTCGATCCCCAGCGGGGGATGATGCTGCTCGCCATTCTGGGCGTCGCGGCGGGCGCGGCCTTCATCCTGTTCGCCCTTCGCGCCCCGGCCATCCGCTCGGGCGCCGCCTTCGCCCCGGTCAGCCGCGAAGGCGCGCTGGTGCTGAACAACCTGTTCCTGACGGCGGCGGCCGCCACGGTGCTGCTGGGCACACTTTATCCGCTCCTTCTGGAAGGCGTGACGGGGGCGACCATCTCAGTCGGCCCGCCCTATTTCAACGCCGTCTTCAATCCGCTGATGATCGTGGCCTGCTTGATCCTGCCCGCCGGGCCGCTGTTGGCGTGGAAGCGGGGCGATCTGAAGGGGGCCTTGCAGCGCCTGTGGCTGGCCGCCGCCTTGGCCATCGCCGCCGCCTTCGCCGCCTTCTTCCTGTTCGAGCCGAAGAAGGCGCTGGCCGCCGCAGGCTTGGGCGTCGGCGCCTGGTTGATCGGCGGGGCGCTGGCGGAGCTGGGCGTGCGCACCAAAGCCTTCCGCGCGCCCTTGGCCGAGACTCTGCGTCGCGCCAAGGGCCTGCCGCTGGGCGCCTGGGGTATGGCGCTGGCCCACGCCGGTCTGGGCGTCTTCATCCTGGGGGCCGTGGTCGAGACCAGCTTCAAGGCCGAGGCTGCGCTGGCCCTGCCGCTGGGCGGGGAAGTCGCCGCCGGGCCGTGGAAGGCGCGGCTGGATGCGGTGCAGGTCATCGAAGGGCCGAACTACCTGGCCGAGCAGGGCCGTCTGACCATCATGCCGGTCGACGGCCGCGCGCCCGAGCGCGTCATCACCGCGGAGCGCCGCTTCTTCCCGGCGGGCGGCCAGACGACGACCGAGGTCGGCCTCGACTTCCGCGGTCTGGACGACGTCTACGCGGTCATGGGCGACCGGGCGGCGACCGACGACGGCGAGCGGGCCTGGATCGTGCGCATCTATTATAATCCCTGGGCGCGGCTGATCTTCCTGGGGCCGGCGTTGATGGCGCTGGGCGGACTGATCTCCCTGCTGGACCGGCGCCTGCGCGTCGGGGCGGGCTCACGCGTGAAGAAGGCCGCCCAGCCGGTCGAGCCAGTCGAGGCGCAGGCGTGAAGCGCGCCGCCGCCCTGTTCGCCGCCGTCCTGCTGGCCGGCGCCGCCGCGCCCGCGCTGGCCGAGCCGCCGCCCGCGCCGGATCGTCCGCTGACGGATCCTACGCAGGAGGCCCGCGCCCGCGCCCTGTTCGGCGATATCCGCTGCGTCGTCTGCCAGCACGAATCCATCGCCGACAGCCCGGCGGGCATCGCCGCCGACCTGCGCGGTCTGGTGCGCGAACAGATCGCCGCCGGAAAGACCGACCACGAGATCAAGACCGACCTGATCCGCCGCTATGGCGACCAGGGGCTGTTCCAGCCGCCGGTGCGGATCGGCACATGGCTGTTGTGGTTCGGCCCCTTCGCCCTGGCGGCGGGGGCGGGCGTGGTGCTGGTCCTGCGGGCGCGTCGGCGCAGTGCGGGCGAGGCCGCCCCCCTGACGCCGGAGGAAGAACGCGCCCTTGCCGCCCTGACGGCGGACGACGAGAACGCCTGAGCCTGTCCGTTTGGAAAGCCTTTCGCCGCCTTCCTGACGCAGACGCGCCACATCGCGAACGACGATCGGGAACAATCATCGCGAGGGCGTGCATTGGCTTGAGCCGTAACGCCCTATATCCATGGGCGAACGGAGCTTTTCCGTATCCGCCAGTAGAGACTGCAAGGACGACGATGCTGAAACGCAAGGAGTTCATTCTGGGGGCCGCTGTCGGCCTGACCTTCGCCGCCGCCGCGACGGCGGGCGGGGTCATCAGCTGGCCGGGCGCCAACGCCGCGCCCGCCGCACAGGTCGGACAGCTGGTTCCCTCGGCCGGAGCCGCCGGGCTGGCCTTCGCCCCGCCGCAGGGCGCGCCGCTCAGCTTCGCCGACATCTTCCAGCAGGTCGCCCCCGCCGTGGTGCAGATCGACGTGAAGACCCGCGTCCAGCGCCCGCGCGGCGTGTTCCAGATTCCGGGCTTCGGCGCCGTGCCGATTCCCGGCGCGCCCGGCGGCTCGGGCGAGGGAGAGGAAGACAACACCCAGCTGGCCGCCGGCGCCGGTTCGGGCTTCTTCATCTCGGGCGACGGCTTCATCGTGACGAACAACCACGTCGTCGAGAACGCCGAAGAGATCACGGTCCGCCTGAACGACGAGCGTGAGCTGAAGGCCCGCCTGATCGGTCGCGATCCGCTGACGGACCTGGCGGTCATCAAGGTCGAAGGTTCGGCCTTCCCCTTCGTCTCCTTTGAAGACAAGGCGGAGCCGCGCGTCGGCGACTGGGTCATCGCCGTGGGCAACCCCTTCGGCCTGGGCGGCACGGCAACGGCGGGTATCGTCTCGGCCAAGTCGCGCGCCATCGGCGGCAATGAGAACCCCTATACGGACTTCATCCAGATCGACGCCGCCATCAACCGGGGCAACTCGGGCGGCCCGACCTTCGACATCTATGGCCGCGTCATCGGCGTGAACACGGCGATCTTTTCGCCGACGGGCGGCTCGGTCGGCATCGGCTTCGCCATTCCGGCGGGGATCGCCAAGGACACCACGGATCGCCTGATGCGCGGCGAGAAGATCGAGCGCGGCTATCTGGGCGTGACGATCGGCAATCTGACCAATGAGTATCGCGAGAGCCTGGGCCTGCCGGAGGGCACTAAGGGCGCCTACATCACCGAGGTGACCGCTGGGGCGCCGGGCGAGCAAGGCGGGCTGCAGGCGGGCGATGTCGTCGTCTCGCTGAACGGCCGTCCGATCATCGGCAGCAATGAACTGACCCGTGCTGTGGGCTCTGCGAAGCCCGGCGACGTGCTGCGGCTCGAACTGCTGCGCGAGGGGCGCCGCCAGACCATCAATGTTCGCGCGGGCACCCGTCCCGCCAACCTCGGCGCCGCCGAGGCCGAAAGCGATGATGCGACGACGCCGGATACGCCCGAAGCCGTGGCGGGCGAGAAGATCGAAGGTCTGACCGTGGCGCCGATCAGCGCCGCCTTGCGTAGCCGTTTCGAGCTTCCGCCTGAGACGCGCGGGGTGGTCGTCACCGCGATTGACGCTCAGTCGCGCGCGGCGCGTCTGGGCTTCCGTCCAGGCTTCGTCGTGGTCCAGGCCAACGGTCGTGCGGTGTCTTCGGTGAAGGAGCTCCGCGATGCCGTCGAGGCCGCACGGTCAGCCAACCGACCCGGCGTCCTGCTGCTGGTGCGAACGTCGGCCGGGAACACGCCGGTGGTTCTGCCCTTCGCCAAGTCTGAATAAGGCGTAACTCACGGGATCGGCGGCGATGCGCTAACATCGCCGCCGAATCTTTTTTGGGAGGCTGCATGCGTATTCTGGTGGTTGAGGACGACGCTGAAGCCGCGACCGCCATGGTGCGCGGCCTCAGCGAGGCCGGGCACGAAGTCACCCATGCGGTGGACGGCGCCTTCGGCCTGCTTGAGTCGCAGAAGGGCGGCTACGACGTCTATGTCGTGGACCGGATGATGCCGCGTCTGGACGGCGTCGGCATGGTCGAGACGATCCGCAAGGGCGGCGACCAGACGCCGGTCCTGTTCCTGTCCGCTCTGGGCGAGGTCGAGGATCGCGTCACGGGTCTGAAGGCGGGCGCCGACGATTATCTGGTCAAACCCTATGCCCTGGCCGAACTGGTCGCGCGGGGCCAGGCTCTGTCGCGCCGCCGCGAGACGGGCGGGGTGCAGACGGTGCTCAAGGTCGGCGACCCGGAGATGAACCTGATCGCCCGCAGCGCCCATCGCCACGGCCAGGAGATCGACCTGCAGCCGCGCGAGTTCCAACTGCTGGAGTTCCTGATGCGCCATGCGGGCCAGTCGGTGACGCGCACCATGCTGCTCGAGAAGGTCTGGGAATACCATTTCGACCCTCAGACCAACGTCATCGACGTGCACATCAGCCGCCTGCGCTCCAAGATCGACAAGGGCTTCGACAAGGCCATGCTGCAGACCGTGCGCGGCGCGGGGTACCGGCTGGAGGCGTAAGGCCCCGGCATGAAACTGCCCTCGCTCTTTCGACGGACGCCCTTCCGGCTGACGCTGCTGTTTCTGGCGCTGTTCGTGGCGACGGCCAGTGCTGTGCTGGCCTATGTCTATTTCGCCTCGGCGTCCGAGGCGCGGGCGCGGGCCGAGGCCAGCGTCAAGGCTGAGGTCGAGGGGCTGACCGCCGTCTATCGCACACGAGGGCGCGATGCGTTGAACCAGGTGCTGGTCGAACGCACGCTGAAGGGCGGGCCCTACCTCTATCTGCTGATGGCGCCGGACCGCTCGGTCATCACCGGCAATGTCTCGGAATCGCCGCTGGATCCGCCCAAGGCGGACGCGCCGCCGTCGACTGCGCGCTGGGACGACTTCCGCCTGACCGACACGGATGAGGACGGGCGTGTGCGTCGTCGCGGCGCTATCGGCGTGGAAACGACCTTGTCCGGCGGCGAGCACCTGTTCGTCGGCGAGGACATCGGCGACATCGAGGCCTATCTGGCGCGCCTGACCCAGGCCCTGTGGGGGGCGATGGTCATGGTGCTGGTGCTGGGCGTCGGCGGCGGTCTGTGGATCAGCCGGGGCGTCGAGCGCGCCATGGCGGGTCTGAACCGGGTGGTGGCGGCGGTGCAGGAGGGCGACCTGAAGACGCGCGTTCCGATCCGCCATTCCGGCGACGAGCTGGACGAACTGGCCGAGGGTCTGAACGGGATGCTGGACCGGCTGGAGGGCTCGATGGCCTCGATCCGCCATGCCGGGGACGCCATCGCCCACGACCTGCGCACGCCTCTGAACCGGATGAAGGCCAAGATGGAGGTCGCGCTTATCGACGCCGAGGCGGGGCGAACGTCGGGCGTGGACGCCTTGGGCGTGGCGCTGGACGAGGCGGACGCCCTGCTGAAGACCTTCAACACCGTTCTGGCCATCGCCCGGCTGCAGGCGGGCGGGGCGCCGGATCCGAAGGTGTTCGACGCCGCCGATCTGGCCTCCGACATGGCCGAGCTTTACGAACCGGCGGGCGAGGACAAGGGGCTGGAGTTCGCCGCCGAGATCGAGAAGGGGCTGATGATCGAGGGCAACCAGCCCTTCCTGGCCCAGGCGCTCGCCAATCTGATCGACAACGCCATCAAATATACGCCGGAGGGCGGGGCGGTGACGTTCCGGGCGCGGCGGCGCTCGTCGGGCGACGTGGAGTTTTCCGTGACTGACAACGGGCCGGGCGTGCCGGACGAGGATCGCGAGCGCGTGCTGCAACGCTTCGTGCGACTGGACAACAGCCGCACCGAGCCGGGGTCGGGCCTGGGCCTGTCGCTGGTGACAGCGGTGGCCGAGGCGCACGGCGGTCGCATCCAGCTGGACGAGGGGCCGGGCGTCTATGACGGACGCGGGCCGGGCCTGCGCGTGGCCCTGATCCTGCCCGCCGCGATGCGGGCGCTTGAGGTTGAGGCGTGAGCGAGACCCTGGCGAAACGGTTGCAGCCGTGCGGTCCCGTGCGCGACGCCGAGGCACCGGCGCGCCTGCATGAACGGCTGGCCGAGGCGGCGGACGCCGACGGCTGGCGCGCGACGCTGGATGCGGCCTGGGCGGCGCTGGAGCCGGTCTTCGCCGCCTCGCCCTATCTGGCGGGATTGGCGCGGCGCTGGCCGGAGCGGCTGCAGCGAACGCTGGACGCCGATCCCGAAGCGCGACTGGCGGAGATTCTGGCGGGCGCCGACGCCCTGACCGGCGCGCCGGACGAGGCCAAGGCGCCGCTGCGCCGGCTGAAGGCCGAACTGCACCTCCTGACGGCCTTGTGCGATCTGGGCGGCGTCTGGAATCTGGATCAGGTGACGGGCGCCCTGTCGCGGTTCGCCGATGCGGCGGCGCGGGCGGCGCTGCGGATCACGGCCGACGACTGGCGCAGGCGCGGGCGGCTGACCTCGGCGCCTGACGATCCGCGCGGGCCGGTTCCGGGCCTGTTCGTCCTGGCCATGGGCAAGGGCGGGGCGTTCGAGCTCAACTATTCCTCGGACATAGACCTTTCGCTCTTCTACGAGCCGGAGGCGCTGGAAACGGCGCTGGCCGAGGGCGTGGAGATGCAGGGTTTCGCCAACCGTCTGGCCCAGGGGCTGACGGCCCTGCTGGCCGAGCGCACGGCGGACGGCTACGTCTTCCGCGTCGATCTGCGGCTGCGGCCCGATCCGTCCTCGACCCCGCCCGCAGTCGCGGCGCCGATGGCGCTGGCCTACTATGAATCCGTCGGCCAGAACTGGGAGCGGGCGGCCTTCATCAAGGCCCGCGTCTGCGCCGGGGATGCGGCCGAGGGCGCCGATTTCCTGAAGGCGCTGGTCCCCTACATCTGGCGGCGCAGCCTAGATTATCAGGCCGTGCTCGACATCCAGTCGATCAAGAAGCAGATCCACGTTCACAAGACCGGAGAGGGACTGGAGGCGGCGGGCGCCAATCTGAAGCTGGGCCGGGGCGGCATCCGCGAGATCGAGTTCTACGTCCAGACCCAGCAGCTGATCCTGGGCGGCCGCGACCGGTCCTTGCGCTCGCCGCGCACCCTGGAGGCGCTGGACGCCCTGACCGCCGCCGGCCACGTCGCGCCTGAGGCGCGCGACGAACTGCACGCCGCCTATGTCGAGCTGCGCGCGCTGGAGCATCGGGCGCAGATGCTGGCGGACGAACAGACGCACATCCTGCCCGTCGATCCCGAACGCCGCGCCGATGTGGCGGCCCTGGCGGGGCAGGGCGATCTGGCCGCCTTCGACGCCGAAATCGAACGCCTGCTGGTGCGGGTCAACGCCCGCTATGGCGAACTGTTCGAGGGCGGCGAAGACCTGTCCTCGCCCTACGGCAGCCTAGTGTTCACGGGAGTGGAGAACGACCCCGGCACGCTGGAGACCCTGGCCCGCATGGGCTTTTCCGAGCCCGCCACGGTGTCCGACACGATCCGCAGCTGGCACCACGGCCGCATTCAGGCGACGCGCACGGCGCGGGGGCGAGAGCTGTTCACCCGCCTGGCGCCGCAACTGCTGACGGCGGTGGCCAGGACGGGGGCGCCGGACGCGGCCTTCCGCCGGTTCGCCGTCTTCTTCTCGGGCCTCAGCGCCGGGGTGCAGGTGCAGGCCCTGTTCCTGAACCAGCCCAAGCTGTTCGACCTGGTGGTCGGGGTCATGGCCTTCGCGCCGCGACTGGCGCGGGCGCTGGGGCGTCAGCCGCAGGCTCTGGACGGGGTGCTGGACGCGCGCTTCATGACGGCCCTGGGCACCGACACCGGCCTGGCCGATCAGGTGGTGCGCGAGGCGCATGAGGCCGGCGATTTCGAAGGGGCCATGAACGCCGTGCGCCGCCTGCACCGCGAACAGACCTTCCGTATCGGCATGCATGTCGTCACCGGCCGGACCACGGCCGAGCAGGCCGGGCTGACCTACACCTCCCTGGCCGACGCCTGCATGAAGGGGCTGGCCCCGGCGGCCCTGTCCGAGGCTGAGCGGATGGGCGGGGCCTTCGACGGCGCGGTCGCCGTGGTGGCTCTGGGCAAGGCCGGGTCGCGTGAGATGACGGCGGGGTCGGACCTGGACCTGATGACCGTCTATGCGGCGCCGCCCGAGGCGGTGTCCGCCGGGCGCGGCTGGAGCGCCGAGACCTTCTACGGCCGCTTCACCCAGCGGTTCATCGCGGCCCTGTCGGCCCATACGGCCGAAGGCGGCTTGTATGAGGTCGATATGCGCTTGCGTCCGACCGGGTCTAAGGGGCCGGTGTCGGTGCGGCTGGAGGCGCTGGAGGCCTATTACGCCGACGAGGCCGAGACCTGGGAGTTCATGGCCCTGACGCGCGCGCGGCTGGTCTGGGCCAGCGACGAAGCGTTCGGGGCGCGGGTCGAGGCGGCGCTGGAGGCGACGCTGCGGCGGCCGCGTCCGGGCGTCGACATCGCCGGGGACGTGCGGGCCATGCGCGATCTGATGGATCGAGAGCGGCGGCCCAAGGGCTTCTGGGATCTGAAGCTGTCGGCGGGCGGCCAGGTCGACGCCGAGTTCGCAGCCCAGTATCGCCAGCTGACGGCGGCGCAGGTCGGAGCCCCTTTGACCGTTTCGACGCTGGAGGCTTTGGCCGACGATCCGATCCTGGCGGACGCCTGGCGCACGCATCAACAGCTGGGCCAGTTGATGGCCTGCGCCTTCGACGGCGGGGGCGACCCGGATCAGGAGCCGTTCGGCTTCCAGATGCGGCTGGCCCGAACGGTCGGCGCGCCGGATTTCGACACGCTGAAGGCCCGGTTGATCGACCTGAGACTGCGCGCGCGGCGGGCCTTTGAAGCGATGCTGCCCGCTTTGCGCGACGGAATCTGATCCGGGCGTCGTTTCATCTTTCGACAGGATCGCTTCTCGGCCTTCGGGCCAGATGGAGAACATCGACATGAAAAAGAGTTTCAGCGGCATGGCCGTCCTTGCTTCGGCTCTCGCCGTCAGCGGCGCAGCCATGGCCCAGGCGCCGGCTCGGACTCAGACGCCGGACGCTCGTCCGCACCACGCGCAGATGGCCGAACCCGTCAGCAAGGCGGACTTCGTGCAGCGCCGGGTCGAGCGCCTGCGCGCGGCGGATGCGAATAGCGATGGTCAGGTGACGGCCGAGGAAATGCGGACCTATGCCCAGGCGCGCCGCGCCGAGCGACGGGCCGCGCGCTTTGACCGGCTGGATGCGAACAACGACGGCGTGCTGGACCGTGAGGAGTTCAACACGCCGCGTGCGCGCGGCGAGCGCGGTGAGGGCATGGGCGGGCGTCATGGCGGCGGCCGCAATCATCGGGACGCGAACATGCGCGGCATGGCGCGAGGCGGAGAAAGCCGTTTCCCTATCGTCATCGCCGACGTTGAACGCCGGGCGAATGAGGCTTTTGCGCGTATGGACGCCAACAGCGACGGCGTGCTGACGCAGGACGAACGCCGCGCCGCCATGCGCGCCAATCGAGGCGACATGCGCCAGAGGCACGAACAGCGTCGCGCGCGCACGCCGGCGGCGTCGCCTTCGGCGCCTGCTTCGGAGTAGGGTGATGGCGGGGAAGGCGGCTCGTCCGCCCGCCCTTTCTGGATTGAGCCGAAGAGGCTGGATTGGCGACAACCGTCGACCCCGACGAGGATCTGGTGCGCCGTGTGGGCGAAGGCGACCCTGCGGCCATTCAGGCCATGGTGGCGCGCAAGCTGCCGCGCATGTTGTCGCTCGCCCGGCGGATGCTGGGCGACGCGGCGGAGGCTGAGGACGTGGCTCAGGAAGCGATGCTCAGAGCCTGGAGACAGGCGCCGCGCTGGACCCCTGGCCAGGCGCGGTTCGACACCTGGCTGCACCGGGTGGGCTTGAACCTGTGCTACGATCGGCTGCGACGTCGGCGCGAGATCGCGACGGATGTGTTGCCGGACGGCGTCGACGACGGCCCGGCGCCGGACCGGGGCCTGCTGGCGGCCGAGACGGGCGCGCGGGTCGAGGCGGCCCTGGCGCGTCTGCCGGAACGGCAGCGCGAAGCCATCGTCCTCTGTCACTATCAGGAGCTGGGCAATATCGAAGCCGCCGCCCTGATGGAGATCAGCGTCGAAGCGCTGGAAAGCCTGTTGTCGCGGGGCCGACGCGCCTTGCGGACCGCCCTGGCGGACATCGCGCCGCATTCTGGCGTCGCGCGGGATGGGCGACAGGGCATGCGAGGGCGCGCCGCGGAGCGCGCCGAACGACTGTGGCGGGGGACGAGATGACGATGATGACTCCAGAACGCTTTGAGCACCTGGCCGACGCCTATGGCGGCGATCTGCGCCGCTGGCCCGAGACCGAACGCGAGGCGGCGCGCGCCCTGGCCGTTTTACTCAAGGGCCGCGCCAAGCGGCACCACCCTCT
>OFTY01000673.1_pt1 | contig 20919 bp, 24 predicted proteins | sample 1775061 | NCBI WGS metagenome assembly OFTY01 (sample SAMN08195773, study PRJEB24354) | sludge metagenome | isolation source: sludge from phenol fed wastewater aerobic bioreactor B | place: India: Nagpur | collected 2016-09-16 | reverse complement strand
GCCGTGCGCGATCTCCTCGATCTCGCGCGGATAGACGTTGTAGCCGCCGGTGATAATCATTTCCTTCTTGCGGTCGACCACGAACAGGAAACCGTCCTCGTCGAGGTAGCCGATATCGCCGGAATACAGCCAGCCGTCGCGGAAGGTCTTCGCCGTCAGTTCCGGCTGGCGGAAATAGCCGCGCGCCAGGCCGGGGCTGGACACGATGATCTCGCCGCGTTCGCCGGTCGGCACGTCCCTGCCCTCGTCGTCGACGATGCGCACCTCGACGCCGAACAGCGGCTGCCCCGCCGAGCCCATCTTGCGCGGGCCGCTCCAGATGCGCGCGTTCGCGATCGACGGGCTCGCCTCCGTCATGCCGAAGCCCTCGGAAATGCGGACGTCGAACTTCTCCTCGAAGCGGCGATGGACCTCCTCGGGCAGCGCCTGGCCGCCGGCAACGCAGGCGCGCCACGACGACAGATCATAGTGTGAGGGAACCTCCTCCTTCAGCAGCGTCCAGTACATCGTCGGCACGCCCATGAACACCGTCGCCTGCGGCAGCAGCCGGATCGCCTCGCGATCGGATTTCGTGCTGCCGCCCTTTCGGATCAGCGACAGTGTTTCCTCGTCGGTGTTTTCCATGCCGAGCAGCCAGCGGATGACGCCGGCCCTGCGGTAAAGATGCAGGATGTCGGCGTCGCGCACGATGTCGTCGGCGCGCGTCGAGCCGACGATCAGCACCGGCACGTTCTCGGCGATCATGGCTTCCAGGAAGGCTCGCCAGGCCTTCTTCGAGGAGGTCGGATTCTCGTCCGCCAGGTTGATCAGCTCGACGCCGTGCACGCGGTGCAGCCAGGCGATCTCCTTGGCGAACCTGACCGGGTCGCGGTGGCGCCAACGGGTCCAGAAGCCGCGCTGACCGCAATAATTGCACAGATGCGGGCAGCCGCGCGAAAACTGCATGACGACCGCGCGCTTGCCGCCCCAGTAGGAATAGCGGCTGATATCGATCAGTTCCCAGCCGACGCGATAGGCGTCGAGATCCGAAATGGTCGCGGCGGGCTGTGTAGCAAAGGGACGTCCAAGGTCGTCGCGACAGGCGATGCCGGCCACGCTCGACACCGGTTGGCGCATCTCGACCGCCTCCACCAAGGCGGTCGCGGTCGCTTCGCCCTCGCCTCGCACGATGAAGTCGAACACGTCCGTTTCCGCGAGGATGTCGCGCCAGTGATAGGTCGGGAAGACCCCGCCATAGATGATCAAGGTCGCCGGCGCCCGCGCCTTGATCATTCGCGCGATCTCCAGCGCGGTCGGATGCGCGGAGGTGGAGCCGGAATGACCGATCAGGACGAAATCGGGATCGTCGCGCAGGGCTTGCTCGACCAGCGTCGGAAGCGGCATCGGCCCGAACTCGGCGTCGACCAGTCGCGCCTGATGGCCGGAATCGAGCAGCGGGCCGCCGATCGCCAGCAGGCCGAGCGGCGGCAGATGATCGTCCGGGACGCGGCTGCCGATGGCCGTATGCGGCGGATTGATCAGGACGATGTTCATGGCGGACCTCCGACAATGATGGTCCGATCGTCCTAGCCGCCGATCCCGATCCGGGCTGGGGCGTCGTTCAGCAGTTTCGGTGCAGCTTTTCCGTAGAATTGACCCCTGCCGGACCGACTCACCGCTTCAGATGGGCGAGCGGCACATGCCCGGGCCCCTTGATGTTCTGCAGCACGAGCTGGGTATGCACGTCACGCACGCCGGGAAGCCGCATCAGCCGGTGCATGACGAAGTCGTTGAGGTCGTCGACCGACGGCACCATGACATGCATGAGGAAGTCGTGGTCGCCCGTCATGGTCCAGCAGGAAGACACCTCGTCCATGCGCCGCACGGCATCGATGAAGGTCTCGGGCGAGCCGTCGCTGTGGCTCACCAGGCGCACCTGGATGAACACCTCGACCATGAGGCCGACGGCGCGGCGGCTGAGCACGGCGGTGAACCCCTTGACGATGCCGGCCGCCTGCAGCGCCTCGAAACGGCGGGCGCAAGGCGTGGTCGACAGGCCGATCTCCTGAGCGAGCTCGGAGACGGGCTTGCGGCCATCATGCTGCAAAATGTCGAGCATCTTGATCTCGAAGTCGTCAAAGTGAGGCATCTTCACTCTCCAAATGCATTCTGGGAGTGTTTATTACCTCAAATCCCGCATCCGATCCATCATCGAGGCGAATTCCCCTCGGCCAGGCGCGCTAGCATGCCGGCAAGATACGCCATTCGTGATTTGCGAGGAGAAAACCATGACGACGATGAGCGTTGCCGAATATGCCCGCGACTGCGCGGCCCAGGGCCTGCGCGGCGATTATTCGGTGTGCCGAGCCGACTTCACCGTGGCGCAGGACTACAACTACTCGGCCGACGAACAGGCGGTGTGGCGCACGCTCTGCGACCGCCAGACGAAGCTGACACGGAAGCTTGCCCATCGCTCCTATCTCGACGGCGTCGAGAGGCTCGGCCTGCTCGACCGCATTCCTGACTTCGACGACATCAGCGCGCGGCTGGACAAACTGACCGGCTGGCGGATCGTCGCCGTGCCCGGGCTCATTCCCGCGGCGCCGTTCTTCGACCATCTGGCCAACCGGCGCTTTCCCGTCACCAACTGGTTGCGCAGCAAGGAAGAGCTCGACTACATCGTCGAGCCGGACATGTTTCACGACTTCTTCGGCCACGTGCCGATCCTGACGCAGCCTGTGTTCGCCGACTTCATGCAGATGTACGGGCAAAAGGCCGAGGACGTGATCGCGCTGGGCGGCGACGAGATGATCACGCGGCTCTACTGGTACACGGCCGAATACGGCCTCATCCAGGATGCGGGCCAGCCGCTGAAGGCGTTCGGCGCCGGACTGATGTCCTCCTTCACCGAACTGCAGTTCGCCGTGGAAGGCAAGGACGCGCATCACGTGCCGTTCGACCTCGAGACGGTGATGCGCACCGGCTACGAGATCGACAAGTTCCAGCGCGCCTATTTCGTGCTGCCGTCGTTCGACGTGCTGCGCGATGCCTTCCAGCATGCCGATCTCGGCGCGATCGTCGCGCGCCGCAAGGGCCAGCCGGCGCTGGATCCGGCCACAGTCTAGGATCTCATCCCAGGGCGCGACCGCATCCGGGCGGATGCCGGGCGCGCCAGGACAACGGGAGCATGACGCCGAACGCGGTTCCGGCGCCTTGCTTCGAGGTCGGTTTCGCCCGCCGACCTTCAGGACGGTCCGGTCGCTGCGGGCGGCCGGACCGTCCTGGGTGCGAAGACCGCGACGATCGCTTCCGCCCGCCAGCGATCCGGGATCAGTCAGGGCTTGCCGGTTCGGCCTTCAGCTTCCGAAGCTGCGCGTCCTGCAGATCGAGCGCGGCATTGATGAAGCGCAGCACAGTGGCCAGCTCGACATCATCGAAGCTCTCGAGAACCTTCTCGCCCTCTTGCGCGATGGCTCCGTAGTAGCGCGCCGAGAGCTCCCTCGTCAGTTCGGTCGCCTCGATCACGACCTTGCGCCTGTCCTCGAGGCTGCGGGTGCGGGTGACGAGCCCTCGTGCTTCCAGCCGGTCGATCAGCGTCGTCACGGCGGCCGGTGTCAAACCCGTCGCGGTCGCCACGGCGCCAGCGGATTGCGGGCCGCCATAGAGCAATCCCAGGCAATGCCGCTCAGCGGGGATCAACCCCAGCCGTGCCCCGACCGCCTCGTCATAGGCTTGAGTCGCATCCTGCCAGCGCATCACTGCATGCCGCAGCGCCGCCTTTACGTCGAGCCGGCTTTCGCTTGACGAATTTATTTCGATCATCTAAATATCATTTTGTCTAACAATACGATTGTCGTATGAATATGCGACCAAGCCCAGGCCAAGGCAAGGACGAAGTCGCCCAAGGAGCGAGAAATGAGCATGATTGAACAGCGCGCCCCTCACTCGCGTGAGGAGGAGTACAAATACGCAAAGCTGGCGATGGAATGGTATGGCTGGGGTTCTCCCATCGGCCTCGGCATTCTCCTGGTCGCGCTGGCCGCGGCCGCTGTGCTGGTCCGCATCGCCATCTACGGCCTGTAGGCGGAGCTTCCCGGAAAGGCGCGCCATGGCGGCGCCGGCATGCCTCGTGTACGCCGGTGCCGCCGCTTTTCGAAACGGCGGCACTGCAACCGCCCTCCACCTTGCCTGAATTGCCTCAGTTGGCGATCACCTTGCCAAGATGCTCGCCCAGCCGGCAGGCGAGCGCGGTGATCGTCGTCGTCGGATTGGCCTGGCCCGACGTGCAGAACACCGAGGACCCGCCGACGTAGAGATTGTCCATGCCGTGCACCTTGCAGTTGGCATCGACCACGCTTGTCCCGACGTCGGTGCCCATGCGCGTGCCGCCCATGTGATGGTTGCCCGCTGTCTCCTGGTTGGTCGGATAGTCCCCACCATTCAGTATCCAGTCGGCAATGCGGACCCGGCCGAGGTTCTTGCGCGCCAGGGTGGCGCCGAACAGCCGCAATCCTTCGAGAAGGGTGCGACGCTCGAGCTCCGATTTCCGCCAGTGCAGTTCGATGCGCGGCACGCCGGCATGGTCCACCTCGGTCCTCGACAGCTCAATGCGGTTCGACGCCAGCGGCGCCTGTTCCCACGCGACATGAAGCTGGGCGGCGCAGCGCAGATTCTGGCTGAGCTGACTGGAGGTCCATTCGGCCATGTCGGGGGCGACGCAGGCGAGATCGGCGATTATGCGCTTGACGCCGGGATAGGGCGTCTCGACCAGCCGGATGCCGAAATTCAGAATCCGCAGCCGCTCCATCGCCGAAAGCGTGGGCGAGAAGAAAGCCTCGTTGACGGCATCGACCTCGAACGCTCCGTAGTCGGCCAGGATGGCGTTGCCGCCCTCGAATGTCGGATGTTCCATCCAGTAGCGGCCAAGCGCGGCCGCATTCGGCACGACGCCGCCGTTCGTGCGTTCATTCGACCATAGAAGCAGGCGGGAATTTTCCAAACCGCCGGTGCAGACGATGAAATAGTCGACCGCGAGCGATCCGGCATCACGCCCGTTCGACCAGAGCCTGGCGCCGGTGACGCGCTTGCCATCTCCGGAGAGCTCGGTGACGTAGGTGTCGAGCACGACGGCGATGTTCCTGCTCCTGTCCAGCTCGTCGGCGAACTTTTCGGCGAAGCGCACTGCCGGGCTCTTGATCAGTTGCACCCATCGCATCTCGTCCGAAACCGGCACGTCCGGACGGAACGCGGGAAGATCAAGGATGTCGCGAACGTCAGGCAGGAACGGCTCGATGTCGGCACGGCCGATCGGCCAGCCGGTGTCCGGAACCCAGGCCTTCGGCTCGAAGTCCAGACCGTCAAGCACGCGGCACCAACCGGCCCAATGGTTCGAGCTGCCGCCCATGAAGCGCAGCCGGGCGACGTCGAGGGCGAAATAGGGATCGCCGACCGTGATGCCGCGGTAGAAATCCTGCGAATCGTCGCTGAATTCACGCGACCCGGCCTCCAGCACGACCACCGGAATACCGGCGGCGCCGAGCTTCCTGGCAACCGTCGTCCCCGCGGGCCCCGAGCCGAGAATGCAGACCTTCGGCGCAAAATTCGCCGCCCGGAAGGCCTCATAACCATCGAAGATCACGCCAGGTCGCTCCGCTTCAGGATCCAGCCGTCGACCTCGACGATTTCGTCGGGATCGGGATTGGGAAATCGGCGAAGCAGCGGCAAGGCGGGAAGCATGGTGAGTGCCCGCACGAGCGCGCGGCGCGACACGGTCTTGATCAAGATGCTCATCGGTCTGTCTCGCGGTGGAGGCCTCGAACGACGCATGGCGTTCCCTGAACGGCACACATAGCAGGGAAAAGCCAGTTTCGTGCCAGGATGCGCCGGGAGACGCTCCACACGGCGACCCCGATCTCCATTCGATGCAAACGCGGTTATCGTAGCCTTAACAGCCGAGTCCAAGCCGTGTCGCTCAGGCGGCCTCGGGAATGTCGCGGTCGAGAACCGTCAGGTTGCGGCCGCGGTGCTTGGCCTCGTAGAGGCGCCGGTCGGCCGCGCGCATCAGTTCGGAAACATTGCTGTTATCGGCACAGACGGTGCCGCCGATGCTGACGGTCAGCGGCACCGAGCGCTCGTCGACCGGGCGGAAGCGGATCAGCTCGACCTCACGACGGATGCGCTCTGCAACGCGCTTGGCCTCCTGCTCGGTGGCGCCGATCAGGAAGGCGCCGAATTCCTCGCCGCCGATGCGGCCCAGCACGTCGCCGCTGCGCACCCCGCGTTCGATGGCGCCCGCGATCAGCAGCAGCGCCTCGTCGCCGGTCAGATGGCCGTAGCTGTCGTTGATGATCTTGAAGTGGTCGGCATCGATGATCAGCAGCGCGCCGCGATCGGACTTGCGCCGCGAGCCGTCGAGCGCCGCAAAGAAGCTCTCTCGATTGAGCATTCCGGTCATGTCGTCGCGGCTGGCTTTCTCCGACAGGCGACGGTGCGCGGCGGCGAGTTGAGCGTGAGCGCGAGCAAGGTCGCGGTGCGCGGCCTTGAGCTTGTCGCTCTGCCAGAAAGTGTAGGCGCTGGCGCCCCATGCCAACGCGAGGGGGCAAAGGGTACAGGTCAGCCAGATCGTGCGATTGACCGAAAAGCCCAGAGCGGGAACGATGATCAGGGTCAACACGAGCGAGGTGGCGACAGAGGCAAAGGCGACGGCGGCGGACTTCAAGAAAATGCGGTTCATCGCGGGCTCCCACTGAATGGCCTGAGTGCCAGCAAGCCCTAAAAGTCACCTTTCCAGGATGTTTAAGATTTGAATCGTCGGGGCAGTTTTACCACCCGAGGCGCGCGGAAGTTGTGGATAAAGACACTGCCCAAAAGCCCGTTTCGTGCCATAAGGACCGCATGACACAACTTCCCGATCCCGCTCGCTTCGCCCACGTCACAGACTGGGTCTTCGACCTCGACAACACGCTTTATCCGCATCATTCGAACCTGTTCTCGCAGATCGACGTCAAGATGACCGCCTATGTGAGCGAGCTGCTGTCGCTATCGCGCGAGGACGCCCGGAAGCTGCAGAAGGAGCTCTACCTCGAATACGGCACGACGCTGAACGGGCTGATGACGCGCCATGGCATCGACCCCGACGATTTCCTCGAGAAGGTGCACGACATCGACTACTCCTGGCTGGTCCCGGATCCGGTGCTCGGCGCCGCCATCAGGCAGCTTCCCGGCCGCAAGTTCATCTTCACCAATGGCGACAGGAAGCATGCCGAGCGCACGGCAAGGCAGCTCGGCATCCTCGACCATTTCGACGACATCTTCGATATCGTCGCCGCCGGCCTGAATCCGAAGCCGGCGCGTCAGACATACGAGCGGTTCGCGGCACTGCACGCAGTGACGGGCAACAATGCGGTCATGTTCGAGGATCTGGCCCGCAACCTGACGGTGCCCAAGGCGCTGGGCATGACGACCGTGCTGGTGGTGCCACGCAATTTCGAGCCGACCTTCTCCGAGATCTGGGAACGCGACCTGGCGCAAGACGACGAGGTCGACTACGTCACCGACGATCTCGCCAGCTTCCTGACGACGATCGTCGAAGTGGCCTAAGGGCACGCCGAAGCGTCCGGCATACCATCCTGAGCATGGTGCTTGCCTGTGGCGCGGATCAATGGAGTCGGGTCATTCGAAGTCCGGAATCGTTCCGGGCGGCAGGCCCAGTTGGCTGTTCAGGTTGTTCAGGATCCGGCACCATTCAGGGACGCCCTGGCCGTTGCCGTTGCCGCCCGACGAAAACCGGTTGCCATTGCCGCTGCTGCAATTCGCGTTGCCATTGAAGTTGCCGGCATTGCCGTTGGGGTTGAAATTGGCGACGTTGCCGTTGCCGTTGAAGTTGCCGACGTTGCCATTGCCATTGAAACTGCCAACGTTGCCGTTGCCATTGAAGTTGCCCATGTTCTCGGCAGCTTCGACGGCGGTCACGTCCAGCAAGCCAAGGCAAAGTACCAATACGAGACGCCGTTTCATTGTGCCGACTCCCGTCCATGCTTCTGCTCGTAGGGTCTGGGATCGCCGGCGAAAGATCGCGATAGCCTTTGCGCGGGGGACGGGCGCGGGCTCGGCGATCCCAGAAGCGTCAGCATCTTTCGATGCGCGCGCTAGCCATTGAAGTTGCCATTGCCGTTTTCGGAATGGCCCTGCGGTGTTTCCATTGCAACGGCCGGCCATGGTCCCGGTGCGTGAAGAGCCGACGGCCAACGCATACGGCAAGCAGCAGCGAAGCGCTGCGAGTCCATATGCCGTTGGCCATCGTCCACCCCACTAGTTGCCGTTGAAGTTGCCGTTGCCGGATCCGATGTTGCCGTTGCCATCGTACATCCCGCCATTGAAATTGCCGTTGAAGGAGCCGAGGTTCCCGTTGCCGCTCGTGGGAGATGTGTTGCCGTTGCCGTTGAAGGCGCCCACATTGCCGGTGCCGCCGTTGAAGGCGCCGATATTGCCCGTGCCGGTATTGTGATAGCCCAGGTTTCCACTGGAATTCGGGATGCCGTTGCCATTGGCATTGCCGTTGGCGATGCCGGTGTTGTGGTTGCCATTCCCGTTGCCATTGCCGAGCCCGACATTGCCATTGCCGTTGCCGTTGCCGTTGCCAATGCCATTGTTCCGGTTGCCGTTGGCGTTGCCGTTGCCGAAGCCGAAATTCCCGTTCCCGTTGCCGTTGCCATTGCCGACACCGGTATTGTGATTGCCGTTACCGTTGCCACTGGCGGCGCCGAAATTGCCGTTGCCATTGCCGTTGCCGTTGCCGATTCCGGAGTTTTGATTGCCGTTGCCGTTACCGTTACCGTTGCCGAAATTGCCGTTGCCGTTGCCGTTGCCGTTGGCCGTGCCGGTGTTGCCGTTGCCGTTGCCGTTGCCGTTGCCGGCGCCAACGTTGCCGTTGCCATTGCCGTTGCCATTGCTGTTGGCGGCAAACACCTGGCCCACCCCGAACTGAGGTGGCAGCAGTACCGGTGCGCACAACGCCAGACATGCGAGGGCTGTTATGTAGCGTTTCATGTCGGTCTCCTTGAGCTGCGTTCGAAGAAATGGCGTCCGAAGAGGCGCTCGAAACACCGACTTCGAACAGATCACGAGAAGCGACGATCGGGATTCCTGGCGGGGCGCTGGGGTGCGCCCATGGAGTCGCCCGGGAGTGTAGCGAAACCGCAGGAATCCCGATCCTCAGGGTAGTGCTGACGGTCAATGATTGTGGTTGCCGCTGCCATTGCCGTTGAATGCGCCGGCGTTGCCGTTGCCGTTCCAGTTACCGTTGCCGATACCGAAGTTGGCGTTGCCGTTGCCATTACCGTTGGCGAAGCCCCAGTTGCCGTTGCCGTTCACGTTGCCGTTGCCGGCACCGAGGTTGCCGTTGCCGTTGCCATTGCCGTTGACCGCACCGGCATTGCCGTTGCCGTTCACGTTGCCGTTGCCGAAGCCCCAGTTCCCGTTGCCGTTGCCGTTGCCGTTGAAGACCCCGGTGTTGCCGTTGCCGTTCAGATTGCCATTGCCGACACCGACGTTGCCGTTGCCGTTGCCGTTGCCGCTACCGATAGAGAATGCGGATGCCGAAACCGTGAGGGCCGACAGGATCGCCGCGGCCAGAATGATGCTTCTCATGACGCTCTCCTTGGGTTGTGTCGTACTTGCCAGTCCGACCAGAAGCCGGGACGACACCAGGAGGATGCGTGGTGAACGACGGCGCGGATATCGGGGCTGAACGGCAGGCCCTGTCGGGTTTTTCGTCGATGCCCGCGTCAGGAAAACGTGATGAGATCAGGAAAAAACTGACAAGCGAGGAAACTCGTCCGGGTGTAAGTTGCTCGGATTGTTGGAGTTACGTGCCTTTTTCTCGCCCGCCAGCGAGCAGCACGCCTTGCAGGCGGCGGCAAGGGGAGGAGGTTCGATGCAGGCCGGGTTTGGCACACGCAGGGGTAACGCGGCGGAGACCTGGCGTCGGAAAGTGGCTCGGCGCCTGATAGCCGCCGAGGAAAAACTCTGTTTGCGCCTGTCGCGGGAACTCCACGACGATCTGGGCCAGATGCTGGCCAGCGTCGCGCTCGAACTTCACACCATCCGCATGGAATCCCAGGACATGGACCAGCGCCTGACACGCGCGGCCATGCTTGTCGATCAGCTGAGCGCCAAGGTGCATGATGCCGCCTGGAGCCTGCGACCCGCCGACCTGGATCATGCCGGGCTTCGCGCCTCGGTCGAGGATCTGGCCACCATGCTGTGCTCCCAACTGGACATTCCATGCGACATGGACCTCGCGGCCCTTTCGTATATTTTGATTCCGGAGAGTGCGCTGACCGTCTATCGCGTCGCGCAGGAAGCCCTCACCAACATTGGAAAACATGCCCGGCCGAGCCGCGTGAGCGTGACGGCCCATGTGCATGACCACCGGCTGCGCCTGACAATCGAAGACGACGGGCTGGGGTTCGATGGCCATGTCGCGCCAGGATCTCATCACCTGGGGCTTGCTGGAGTAAGGGAACGGCGGGCGTCGATCGGAGGCGAATTGTCGATCGAAACGGCCAAGGGCAAGGGAACCACGATTTATGCTGACGTGCCTTTGATGGACTGAAGCTCTAGCGGCGGGGCTCTCTGACTGAAATGTGATCGAAGCGGGCATCGAGGCTCTGCCCGCAAGGACGGATGCGCGAAGCGGGCGCCCCCGTCCGCTTATGCTTGCTTGCAGTGAAGACGACGATTCTTGACGGAACTGGTTTTGCCCTGAGGGAACGGGCTGGCAATTGAACCTTCAGGGACGAAAAGACTACTCACTACGCGAAGTGCCTTTGACAGACAAAACAATGGAGGTTGAAGGTGACCTGTAGAAGGATATTCGTGGTCGACGATCATCCGATCGTCCTGTCCGGCGTTGGGGCGATGATCGACGGACAGGCGGACCTGACAATCGTGGGCCTTGCGGCCAACGCGGAGGAGGCGCTCGACGGCGTCGCCCGGGTGAGACCTGACGTTGCCGTCGTGGACATCTCGCTGCCCGGCATCAGCGGGCTTATGCTCATAGAGCGTCTGGTGGAGAGGTTCGAAGACCTCAAATGCATCGCGCTGACGGCGCATGAGGATCCAGGCTGCCTGCGCCTGGCTCTCGCCGCCGGGGCGCGAGGCTTCGTGGTCAAGCGCTCAACCGCGATGGATCTGCTGCAGGCCATCCGATGTGTCCTGGCCGGGGGCAACTACGTCGACCCCGCGCTTGCAGCGCGCATCCTGAGTCCGCGCAACAGCATACACTGCGATCCGGGCAATCTGAGCGAGCGGGAACGTTCGGTGATCCAGCTCGTCGCCCTCGGTTACAGCAACAAGGAAATATCCTCGCGGCTCAACCTCAGCATAAAGACCATCGAAACCTACAGGACCAGGGCAACCGACAAGCTCGAACTCCACTCTCGCGCGGCCATCGTGCGGTTTGCCCAGTCCAATGGCTGGCTCGCCGAACTGCAACTGTGATCGCACGACACAGCCGGCCGCAAGGCCGGCGGTCAGAGATCGTAGAAACGCCGGATGATGTCCCAGGCTTCGTCGGCGGTGTCGACGAAGTCGATAATATCCTGGTCGCCGGGGCTGATCGTGCCCTGCTCGGCCAGGAAATCGAGATCGATCGCGCGCTTCCAGAAGGCCTTGCCGAACAGGATCACCGGCACGCGCTCCATGCGCCCGGTCTGAATCAGGGTCAGCGTCTCGAAGAACTCGTCCATCGTGCCGAAGCCGCCGGGGAACACCGCGACCGCCTTGGCGCGCATGACGAAATGCATCTTGCGGATGGCGAAGTAGTGGAAGTTGAAGCACAGTTCCGGCGTCACATAGGGATTGGGCGCCTGTTCGTGCGGCAGCACGATGTTGAGGCCGATCGACGGGGCGCCGACATCGTCGGCGCCGCGATTCCCGGCCTCCATGACGCCGGGGCCGCCGCCTGTGACGACGACGAACTCACGGTAGTAGGAGGCGGCTGACTGCTGCGAGCAGAGGCGGTCGAACTTCCGCGCCTCCTCGTAGTACTTGCTGTTCAGTTTGGGGTTCTTCTTCGTCGGCTCGTTCGTGGCCGCCCAGGCCTCGCCGCCGGGCTCCGGCAGGCGCGCGCCGCCGAACAGGATGACTGTCGAGCGGATGCCGCGCTCGGCCAGGATCATCTCCGGCTTCAGCAATTCGAGCTGCAGCCGCACGGGGCGCAGTTCGCGCCGGGTCATGAAGTCCGGGTCGTCCCAGGCCAGCCTGTAGGTGTCGGCCCGCGTCTGCGGCGTGTCCGGCACGCTCCTCGCCCGCTCCAGATCCTCGTCCGAGTGCGGCAGGGGCGTCCACCCTGCCTTTTCCATGGGATTCATGTTCGACTGATCCATTCCATATTCTCTTAGTTGCGCCGTCCCATGGCGCACCCCGCGATTGACCCTCCCCAGTGCTTCACATAGGGTCCGCGCGACTTTGGAAACAGGTTAAGGCGTTCGCCCTTAACAGCTTGGTAATGGAGCGAAATCATGTCGAAGCCCGATCTTGCGAGCCTCGAAAGGACCATCGAGAAGGCCTTCGAGGAACGCGATGCGATTTCGACAGCCACGCGCGGCGAGACCCGCGATGCGATCAATGCGGCGCTCGACCTGCTCGACCGCGGCACCGCCCGCGTCGCCGAACGCCAGGCGGACGGCAAGTGGCACGTCAACCAGTGGCTCAAGAAGGCGGTGCTGCTGTCCTTCCGGCTGAACCCGATGGAAATCATCAAGGGCGGCCCCGGCCAGTCCGTGTGGTGGGACAAGGTGCCGTCGAAGTTCGATGGCTGGGGCGCGGTCGATTTCGAGAATGCCGGCTTCCGCGCCGTGCCGTCCTGCGTGGTGCGCCGCTCGGCCTATGTGGCGCCCGGCGCCGTGCTGATGCCGTCCTTCGTCAATGTCGGCGCCTATGTCGATTCGGGCACGATGGTCGACACCTGGGCCTCGGTCGGCTCCTGCGCGCAGATCGGCAAGAATGTGCATCTGTCGGGCGGCGTCGGCATCGGCGGCGTGCTGGAGCCGATGCAGGCCGGCCCGACCATCATCGAGGACAATTGCTTCATCGGCGCCCGCTCCGAGGTGGTCGAGGGCTGCATCGTGCGCGAAGGCTCGGTGCTCGGCATGGGCGTGTTCATCGGCCAGTCGACCAAGATCATCGATCGCGCCACGGGCGAAGTGTTTTACGGCGAAGTGCCGGCCAACTCCGTCGTCGTTGCCGGCTCGCTGCCGGGCAAGCCGCTGCCGAACGGCGAACCGGGGCCCAGCCTCTACTGCGCCGTCATCGTCAAGCGCGTCGACGCCAAGACCCGGTCCAAGACCTCCATCAACGAACTGCTGCGCGATTGATCTTTGCCGGGAGCGCACCCATCTTCCGGCGGCGCGTCGATGCGTCACGCTTGGTCGCCCGCCGGGAGGATGAGATGAAGAGGTACGATCCGCGACGAGACCAGAACGGACCTGACCTGCTTGCCTGACAGACCGGATTTCACCTGGCTTTTCTTCCGGACCTCGGGACGAACCGGCCGCGCCGCCTACTTCCTGGGCAGCATGCTGGTAACCGTGATCCAGGCATTTCCGCTCTATCGCTTCACGCTGGTGTTCGAGGGAACGCCGGAGAGCGACATGTGGCTCGCCGCCTTCTACACGGTGGTGGTGGCCACGCTGTGGCCGACCATCGCGCTCGCCGTCAAGCGCCTGCACGATCTCGACAAGCCCGGCCTTCTGGTGGTGGCGATGTTCGTGCCCATCGTCCAGATCGTCGCCTTCCTGTTGCTTTGCGTGGTTCCCGGAAAGGCCGGCCCCAACCGCTACGGCAGACAGGCTGACGCGCCAGCCGATTCATGAGATGAATCCGGTCATGCGCTACCGCACGCTTGACCCTAAGCTGATCATCGAGACCGCCGAGCGGCTGGAAAGCCGTATCGGCGAACGCTTTCCCGACGCCGGCCTGCGCAACGTGGCGCGCGAGCTGGTCTCGCTGTCACGCGATCTCGCCGAGGCCGCCAGGAAGCTGGAAGCGCCGATCTGGTGGCTGCGCGGCGCCATCGCCGCCGCCTTCGCGGCCGGCGTGCTGATGTTCCTCTTCGTCGGCACCATCCTGCCGCTCGACCGCATCTCCGGCGCCGACGACGCGGTGCAATCGGTACAAGGCATCGAGGCTTCGCTCAACACCGTCATCCTCGCCGTGCTCGGCTTCCTGGCGTTGATCCGCACCGAGGAACGCATCAAGCGCAAGCGCGTCTTCCGGGAACTGCACGGCCTGCGCTCGCTGATCCATGTCATCGACATGCATCAGTTGACCAAGGACCCACCCGCCATGTCGGGCGATTTTCCGCCGACCGCGCAGGCGCCGTCACGGCTCACCGACGCCGCCGATCTCGCACGCTATCTCGACTACTGCTCCGAGATGCTGTCGATCACCGGCAAGGTCGCTGCACTGTTCGCGCAGTCGGTCAATGACGACGTGGTCATCGACGGCGTCAACGACATCGAGAACCTCAGCACCAATTTGGCGCGCAAGATCTGGCAGAAGATCACGCTGATCCAGGGCCGGTACTGAGTCTCCGTCCGAATGGCGTTGCGACTTCTCAGCCAGCGCCCCGCGCCATGATCGCGTCCGGTGAAAGACCGGGCGGCCCCTTCCCCACCTGTTCGGCCTCGCGCACAAGGTCCGCCACGCGCCGGGTGACGGGCGCCGGCGCGCCGGTCCTTTCCGACAGGCTGAGGATCGCGCCCTGCAATTCGTCGATCTCGGTCGGCCGGCGGCGCTCGAGATCGTCCCACATGGAGGATCGCGCCTCCGGATCGATCGCCAGCATGCGCCGCGCCAGCCGCCGGAACACCCAGTCGGGCAACCTCAGCAGATGCGGCAGCAGGGCCGGGCGCAGACCGGCTATGCCCGCCGGGCGAATGTTCGCGGCCTTCATCGCGACCAGCGCCTCGTCGATCTGGGCGGCCAGGATCAGGCGCCAGCGCCGGTCGGCAAGCTCGGTGGCGAGCGGCATGCCGGAAAGCGCCACCAACGCGTTGTTGAGGTTCATCAGCAGCTTGCCCCAAAGCACCGCGGCCATGTCTGCATGGGTCTCGACCTCAAACCCTTCGACGCCAAGCAGCCTCGTCAGGCCGGACACGCCGTCCTCGATCGCCATCTTGCCTTCACTGGCGCGATGGACCCGCAGCGGCCGTTCACCTTCGCGTGACTGAACCACGTTGAACGGCACCATCCCCGCAAGCACCCGGTGTCCCGGCAGGACCTGCCGCAATTTGTCGGCATTGCCGACACCGTTCTGCAGGCTGACCACCACGGCGTGCTCCGGCGCACGGGCGGCGATCAGCCCCGCCATCCCGAGCGTGCCGCCGCTCTTGACCGTGACCAGGATGACGTCGGCGCTCGAAAGCGCAGCGACGGGATCGGCCGTCGCGCTCAGTGCGTCGGGCCGCACCTGCCGGTCGCGCGCTTCGAGATCGCTTACGCGCAGACCGCCCTGGCGAATGGCCTCGACCAGGCGCGGGCGCGCCAGCAGGATCACACGACGGCCGGCCAGCGCCAGGCAGCCACCGGCGTAGCAGCCGATGCTTCCCGCTCCGGCGACGACGATCCTGCTTTCCTGACCGTGCATCCGCGTCCCTCCGGCGGCGACTATACGTCATGAGAACCATAATGTCGGCGCCATGCCTGGCCCTTATGTCTGCCCGTGACAGGTCCGCCGCTTTCGACTATCGATTCCGCCATGACCCTGCCGACCGATCCCGCCGAAAACCTTGCCTCGCTGATCCGCTGCGCCTCCGTGACGCCAGCCGAGGGCGGCGCGCTGAGCGCCCTTGAAACCATGCTGAAACCGCTCGGCTTTTCCGTCGAGCGACCGGTCTTCTCGGAAGACGGCACACCCGACATCGAGAACCTCTACGCGCGCCGCTCCGGCAACGGGCCGCACCTGATGTTCGCCGGCCACACCGACGTCGTGCCGGTGGGCGACGAGGCGGCATGGACGCATCCGCCCTTCGCCGCCGAAATCGCCCATGGCGAGATGTATGGCCGGGGCGCCGTCGACATGAAGGGCGGCATCGCCTGCTTCGTCGCGGCAATGGCGCGCCACGTCGAGGCGTCCGGCGGCCCCAAGGGGTCGGTATCGCTGCTGATCACAGGCGACGAAGAAGGACCGGCCATCAACGGCACGACGAAGCTGCTGGACTGGGCAGCGGCCAAGGGCGAGAAATGGGATGCCGCCATCGTCGGTGAGCCGACCAACCCGGACGCGCTCGGCGACATGATCAAGATCGGCCGGCGCGGCTCGATGTCGGGCAGCATCACGGTCAACGGCCGCCAGGGCCACGCCGCCTATCCGCACCTGGCGGACAATCCGGTGCGCGGGCTGATGGCGCTGGTGGATGCCCTGCTGCATCCCGTCTTCGACAAGGGTACCAGGGATTTCCAGCCGACCAATCTGGAGGTGACCTCCATCGACGTCGGCAATCCGGCGACCAACGTCATCCCCGCCAAGGCGACCGCCATTTTCAACATCCGCTTCAACGATACCTGGGACGCCGAGACCGTACAGACCGAGATCCACAACCGCCTCGATGTCGCGGCGGGCCGCAGGAAATTCCGGCCCGGCAAGAAGACGCCGGTCGACTACGACCTCGTCTGGCGCGACCGGCCAAGCCACGTCTTTCTCACCCGCGACGACAAACTGATCGAAACGCTGAGCGGCTCGGTCGCGGCAGTGACCGGAAAGACGCCGGCGCTCTCGACCTCCGGCGGCACGTCCGACGCGCGCTTCATCAAGGACCATTGCCCCGTGGTCGAGTTCGGTCTGGTCGGCAAGACCATGCACATGGTGGACGAGCGCGTCGCGCTTTCCGACCTGGAGATGCTGACGCGTATCTACCAGCGCTTCATCGAAGACTGGTTCGGGCAGGATTGAGCCGCATGCTCTCGGCGGACGAGACCCACGCTTCGCTGCTCGGCGCCTGGCGGCTCATGCTCGGCAAGAACGACGGGCTGCGGATGCTCGACCTGTCGGCCGACGGCTTCTGGGATTCCTTCTTCGCCATCGTCGTCGCGGCTCCGGCGCTGATCGTCGGCTGGGTCGGCATCGCCAACCAGATCGGCGACCCGGAGGCCTTCGCCGGCCGGTTCGGCATGGTGATCAGCCTGGCCGCGGCCGAGATCGGCGCGTGGGTCGTGCCGCTGGCGGGCCTGGCTCTGATCGCGCCCCGTATCGGCATCGGAGGACGCTTCGTTCCCTTCGCGGTGGCCTATAACTGGGCGATGGCGATCGCGGCCTGGATATCGCTGCCGGCGGCGCTGCTCACGCTCTTCCTGCCTTTCACCGACCAGATGGTGGTGCTGGTCGCGCTCGTGCTGTTCCTCTTGTCGGAAGTGCTGATCTGGCGGCTCACCAACGCCTCCATCGGCCGTGGCGCGGCGATCGCCACCGCCGTCTTCACCGGCATGCTGATCGGCTCGCAGGCGGTCAGCTTCGGGCTTCAGGTGCTGCTCGGCATTTCGATGCCCGACATGCCCTGACGATTATCGCGCTACACTAGAGCGGTTCCGGTTGAAACGGAATCGTCAGAACCGCTCTATCTATTTGTTTTTGCCGCATTTATGCGACGCCAAATGTTTCCATTTGGCTGCAAAATGCTCTAGCCGGGATAGTCGACCTTGACCAGGAACAGGCCGTCCGGCGGCGCGACCTGGCCGCAGGCGGAGCGGTCGCGCGCCGCGAGCGCTTCGCTCAGGTCGGCGACGGTCCAGCCACCTTCGCCGATCCGCTTGAGCGAGCCGACCATCGAACGCACCTGATTGTGCAGGAAGGAGCGCGCCGAGGCCTTGACCTCGATCAGGTCATCGCAACGCGTCACGTCCAGGCGGTCGAGCGTCCGCACCGGGCTTTCGGCCTGGCATTGGGTCGAGCGGAAGGTGGTGAAATCGTGCCTGCCCAGCAGCACTTTCGCGGCCTCGTGCATGGCGTCGGCGTCGAGGCGCTTGGGCACCCACCAAACCTGGCCCTTTTGCAGGGCGGCAGGCCCGCGACGGTTGAGGATGCGATAGACATAGTGGCGGGCCGTGGCCGAGAAGCGCGCGTCGAACCCATCGTCGACGGCGGTTGCCTGGACGATGGCGATGCGCGCGCCTACGGCCTGCAGATGGGCGTTGACGGCGTCGCGCACCGTATCCTCCCGCCACGCCTTGGCGAGATCGATATGCGCGACCTGGCCGGTGGCGTGGACGCCGGCATCGGTGCGGCCGGCGCCGCGCAGCGTGACCGTCTCGCCGCAGAACTGGCCGATGGCCTGCTCTATCGCCTCCTGCACGGAAAGATGGCCGGCCTGGCGCTGCCAGCCGGCATAGGGGCCGCCGTCATATTCGATGTCGAGGCGAAAGCGCGGCATCTCAGTGCATGGCGCCGAAACGTGGGAACCGACTTTCGAAGGACATCGTGCTCCATCCCTTTGACTAAAAGTCGTTACTCACGAACGAGACTTCCGGGAACCGTTCGCCGTTCCCCGGCCGGGACCGGGGAACGGTTCCGGAGCATGGCCTAGGCCGCGAGCGCCGTGAAGGCGTCGGCGTAGACCAGCTTGCCGGTCGCGGGCGCGTCGCCCCAGGCCAGGGCCTGCAGGGCGTCGCCCTGATATTCGCTTTCGAACCGTTCGGCGCGGCCATGGCTGTAGCCGAAGCGACCGTAATAGTCCGGATCGCCCAGCACCACGGCCAGCGTCTCGCCGGCATCCTTCAGCCGGATGTGCGCCTCACGGATCAGCGCGCCGCCGATGCCCGAGCCGTGGAACGACGGCTCGACAGCCAGGGGCGCCAGCGCCACGGCCGGAAACCTCTTGCCGCCGCTCTGCACGAAAAGCCTGGAAAACAGGATGTGGCCGACGACCTGGCCGTCCTCTTCCGCCACCAGCTCCGCGACCGCGTCGCCGCCGGTCACCAGCGCATCGACCAGCCCGGCCTCGGCCTGCTGGCCGAAAGCGTGCTCCTCGACGAGGCGGATCGCCTCGCGGTCCCGCGGCGTCGCCGCGCGAATCGACATCATGCTCATGAGAATTTCATTCCTTCTTCAACCTTGGCCCCGTGCAGGAACACCTGGGCAGCGGCGGGCTTTCCGCCCGCTCTTTGGACTTCGACCAGCCGGATCGCACCTGTTCGGCAAGCGACCGTCAACTGGCCATCGAGAATTCCTCCCGGTTCGCCGGCGCCGTCGGACAGCGTCGAGCGAAGCAGTTTCAGCCGCTCCGGGCGGCCGGCGATTTCAATCTCCGACCATGCGCCGGGGAAAGGCGACAGGCCGCGAATGTGATTGTGGACCTCGTGCGAGGGGCGATTCCAGTCGACATGCGTCTCGGACTTGTCGATCTTGCGGGCGTAGGTCACGCCTTCCGCCCGCTGCGCCGTGAAGTCGATGCTGCCTTCGTCCAGCCGCGCCAACGCTTCCACGATCAGCGACGCACCGAGGCCCATGAGCCTGTCGTGCAGCTCGCCAGCCGTCATATCGGGCTCGATGGCGCATTTTTCAACCAGGCCGACCGGCCCGGTGTCGAGACCTTCCTCCATCCGCATCACCATCATGCCGGTTTCGGCATCGCCGGCCATGATGGCCCGCTGGATCGGCGCGGCGCCCCGCCAGCGCGGCAGGAGCGAGGCATGGCCGTTGATGCAGCCGAGCCGCGGCGCCTCCAGAACGGCCTTGGGCAGAAGCAGTCCGTAGGCGACGACAACGGCGACATCCGCGTTCAGCGACGCGAGCGCGGCCTGCTCGGCCTCGCCCTTCAGCGACAGCGGCGTGCGCACCTCGATGCCGAGGCGCTCCGCCTCGCGCTGCACCGGCGACGGCGTCAGTTCCAGGCCGCGCCGGCCGGCCGCGCGCGGCGGCTGGGTATAGACGGCGGCGAGTTCGTGTCCGGCCTCGGCGATCGCGCGCAGCGCGGGCACGGAGAAATCCGGCGTGCCCATGAAGATGACGCGAAGGGTCATCCGACGAGCCTAGCCAACCATCCTGCCCGCGGCCTTCGCGCCGGCGGCCCGGTCCTTGGCAAGCTTCTTGAACTTCTTGACCACCATGTCGCGCTTCAGCTTCGAGATATGGTCGATGAAGAGCACGCCGTTGAGGTGGTCGATCTCGTGCTGCAGGCAGGTCGCCATCAGGCCCCCGGCCTCCATCTCCAGCAGCTTGCCGTCGCGGTCGAGATATTTCACGCGGACAGCGGCGGGACGCTCGACTTCGGCGTAGTAGTCGGGAATCGACAGGCAGCCTTCCTCGTAGACCGAGCGCTGGTCCGAGCTTTCCAGGACCTCCGGGTTGATGAAGACATGCGGCGCCGGCGTCTCGCCTTCCTTGGCGAGGTCGATGACCAGCATGCGCAGCGGCTCGCCGACCTGGATCGCCGCGAGGCCGATGCCCGGCGCGTCATACATCGTCTCCAGCATGTCGTCGGCGAGTTTCAGCAAGGCACCGTCGACGCGCTCGACCGGCTTGGAGACCTGGCGCAGGACGGGATCGGGAAGGATGATGAGCGGCTTTATCGGCATGGCGTCTCACCTAAGACCTCCCACCATGGGCGTCAACCGGTGCCGGGGTATGGCGTTCACGTTTTGATCTGTGCCATGGACCCGAATCGGCTATGCTGTCCACATGAACGATACATCGATGCTCTCGGAACCCGTCGTCCGGCTCGGCGCCAGCACGTTTACGCTCGGCCAGGCTCTGGTTTTCGGCGCGTTGCTGCTGGCGGCCCTTTTCGTGCTGCTCGTCGTGTCGCTCTGGCGTTCCGCCAAGGCGCGCGCCGTGGCGGCGGCGGAGGCGGCCGACCACGCCCGCGACACCGAGGCCAGGATGGCCGACATCCTGCAGGCGCAGGCCGAGATGCAGGGGCGGATGGGCGCGATCGCCGAGGT
>OFTY01000672.1_pt1 | contig 20925 bp, 19 predicted proteins | sample 1775061 | NCBI WGS metagenome assembly OFTY01 (sample SAMN08195773, study PRJEB24354) | sludge metagenome | isolation source: sludge from phenol fed wastewater aerobic bioreactor B | place: India: Nagpur | collected 2016-09-16 | reverse complement strand
TCCGTATCGTATTGCAAAATCCGGATATCCCGTTGTTGAACCTCGGCCTGCTGACCGGCTTTTCCATCCAGCCTTATCTGGGCACAACTGCAGTGGGATCGCCGATTACCAACACCTCTTCCTTGTTAAACCTCCAGTTACTGAGCGGTAGCGGGAACATCTACATACTTACTGCCGGCATTCCCGGTTCGTTTGACAGGGTAGAGATACGGATGGATGGCGTAGTGGGTGCGCTGAAAAGAATGTACATCTACGATGTGAGCCGGAGAGCGCGTTTCCCGGACCTGAGTTTCACTGTCAATGGACAACCCGGCCTGGACCCGGTCTGCATCAATGCAGCGGGCAATATGCGCTTTACCGTGAGTGCTCCGGAAAGTTGCGCCACCTATTACTGGTACAATGCTTCTGATGTGCAGGCAGGATCCGGATCGGGTTTTACGCCTGTGATTACTGCCCCGGGTACCTATACCTATTCCGTGGCGGCCAGCCGCACCGGATGCACGTATACGGAAGCAAAGAAGTCGTTCACATTTACCGTAAGCCCTGTCCCGGGCAAACCGGCATTATCTATTCAACCTTAATCCTTAACATATGAAAAATGTAATCCTCTCTATCAAAACAATGACCAGGCTCTTTATCGCGCCGTTGCTGCTGTTTGTTATGAATGCCAATGGGCAGACGACCATCAATACACCGGCAGACCTTTCGCAGGGCGGTGATTACCTGAAAGGAACGTCTACCTCTACCGGTACCACGCTTTTATGCTCCGGCGCTACTTTCAAATTATCTTCTTCCACAACTGATCCCAACAATTCATCCATAGCCTACACCAGCTATGACTGGAAGGAGATAGAAACAGACGGCAGCACCATTATTTCTATCCCCAACAACTCTGCCGTTGCAGGAGCGCCGAACAAAGTACAGATAGCAGGAGCATCCCCCGGCTGGCACACCTATCGGGTGGTGGCGTCCACTTCTGCTACTGGTTGCGTTTCCGACCCTACTTATTTTACAGTATATGTGCTTCCTGACCTCAATGTGACAGCGAAAGCCAATCAGCCGTATGACGCGAGCCTCACATTCTGTGCGCTGACAGGTGCACCGGGCGGAGCAAACCAGATCGTGTTCAATGGCACATCTGCTTTTGCGGCTACGCCCAGGATCATTACGGGTGGCGGATTCCAGCTACCAGCGCTCACGGTGGATAATTTTGCGAAAACTTACAAGTGGACAAAAACGGATGAGGCTAACGTTGTAACCGACCTTGCCACCAATAGCGCTACCTACACCGTGAATGATGCTGCCTCAGCGGGTGCAGGTACCATTAAAAAGTACACTTACAAATTCGAAGCTAAATATGCGGCTCAGGCCAATTGTGGCCCTTATAGCACTACTGCTGTCCACAGCGGGGATAACACAACAGCTACGGTGACCGTTACGCCCAAACCCGGCAAACCGACGATCAATATCGAGTAATACAACACATGCACAGCAGGGTTGTCATATTGATCGCTTTCCTGACCGGGAGCGTTACGATGTGCGTGGCACAGGGAGTGACGCGCACCAAGTTCATTTTGCCCGGACAGAAAGTGAAACTTACGGCCGTAGATGCGGCAGCTACGCGTTACCAATGGTACCGCGACGGGCTGCCTGTGAGCAATGCCGGCCTGCGTGAACTGATCACTGCACAACCCGGTACTTACACCGTGCAGGCATTCAATCAGCAGGATTGTCCCTCCGATCTTTCCGATCCCGTGATTATCCGTGAAATGACTACAGGCGGCCCTTCCACCGATGTGCAGATATCCAAGGAATCAGACCGCAAGGCGGCGCTGGTCAATTATAACCTGAGCTATCTGCTGACAGTTACGAACAACGGGCCATTGCCTGCATCTTCAGTAGTGGTGACCGATATCCTGCCACCACAGCTTTCCCTTGAAAGCATCGGAACACCTTCCGCAGGACGCGCTTCTTACGATGCGGCGTCACATAAGATCACGTGGGAGATAGGGGATCTGGCTGTCCGGCAGCCGGCGACACTTTCGGTTTCAACAAAAGTGCTGGCAGCAGGGCGGATAGAGAATACTGCTCTGGTAACCGCAGCTGAAAATGACAGTGTGCCCGGTAATAACAAAGCGGTGCATGTGCAGCAGGTTTTACCATTACATATCCCCAATACAATCACACCCAACGGTGATGGCGCGAACGACAAATTTATTGTGAGGGGATTGGAAAAATACCCGGAGAATGAGATCACTATCATTAACCGCTGGGGCAATCACGTTTTTGAACAAAAGAATTACCAGCAGAATTGGGACGGAAAAGGATTAAATGATGGTACCTATTTTTATTTGATACGGGTGAAAGATGAAAACGGCCGCTGGCAGGACTTTAAAGGATATATCATGATACTGCGGTAAACAAAAAATATCAAACATGCGTGTCATTATCAGCATCCTCTTCCTGTTGACAACATATCAAACTGTTCTCGCGCAGCAGGATGCACAATTCAGTCAATACCTTTTCAATGGTATCTATATCAATCCCGCTTATGCAGGATATCGGGAGGAATTGAATATGCATGCTTACTATCGTAAGCAATGGATAGATATACCAGGCGCTCCGGAAACAATGTGCCTTGCTGTGGATGGTGTTACGCGAAACGAGCGGGTGGGGTTGGCATTGCAGGTAGCCTACGACAAGGTGGGAGCGCAGAACCTGTTCTCCTTTTACGGCAACTATGCTTACCGGATCCCGTTAGGGGATGAGCATGGCCATCTTGCCTTTGGGATCGGAGCGGGAATGATGCAGGTAGGGATTGACGCCAGTCGTATTGACCTGGACAATCCGAACGATCCCGTTATTGCAAACGGCAGGCAGAGCATGCGTTTCTTCGATACGCGGGCAGGTATTTATTATTCGGCCGAGAGATTCTTTGTCGGTTTTTCGGTGGATAATATCACAGCGCAATATCAGGTGAAGAATAAACCGTTGGCCAGCAGCATACCGGTTCCCAAACCACACTACTACCTCACCGCCGGTGGGTTATTACCTTTAAGCGAAGCGGTGTGGCTCAAGCCTTCTTTTCTGTTGAAAGACGACAGGGGCGGACCTACCGGGATGGATATCAATCTTTTTCTGTTATTGAAAGAGCTGGTATGGGTTGGCGCGAGCTATCGTACTGCAGTGCATCTGTATAACAAGCCCCATTTGCAGGCCGGGCTATCCACTGCAAGCGATATAATCGGTACGGTGGAGGTGTTTGTGCTGCCTGAATTGCGAATCGGGTATTCTTATGATTATCCATTGAACAAGTTCCGCACTTATTCTCACGGAACGCATGAACTTTCGCTGGGCTTTTATTTTAAGCAGTCCAACCGTCAACAGAAACAGCTGCGTTGTTTCAGCTTCTGAATGCACATTTTTTATTGCGTTGACTGATGCACACCGATCACCGGCGCTGTATTGGCCGGGATCATATTACCGAAGAAATCCCTCACCCCACCGCGCTCTATCATCTTCCCTTTATGCCCGCTCCCCCCGGAAAGGAGCATGAACGCTTTTAACGCTGAGAATCCTTCGGGCGCTTTCATGGGGTAGCTCCTGAACTTCGGTCGCTCCGCTATTTCTCCCGGTGTTGCCGGTTTGTTCAGATGCTGCCCATAGTAGATGTTGCTTTCATAGAAGTTGCGGGTGCTTTTTCCCATGTCGTAATCAACGGTGCCTTCCGTGTAGAAGATGTTGTTGGCGAACAGGGTACTGTCCGCATATCCGCCCCAGTTATCCATCGCCACCAGGGTGCTGTCGGTGTGCGAAGGCCGGGCACGGGTGATGTAGATGAGATTGTTGTAAACCTTGTTATTGAATGTAGGGCCTGCGAAATGAAAGACAGGGGAGAAGCCGGCGCTTTTGAAGGTGGAGCGGAAGCCATCATTGATACTGATGTTGTAACGGATGATGGTACCCGTGTTCCCTACGCTCTGCGGTGCTTTTACATTTCCGTCGTTGCAGACGAGTACGAAACCGCCAACGTTGTCGTGACTGTAATTATACTCGATCAGGGTATTGCGGCAGTTCCAGTCGGAATCAAACCCCTGGGAATCCCAGGGCCCGTTGTAATACGCCACTTCATTGTAAGCGATTATGGTATTGTCGCAGCTCCAGGGCCAGATACCTGCGGCGGCGTCCCCTTCCGGGAAGCGCTGGCCGCCACGGTAAAGCGTATTATGTGTGATCATCGCTCCGTCACAACCGATGGGCACAATACCATCCCCGCCGATATCTTCAAGATGATTATAGCGGATGATCACATGTTTGCTGGGGAACCAGGAGGTCCTGGACCAATAGCCGCTGCTGGTGATCCCGTTGCGGTCTGTCCGTTCGATCCGGCAATGCTCGATGATGAGGCCGTCGAATGCAGAGCGTGTTTTGTCGCCCCGGTTGGTCCAGTGGATCCCGGCTCCGCCACCCTGTTTCTTCACGTTACTGCCATTCACATCGTGCACGTACAGTTTGCGGAGGCAGATGTCTTTCGCGATCCCGAAGTTATCCAGCAGCAGATGCACGCCTTTACGGTGTGGTTTCCTTTCTGCACCGGTATTGGTGATCTCCAGGTTCTCCACCGTGAGAAAGGTGGAATTGAAGACCGTGAGTGCGGCTTCTGCGGCCCCTTTGCCATGGATTGCCGGCAGCCTGCCGGTGCCGTAATTGCTGATGAGGATGGGATGCGCTTCGGTACCGGACCCGCTGATCCGCAAAGCGCCCTCGTAGGAGGTGCCGTTGCGGAAAAGGAGGGTGTCTCCGGCCGAGAGGGTCAGCTGGTTGACTTTGTCCAGCGTACGGAACGCCCTGGAAGGATGTTTTCCATCGTTCCCGTCATTCCCGGTGAGCGCATCCACATAATATTTTGCGGCGAAAACAGGCAGGCTGCAAAAAAGCAGTGCCAGGCAAAGAGACAGTTGTTTGTTCTTCTTATCCATACAATTTTACAAAACGGTCAGGGGAAAGTACCGGTAACGGCGGCAACGCTTTTTTATGCAAGCCCTCATCCCGGGATATAAATATATCCATCCGATGCCGTAACGCAGTATAATATTGGAATGCATCTTCCACATCATGCCAATTCCCGCCCAACGCCTGTATCATGACGTCATGACTCGTGTCGAGCACCTGCACTTCGTTGAGCAGCGATAAGATCAGTTTCCTGGCCGCCGGTACACCCAGTATCTTTCCCGCAATGTGTGTGACAATGTGAATGGCAACCGGACTGGTATAGGCCTGGAACTGCCCATTGACGATATCCTCAAAAATAGCCTTCGCCGGTTGATAACCTTCCGGCCTTTTCAGGATAAAGTCAATGATCACATTGGCATCCAGGAAAAGCTTATTTGCCATACTTTTTCTCGATGTCGTTGAAATATTCGTTCCGGAGATCCCGGCCTTTAGGGATAGCAGGAACTTTCATATTTTCAACAAGGTCAACAATGGAGATACGTTGTACAGGCCTGGTTACTTTCTCGAAATAAGATTCTACGAGTTCAGACAGGCTCATTTTTCTGGCATTTGCATATGCTTTCATACGTTGTAAAAGTTTTTCTTCAATGGTGAGGTTTAATCTTGCTTTCATATTTCAAATATACGCATAATTTCAAAATATGCGTATATCCATACAAAGCATGTTAAAAGTATGCGGTGCTACCCATAACAACCGGGCCATACAGGCAATAGCTGTAACAACCGAAGAGGTGGCCGACAGAAAAAATTAGCAGGAAAAAATTGTTTTCCGCATGCTAACCGGTAATCATTTTTCCGGTGGGAAGGAACGATGCCTTCTATACGAGTTAACATCATAAAAACTGGTTTTTGTTTGCTTTTTTATAGCACGGGAATCGCAAACATCCAGTATGAATCATTTAAAAAAATGATCGTACACTAAGCTACAATTTTTTTTTATTATAACCGCAATAATCCTAATTTATATAAATTATTTACCGGCCTGTTATCCCAGAAAAGCTCGAAATCCTCCAGCCCTGCTGCATCGTAGCTGTCTTTAACTTCCTGAAGCGTATAGGTCTTACCGTTAGTAACGGAAAGTTTTTGCAACATGTCTGCCAGCCATAAACCCTGTTGCTGGTTAACTTGAATGTTGATCTTTTCTTTCCGGTCCTGGAAAGTAAGTGCGGCCATTTCCCACTGATTGCCTTTTTTCGATTTAACGAATGTTTCCACAGCCGGATTTTTCCCGAGCCATACGACCTTGGCAGTGGGTTTGGGAGTGCTGAACGCGTCTTCTTCCAGGGCCTTCATGATGTAATCAGCAGGTACCCTGGTTTTCGGTACTTTGAAATCGAACCAATGCTGAAGAGAATCATCGAGGCAAAGGCCGTGCATGTAATTGAGCAGCGATTTCTTCAATCCATAGCCGAATGCTTCATGATCGGCGCCTGTTTCATCGATGTGCAGGATGTCGTTGTTGGCGAAAGTACCGGTCTGTTCGGTTTCTTTTTTCACTTTGAATTTCCCGGGATTCAATCCGACAGGACTGTGCGCCGTCATGGTGAACAGGTGCCAGAATGCGGACTGCAGGATGCCTGCTTTGAACATCTGCCGCACCATCTCCAGTGAATCGATGGTTTCCTGCTCTGTTTGCGTTGGGAAGCCATACATCAGATAGGCGTGTACCATGATGCCGGCTTCAGTGAAATGCCGGTTGACCTGGGCTACCTGCGCTACGGTGATCCCTTTTTGTATCAGCTCGAGCAACCTGTCAGAAGCCACTTCCAGTCCCCCGGATACGGCAATGCATCCGGAAGCTTTAAGGAGCAGGCAGAGATCGCGGGTGAAGCTTTTTTCGAAGCGGATGTTCGTCCACCAGCTGACGGTAAGTTTCCTGCGGATGATCTCCAACGCCAGCGCGCGCATGAGTGCGGGCGGGGCGGCCTCGTCCACGAAATGAAAACCGTTCTGCCCGGTTTGCGCGATGATCTCTTCCATCCGGTCGCAAAGCAGGCTGGCGGCAATGGGTTCGTAGAGCCGGATGTAATCGAGGGAAATGTCGCAGAAGGTACATTTGCCCCAGTAACAGCCGTGCGCCATGGTCAGCTTGTTCCAGCGTCCGTCACTCCACATGCGGTGCATGGGGTTTACCACTTCAATGGCGGAGATATAATGGTGGAGCAGAAAATCACTGTAATCAGGTGTTCCCACCGCGCCCTGCTTGTAGTCTGTGCAGGCTTTGTTATCGAAGTAGGTCACTTTGTTATCGAGCAGCGTAAAGGTGCGCTTCAGCTCTGTGAGCGGCAGTTTCCCTTCCACATGGGCGATCAGGTTCTCCAGTGGCGCTTCGCCGTCATCCAGCGTAATGAAATCATAGCACTCAAAAACACGGGGATCGGAAAGGGAACGCAGTTCTGTGTTGGCAAACCCTCCGCCCATCGCCACCTTCACATCCGGATAATGCTGTTTGATCCACTGACCGCAGCGCAACGATGTATACAGGTTCCCGGGGAAGGGCACGGAAATAGCAACCATACGCGGTTGTATGGTCTCCATGTGCCTTTGCAGGAGGTTGATGAGGATGTGATCGATATAGGTGTATTCCTTTTGCAGTGCGTTATAAAGTTCGTCAAAGCTGTTGGCGGACCGGCCCAGCTTTTCCGCATACCGGCTGAACCCGAAATGCTCGTCCACACATTCCATGATAAGATCTGAAAGGTCTTCGAGATACATGGTGGCGAGGTGTTTGGCCTTATCCTGCGTACCCATGGAGCCAAAAGCCCATGCGAGGTCTTCGAGTTGTGCGAACCGGCCGGCCTCGGGCAGGAAGTCGCGTTTGCAGATACGATGCGCCAGCGTAGGATTCTGCCCCTGCAGAAAACGGATCACATCGTCGATCGTATGGATGTAATCGTCCTGCAGTGCAATGATGCGGGCAATGTTTTCCGGCAATCCCTCCTGCCGCGGATCAATGCCCTCGAAGAGCGTTTGAAGACCCTGACGGGAAAACAGCGCCAGCGTCACTTCTATGCCAAGGTCGGCCTGGAAGGACGTAATGTTCTTTGTGTTGAGGAAACCCTTCAGGTATGCTGTGGCCGGGTAGGGCGTGTTCAGCTGGGTGAAAGGCGGAGTGATCAGGAAAACGGAAACGCTCAAATCAATTGGTTTATGGGGCAAAATTATCATTAATTCGCGGAAATCGAAGCAGGAGCCGCATTGCTGCTGACTCCGCTTCGACAGGCATAGGCATGGTCACTAGTTAACAGGAGGGGCTATTTATATTTTCCCCGGATAAGTGCATGGCGATTATTGACTTCGAGCTTCCTGTAGATATTCTTGATGTGGGATTTAACGGTTTCCAGTGTGATGCCAAGCAATGCGGCCACTTCCTTGTTGGTCATACCTTCTTCGATGGCCTGTAATATCTGCCCTTCTCGCGGCGTGATCTTTTCTGAGAGGTCATGCGCGGATTTGGGATTGAAATAGGCCACCACTTTTCTGGCAATGCCCGGTGACATCGGTGCACCGCCTTCGTTGAGCGAAACAAGCGCTTCTTTGATCTTCAGCAACGGCGTTTGCTTGAGCAGATATCCCGTTGCTCCGGCACAAAGCGCCTGGAATACCTTGTCCGGATCATCGTATACGGTGAGCATGACCACCTGGCACCGGGACGATCTTTTTTTGATCTGCGGTATGCCTTTGATGCCGGACTGACCGGGCAGGCCGATATCAGACAGCACAACATCCAGTTCTGTATCCGGTGTCCATTCCTCAAGGAAAGACGCCACAGTGGCTGCGGAAACAGGGCATGCGAATCCCGGCTGGCCGTTGAAGAAATCAGTCAACGTCTTTCTGATCTCGGGATCGTCTTCAATCACTCCCAGTTGAATCATATTGCAAAGATGTTTTGATAAAAGAAATATAGGTATCCCTACTTTGGGGGAGGTGGTTAGAAAGGAACGATCAGGCGGAGCAGGAACGCTCCATTTTCCCGTTGGACCGTTAACAGTCCTTTCATGCGAATGGCACGCGCCTGCATATGCTGTAAGCCCATTCCGCCCTGGTAGCTTTTCATCCTTTCTGCGGTGTCGGTATATGGATTGATGATCTCCAGTGTGATCTCCTGTTGGAACTCCAGTAATATCCGCATGCAGTTCCCGCTCGTATACCTGGATGCGTTATTCACCGCTTCCTTGAATATGAGGAAGAAGTTCTGCCGGATCATCTGGCTGAGCGGCCTGGAGGCATAGTCTCCGCGCAGTTCGAGCGTAACGGAGATGTCGAGATCATTTTGCAGGTGATTGATATAATCCCGGATGCGGGATACCAGGTCGTCCGTGGTGTCAAATTGTGCATCGATGGACCATACCATGTCGCTCATCACACCCAGTGCTTCCTTGCTGGATGCGGCTATTTTCTCGAGCGCCGTTTTGTCTTCCGCAATGGATCGGGATTGCATTTGCAGCATATCTGCCTGAAAGTAGATCCGGGTAAGGGAGCTGCCTACTTCATCGTGCAGATCTTCGGCTATCTTCGTGCGCAGGCGCTGCTCACGCATCAGCTGCTGCATCCTGTACCAGAAGAAGAACCATACGAGGGCAATGGCCGCGATGAGGCAGAGTATCCTGAACCACCAGGTTTCATACCACGCGGGCAATACGGTGAGCGGCAGCGTTAATAGTCGGGTGACTGTTGTGTCCCCCGGCCCCCTCGAAGCCAGCTGTAATCTGTATTCCCCGGGTGAAAGACCGGCAAACCCGATCTCCCGCTGCCGCCCGATCTCCTGCCACGGTGCCTTTTCTTTTAAGCGATAGTAATAATTCAGCTGATCGATCGCATGATCCACCCCTCCGAAGCGCAGAGAAAAATAATGCACATCCGGCTCCACAACAATCCGGGGAGCGGACTGGTAGGGCAGGGTGTAATCATGCCGCAACCCCTCCTTTGTGCCTGTGGTAAAGCTGGTAAAGCTGAGTGCGGTGGTCTCAACAGTGGGATCATAGTCGGATAACGCGGTGATATCGAAGGAGGTCACTCCATTCAGCGTGCCAAAGTATAGCCGGCCTTTCTCCGCGAACAGGGAGCCATGGTTGAATTCGTTGGACGGCAGATGATCGAGGCGGGAATAATTGCGGATGCTTCCGCTGTGGGTATCGATGATACTCAATCCGTGATCTGTACCGGCCACCATGTACTTCCCCTGCAGGAACAGGGAGTAGACGGCATCGCCGGCAAGACCGCTGCTGCTGTTGATCTCGCGCAGCAGGTTCCCCTGCCGGTCCAGTATGAGTATGCCGCGGCCGCTGGTACCGGCCCACAATTCGGTTCCCACGATCCTGCAGCAATAAAAATTGGACAGGGCGAGATCGGGACGGGTGCCTTCCATCAATCGTTTTAAGCGGCCGTCAGCAGGAGTATAAACGATGATGCCTTCCATGGTGGAGAAGTATCTTTTATCTCCGGCAATGAGGATGTCGTATACCCGGGATTGCCGCAACACTTCGCCGAGCAGCCCTTTCCATGGAAGTGATATGTTGCCGGTGAGGGCATTCCAGCGGAAAACACCGTTATAAGTGCCTGCCCATCCGGTGGAATCATTTTCTTTGGCAAGACTGATCACATATCGATGCATGTGGAGATGGCCGGTATCTTTGGCCGCCGGCCGGAAAGAGCCATCCCCGGGCCGGAACCATTGCAATCCATTCCCCTCCGTGCCCAGCAGCAACTGGTCTTTATTCCATGGCAGGCACGCATATACGAAATCGTTCGATACTTTCTTCTTTTCTCCGGTCCTTTCGTTGACAGCGATGAATTTCTCGCTGTAGGTTCCGATGTACAGCAGACTGTCTGTATGCCGGTAAATACAACGGATACTGTTGGGGGTGGTTTCGGCGGATGGACTGTACAGCAGGTTCCTGAACGGCGTTTGCTGCTGCGTGATCTCCGCAATGCCTTTATTGAAAGTGAAATAGGTTTTGGCTCCTTTTCCCCAGATGGATTTAACATCATACCGGGAAAAGTTTTCAGACAGGCTGGTGATCATGTCTCCTTCTTTCTGCTCTTGTATGTTATACGGGAAGAAACCGAGCCGGTTGACAAAGATGGCGGGCTGGTTGCGGTTCAGCAGGAAGATGGATATTTTTCCGGGGTTTTTGAGCGTGTCGCAGTGGGGAGTGGGCAGATGGGTGAGGGTTTTGGTATGCACGTCAAATGCATATAATCCTTTCCGGGCGCCGTTTACATAGAACAGTATCTTTCCATGCGCGTGTACAAATGCTTCAGGCCGGGTGATTTCTCCGGGGATAGAATTGTAGCGGGTGATACCGTTTTTGCGCACTTCCACGAAGCCGCCGTTAAAAGTCAGCCACAGCTGGCCTTTGACGGGCTCTCCAATGGCTTCGATGGCGGAGGCCCTGCCAATGATCGGATTATCTTTCATGAGATCCGTCACCAGTTCGAGCCCGGATGATAAAATGCGGTACAATTTCCCATCCCGTGTGCCGGCGTACATACTTCCGTCGGATGCTTCAAAGAAAACCCTGATAAAAAGAAGGCGGGGAATATGCCCCTGTTCTGCGGAAAACCTGATATGCCGCGTGGTCCAGCTTTTGAGATCGAAACAGGTGATGCCGTTCTGCGTGCCTATCCAGAGGCGGTCTGATCTGTCGATATACAGGCGGGTTATAGGCGTATTGACGATGGAAGGCTGGCTGACAAGGTTGAAGGTGAGGAGTTGGTTTCCGTCATAGCGATGCAGGCCGCTGCTGGTAAAGAACCAGAGCATTCCACGATTGTCCGTCAAAGCTTCGCTGATATTTGCATCCCGCAATGTGGCCGGCAGATCGATATAACGAAAACGGAAGCCATCGCCGGAAAATGCGTATGACGAAAAGAGTAAAGAGAGCAAAAGGAGATATAGTCGGCGCATGGTGATTGTGCCTCAAGTATACACATTTTTGCCGGTTCATGCATCGGCATCCTGCGCTTTCCCTTCGAGCCAGCTTTTGAACGCTGTTACCCTTTCCCGGGCAATGATCACATCTGTGTCCGCTTCGGGCTCCAGTTGCAGGATGAGACGGCTGTTGTAATACGTGGTGATCTTTTTGATCGCATCGATATGAATGATGAACTGCCGGTTGATGCGGAAGAACTGGTTCCTGTCCAGCAGCTGCTCGATCTGATCCAGCGAGTAATCCAGCGGCAGCTTTTGTTTGGTGGTGATGGCCCAGGTGGTGCCTTTGGTGAAATGCAGCCAGGCGATATCTTTCGCTTTGACGTAGATCAACTGGTTGTTGATCCGCCCGATGAAACGGGTACTGTCCCGCTTCAGGAATTCTTCCGCGATCTTCCCGATGTCGAAAGCGTAATTGGCGGCCGGCCGGAGCTGTTCGAACTTTACAAGTGCCTGTTCGAGATCGCGGATATCTATGGGTTTGAGGAGGTAATCGATGCTGTTCACCTTGAAAGCCTGCAGTGCGAAGCCATCGAAGGCGGTAGTGAAGATGATGGGAGTTTTAACGCTGGTCTGCCGGAAGAGCTCAAAGCAATTGCCGTCTGATAACTGAATGTCCATCAGCATCAGATCCACGGGCTGCTTTTTCTCCATCCATTTCAATCCTTCCGCCACGGATTCTATCACCGCTATGATCTCCACGTTCGGGCGGCAGGCCTTCAGCAGCTGTATCAGCCGCTCGGCATTGTGTATCTCGTCTTCAAATATGACTATTTTCATGTTTGCTCGATGATGGGGGCTTTTACGATGAACATCTGATCTGTTTCCGTTATATCGATCTGCCGGTTGCTGATAAGGGCATAGCGTTTCCGGATATTTTCCAGCCCGATCCCCGATGATATTTCCGGGTAAGCTTTTTTGCGAACGGGATTGCTGACAACGATGCAGCCGTTTTCGCTGACCACCCTGATATGCAGGGGTTCATTCGTGGAGAACCGGTTGTGCCTGATAGCATTCTCGATCAGCAGCTGCAGCGTAGCAGGCGGGATCATGCCGGATTTCGCTTCCTCATCGATCTGTTCTTCGAAGATAATGCTTTGCTGATGCCTGATGCGGATCAGGTAGAGATAGGCATCGAGGAAATCCAGCTCGGTGCGTACGGATACAAGGTTCTCGAACTTCTTGTCCAGAATAAACCGGTAGGTTTTGGCGAGTTGCGTGATGTAATGGGCAGAGATATCCGGACTTTTATACACCAGATTGGTCAGTACGCTGAGCGAATTGAAGAAAAAATGCGGGTCGATCTGGTTCCGCAATGCTTCATACTGCGCCTGGATATTCTCGCGCATCAGCCGTTCCGCCTGCACCTGGTATTCTTTCCAGGCGGTGTAATAGTAGATGATGCCGTTGAATGTAACGATCAGCACAAAGAACATGAATATCCCGAAGTTGAGATCGTAGCTCAGCGACGTAAAGCTTTCCCAGGCTTCGTAGCGGTGGAAGAAGAGGATGTCTGATACCGCATACAGAAAACCGAAAACGTACGCGGCGATGAATCCGTAGATCAGCAGGCAACAGCATAGCAGCAACAGTTTCCGGGCGGGTTGTTTGTGAACCGACTTTCTTTCGATATACCCTACGAGGCGGGTAGCACCTTCCCATACCAGCAGTCCGAAAACCACATAGATCAGGCTGAACAGCTGGCCGCGGAGGTTCATCACCCGCAGCCCTGTAGAGAATGTATGGTCGAAAGATTTGAAGATGACGCTGAAGGTGTACAGGATCAGGATCCTGGAGAGATACAGGAACAGCTTGCTGGAAAACAGTCTTTCATTCGCCTTGAAATCCATTTTATATTCGGGTTGCCGTCTGCTCATCTTTGAAGATAGTTATTTTCTTTAAACCAATGGAAAGCGCCGGTGATGGCATCTTCCACCGGTGTGTAGGCGAGATGTAGTTCCCGCTCTGATTTTTTGCCGGTATAGTAGTTGTTCAGGCAAAGGAGACAGGCCGATGTGTTGTTCAGTTTCATGGGGCTGCGGGTGAGCCGTTGGATGAGGGAGCCTGCCATGCCTCCGAGCTTCAGTATAAAGGCAGGGATCGGGATCATGATCCTGCGCTCCCTTGCGATGTGGTTCAACAGGCGGAAGAACTCGCGATAGCTCAGGTTTTCACCGGCCAGCAGATAGCAGTCGCCGATCCTGCCGTGTGTGATGGCGTTGATGATACCGCGACAAACATCCTGGATGTGCACGAAATTCTTACCGCCCGGCGGGTAGAAGAGTATCTTTTTCTTTAGGCCGTACAGGATCAGTTTGCCGGAGCTTGGTTTCACATCGTAAGGCCCGATCATGAAGGTGGGGTTTATGATCACGGCGCGCAGTTGCCGGCGCTCTACCTGTTCCAGGATGAATTGCTGGGCGAGGTACTTGCTGTTGATGTAACCGGAGTTGACGTGAAAAAGCGTGAAACCGTTGAGCTCATGGCCCGGTTCGGCTTTGCTTCCGGGCCCGATCGTGTTGGCGGTGCATACATAAATGAACCGCTCAACATGATGAGCCAGGCAGGCTTCCGCTATATTTTTGGTGGCGGTGAAATTGATCCGCTCATATGCCTCGAAGGAGATGCCCCATTGTTCGGTGATGCAGGCGGCATGTATCACGATCTGGCATCCTGCTACGGCCTGCATGACCGTTTCCCTGTCATCAATGCTGCCGAAGAATACCTCGCATGGAATATCTGCAATCACACCGAGGTTGGCCGTCGGCCGCACGATCACTTTCACTTCATATCCCAGTCTGAAAAGCTCCCGGGTAAGATTGGCGCCCAGGAAACCGCTTGCGCCAGTGATCAATACTTTGTTCATACTAATTGTTTTGCAGGGAGGGCTGGTACCGGATCTCCTTCTTTACGGCACCCGATACGATCTTCAGTTTTAAGTCCAGCGGCAGGATGCTCATCAACAGGTGATTGACCTTGTTCATCCATCCGGGGATGATCACCGGTTGCCCTGCCAGCGTTCCTTTCAGCGCAATCTCCGCGATCCTGGGCGTAGGCAGCAATCCCAGTTTCCCTTTCAAACCCTGCCCGATGATCCTGCGGGATGTGTTGGAATTAGTCATGATAGGACCGGGATATACTACGCTGACGGAAAGCCCTGTGCCCGACAATTCCTCGCGCAGCCCATGCGAGAACGAAGAGATAAAAGCTTTGGACGCCGGATACACGGTTTTAAAAGCGATAGGCGTGAAAGCCGCCATGCTGGATATGTTCATGATATAGCTCCGCTCATGTTCCAGCAGATGCGGTATCAGCAACCGGGTCACCAGCGCTGTACTCCGCACGTTGAGCTGGATGATACGGTCGATATTCTCAAGGGAGGTATCTGTGATAGGGGAAGTACCGCCGGTACCGGCATTGTTGATAAGGAAATCGATATCGAAAGTCGTGGTGATAGCTTCGATATTGCTTTTCAGCGCATGGCTGTCCGTCAGGTCAAACTCAAACACCCGTGCATCTACCTGGTACTCGCGGCAGAGGCTGACGGCGAGAGAGCTGGTGTTCCCGCCGGGAAGCGCCACCAGTATAACGTTCATGCCGCTTTTGGCGCACCGTACCGCGAACTCCCGGCCCAATCCGGCACTCGCTCCCGTGATAAGGGTGTATTTCGCTTGTTTCATGGCTGCAAAATGCAACCCGTGTGCTTTCCGGCCAGCAATTTTTCTATGAACCGGGGAATTATGCCCTTGAACCGTCGAGTTTGTACCGCATTTCCTGGTTGTATTTGTTCCGGTATTGAATGGGTGAAAGGCCGGTGATCTTTTTGAATGTGGTGCGGAAGGCTTTGTTATCCGTATAGCCTACTTTGTACATCACCTCGTTCACATTTTCGCGGGACGATTCCAGGCTCATCTTCGCCGCTTCGATCTTCACCCGCTGGATATATTCGATCACGGTATTGGCGGTGGCTTTTTTGAAGCGCCGTTCGAGGTTCCTCCGGCCCAACGCCAGCATGGATGCCAGCTGATCTACCGTGATCCTTTCCTGGAAATTATGCTCGATAAATTCCTGGGCCTGTTTCACGGGCTCATCTTCATGGTCCTTCTGCCCCTTGAATATCGAGAAAGGCGACTGGCTGCCGCGCTCGATGTCTATCTGGAACACCTTGGAGCAGAATATCGCCACATCCCTTCCGGCGTACTTTTCAATCAGGTACAGCAGCAGGTTGAGATAGGAGTAAGCGCCGCCGCTGGAATAGATGCCGTTGCCGGATGTTATGATCTTTTCAGTTACCAGCGTTACTTCGGGGAACATTCTCCGGAAATCGTTGGCGGCGATCCAATGGGTAGCGCATTCCCGGCCGTTCAACAGACCCGTGGCCGCCAGCAGGAAGGCGCCGAGGCAGAGGCTGGCCACTTCCGCGCCGCTCTTGTACTGGCGGATGATCCAGGGGATGAAATCCCGGTTGGCTTCAATGGCAGCTTCCAGATCGCCATGCAGCGCAGGGATCACCACGAGATCAGTGTGCTTTACATCGTAGATGGTATGATCCGTTTTCACGGTATATAAGCCGCCGTTCAGGGGCGTTTCTTTGGAAAGGCCCACCAGCTGTACTTTGAACATCGGTTCTTTATCCATGCTTACCATGAAGTCATTGATCTCGGTGAACACTTTGTGCGGCCCTTCAATGCTGCCCATAATGGCGCCTTTTAGAACAAGAATGCTGATGTGTTTCATATAAAGCTGTTTTGTAAGTCAAAGTTACGCCGGTTGCCTGTCGCATTCAACCCCTTCGAAAGTCGGTTTTACACCCCGGCATAGTAGAAGATCGACGCTAAATTTGATGGAAAAAGTATGCGCGAGGAATTAATGGAAGCCCTGGAGGCGGTTACATCGGAATTGCTGGAAATGGTCTCTTCCTTCCCACAGGAGGAACTGAACAGAGTGCCCGGTAAAGGCGGCTGGACGGCCGCACAGGTGGCGGAGCATCTGCGTAAATCGGATACTTTTATATGCACTAACCTGTACGGCAATGCTCAAGCCGCTCATCGCGCGCCGGATGAACATGTCGAAAACATTCGCAGTACTTTCCTGAGTGCCGATAACAAGTTCAACGCCCCGGAAATCATCACACCCGGGAACAGGGTATACGACAAAGCGATATTGCTGGCAGACTTGCAGCATATATTGGGAAAGGTGAACCTGGCCGCCCGTACGCTGGATCTTACGGAGATTTGCAGAACGGAAGCGCTGGGAGAGCTCTCCCGGCTGGAAATGCTGTATTTCGTAGTCTTTCATACGAAAAGGCATATACGCCAGATGGAAAGGATAAAGGGGGAAGGGCTTCAAAAGAGCGGGGATTTGGTATTGTCTTGAAGCCAACTGCGACGAGAGAGATCAATTCAACGGCAGACCGGAGGCATTTCCTTTACAGGCGGATCAGGATAAACTCCGATCATGGTCAGCAGATGATCGCTCCGGATGCTGGCCAGCGATGGAAAACACAGCAAAGCGATCAGGCATACCAGGAACTTCGTTCGTGAAAGTGTTCTGATGTTCAGATTAAAGCCGATGTTGATAGTCGTGCTCATGTATCGCATCTTTCTACAAAAATATTTTGCAACGATCAGATGTATGGGTGTAGATGACGACTAATTACAGGCGGATTGCGACTTTCTATCCCGTAAATATTTTCTCCGGAATCTTGATTTTCTTCGCTAAATTCAGGCATCATTCCCGAAATCAATGGTAACAACCTACGAAAGACAACCTTCGCCACTGTTGCGGGATCATATCAGTTGTTACAGTTTGCGAGAGATCGATACCGAAGGAGCTGATCTGTTGAAGCCGCTCTGTGCTAACGATGAAACCTTTCTTGCGTTCTGGCTCACTAAAACGCCCGTGCTCTATGCTACCGGTAAAGGCGTGAGCCAGGTGGATGTGCGGGCACGGCATCTGTTTGGCCTGCAGAGCCGGTTTAACGGGTATCAGACTTTTAATGGAAAGCATCGCTTCTTTGGCGTACAGTTCAAATCAAACGGCTTTTATTCCATTTTCGGTATACCAATGCATCACCTGAAAAACAATCTCCTGCATGGGGATGATGTGATCGGGGATCACGTCCGGTTCCTGGAAGAGCAGTTGTGCGAGGCGGCTACAATGGAGGAAATGGTACAGCTGGCGGATGCTTTTTTTACACCTGTCATGTTACGTCATGGTATTCCCAACGGGCAGCGGCAGATCGCGGCGGCCTGCCATATTATCCGCCAGGGGCGCTATAATAGTATTCCCGGGATAGCCGGCTACGTGAACATGAGTATCCGCAGCTTTGAGCAGAAATTTGTGGAGCAGGTAGGGATCACGCCTGTGGCCTTTGCGCGGATCAAACGATTCCATCAGGCGGTTGAAATGAAACTGAAAACCCCGGAGCAAAGCTGGACCTCCATTGCTGCGTCCTGTAGTTATTTTGACCAGATGCACCTGATCAAAGATTTCAAAGTTTTTGCGGGTGCCACGCCTAAGGCCTTCTTTCAGCATCTCCCGCCTCCGCCGGAACATTTTGTAAAGGAAGAGGTTTGATGTAAATTGGCGCATGTTCGATTTTCGTTTGCAGGTTTTTCACACAGTCGCGAAGCGGCTTAACTTCACCAAGGCGGCGGAAGAGCTTTTTATTACCCAGCCTGCGGTGACCAGGCATATTCATGAGATTGAGCACTATTTCAGGCTCAAATTATTTGAAAGGAACGGTACCCGTGTAAAGCTGACGCCTGCTGGCAAAACGCTGTTGCAACATACGGAAACACTTTTTTCCCTCTATCGTAACATCGAATTTGAAATGAATGCCTTCACACAGGGACATTCCGGAAAACTCCGGATCGGGGCCAGTACAACTGTTGCGCAGTATGTGCTGCCTCCTGTGATGGCTGCCTTTCACGAAAAATTCAGGGACATCCGCGTAACACTCGTAACCGGTAACTCCGGGCAGATAGAGCAGGCGTTGCAGAATAAAGAGATCGATCTCGGGATTGTGGAAGGGAGATCGAAGAGGACTGCGTTGAAGTACAATGCATTTATCAAAGATGAAATCGTGCTCGTGGCGAGGATGGAGAACCCTTTGGTAAAGAAACAAACCATACAGCCGGAGGAGCTGAAAGATCTTCCCCTGCTACTGCGCGAACCCGGTTCCGGTACGCTGGAAGTGATCGCGCATGCCCTGAAACCCCTGCATGTGAAGCTGTCTTCCCTGAAAACGGAGATGCAGCTGGACAGTACGGAGAGTATAAAACTGTATCTGCTGCACAGCGATTGTATGGCCTTCCTGTCAGTGCATGCCATCAGCAAGGAACTCCGGAACAAGGAATGCCGCATCATTGATGTAAAGGGCCTGTCTATCGAACGGGATTTTTATTTCATTCTGCCGCAGGGGCAAACGGATGCCCTGCCCGAGTTGTTTATCAAATTCTCCCGTCACTATAACTTTAAGTAATGAAGGATTACTTGTATTGATTTCTTCTGCTTCCTTCTGCTATGGAACTTTGTGGCATGAAAGAAGTGAATGTTATCGCAAATACAGGGAAAGAGCGGAAGCCGTTGTTGGACCGCAGTATTACCACGAGGGAATTGATCTTCCTGCTGGCCGTCGTTTTTTGTTTGTCCCCGCTTATTTCACCACCTGTCGCCCTGTTCATGGGCATCATCATTGCACAGTTCGTAGGTCATCCTTACCTGCATCTGAATCACAGGGCTACACATATTTTGTTGCAGGTCTCTGTAGTTGGACTGGGATTTGGTATGAACATTCACAGTGCGGTGAACGCAGGGAGAGAAGGATTGATCTTTACAGTGGCTTCTATTATTGGAACATTGCTGATCGGTTGGTGGATGGGGAGAATATTTAAGATAGAGCGCAGGACGGCTTATCTTATTTCAGCCGGAACGGCCATCTGTGGCGGAAGCGCCATTGCGGCGGTATCTCCGGTAATCAGGGCGGAAGAGAAACAAATCTCCGTGGCCCTTGGAACAGTTTTCATGCTCAATGCCATTGCACTGTTCGTTTTTCCGGTGATCGGCCGGGTATTGGGACTTTCTCAGGCACAGTTTGGTGTGTGGAGCGCCATTGCGATACATGACACCAGTTCTGTAGTGGGCGCTGCCGGGAAATATGGAGCGGAAGCCCTGGAGGTGGCAACAACGGTGAAACTCGCGCGGGCATTATGGATCATTCCCGTCGCTTTCTTATCGGCCTTCTTTTTCAGAACGAAAGGTGCAAGGATTAAAATACCTTATTTCATCGGCCTCTTCGTATTGGCGATGGCTGTCAATACCTACATTCCTTTCGTGCATTCATACAGTCACTACGCGGTGAGCGTTGCGAAGTCAGGACTAACGCTCACCCTGTTCCTGATCGGGTGCGGGATGTCCAGGAAATTGCTGTTGTCTGTAGGGGTGAAACCCCTCCTGCAGGGCATCCTCCTTTGGCTCATCATTTCCGCGGCCGGTTTGTGGGCGGTGATATCTTTCCTGTAAGGCCTGTTTATTTCTTCTTCAGATTAACTGTGATACTGTTCCCCCATTGGATAGGCGCTGTGGGTGCCGCTGCACTGGTATTCCACAGGCATTCCCGGATGGTGATGTTCATGGTCACGGGGTCCAGTACGGCAAAGAGGAAAGAAAGTTTTTTCTCGTCTGCTGCGGATGCAACACCTTTCATGGGAGAATCGGCGCTCGCTGTGCTGAGGGCTACATCGTTATCCGGACCATTCCAGGTATAGAATTTACTTTCATGCACATGGCCGTGCAGGTACAATGTGACGTTGGGGTGTTGTTTCAGAAAAGCTGCAAAGGCGCGTTGCTCGATGGTGCCGGACACTGTAGCTGCACTACCGTCTTTGAAATGTTCATCCAGCACATTATCGAATTTATCCGTGGAGTTGATGGTGTGAGTGCCATTCGGATTGGTGAAGTGATTGGACACAACA
>OFTY01000670.1_pt1 | contig 21015 bp, 9 predicted proteins | sample 1775061 | NCBI WGS metagenome assembly OFTY01 (sample SAMN08195773, study PRJEB24354) | sludge metagenome | isolation source: sludge from phenol fed wastewater aerobic bioreactor B | place: India: Nagpur | collected 2016-09-16 | reverse complement strand
CCCGTTTATCATAGGGTACGTCCTGCACATCGTAGTTCTGCCCGGCTGCCATTGCTGCCGCAATGCCACAAGCCTGCCCCATCGCCATAAATGTCCATTCGATCCGCACGGCTCCATAGGCTATATGGCTGGAAGAAATACAGGTTGGCGTAAGCAGGTTGGCGGCTTCGGATTTCTTTGGCACAAGGCTTTTATAAGGAATACCAAATGGCTTCCACCATTGCCCGCCAAACACAGCACCTTCATTATATATATCACCATTGTGCCATACACGCCGCACAGCGTGAAGGTCCGGTGGCCAGAAGGCAAGCGCTACAGGATCTGCAACAGGTACCACATCTTTGTCTTTGATATGATTTTCTGTAAGCACAAGATCAGATACCATCCTTCGCCCATCTCTCACATAGAACTGCCGTGGCCATCCATCATTATCGGTGAATTCATCTTTGGTAAGGCCAAGCTGTTTCCATCGTTGCTGAAATGCGGGAGCGATACGGGCAACGGCAGAATCATTCGTATAGAAATACAATAATCCCTGTGTAAACTCCCGGTAGTTCTTAATGATCTTAGCCCGCTCTTCATAAGTTCCTTCAGGGTACCGGTAATGGCCTCCGTATAAATTGTGCGAGAGATCTGCGCCGCCATTGAAATCTGTTTTACCATTGGGTATATTGCTGCCAGGTACGCCGAGATTTCCACCTGCTTCGAGATAGCGGAGATAGAGTGCGTAATTATTATGGTCATAACCCGATGGTTTCGGAATATCACGCCTGTTCTCCGGTTTGGCAGTAAGGCAGATCCTGAAGCAAAAAGCCTGTATGCGGTTGTCTGCGGTGCCGGGCTTTTGTTCCTGCATCATTTCTATTCCCGGTATCAGCCCGCTTGATGGGTCGCCTTTGATCACGAACGGATCGATCTTCACTTTCAACTTGTCATTAGCCGTCGGTTCCCTTACGCCATTGCGTTCCTCATTGTACTGATGGTTATCTTCTCTGCCAACGATCATTGTAATACCGGAAGAACTGAGCAGGTCCCCCTCCACTGTTGCATCGATAAAAATTTTTCCCCGGACCTCAATGCCGTTCGTTGATGTGATCGAATTGATCTTGTTACCGGTTTTTAATACCCCCTTGCCTGTTCTGTCAAGCAGGAAATTCCGCATCACTGCAATATCATGTTCTTTCACCCATTCATCCATTACCTGCTCGGCCACATGAGGTTCATAACGCCAGAATGCCGGCTTCTTCAGGTTGTGAGCGATGGCATACTCGAGTGAATCAAGCCAGCCATATTTTGAGGCCACCCTTTTATAAAATTCCAGCGCCAGCCCTCCTACTGCATTATGATTGGAAAAGCCTGCATGGTTATCTATATCTGTGCCACCCAACCCTTCCGCAATAATGCCGCCAAGATGCGCGCCCGGTTCAAGCAATACAACCTGCTTATGCTGCCTGGCGGCAGCTATCGCTGATGTAATGCCACCCGGAGTTGCTCCGTATACTACTACATCGTATACCTTTCCCTGGGCAAGAGCATCCTTACAAGCCATTGCAAGGACACATACCAGTACCATTCCTGTTCTTTTCATAAATTGATTCATTCGTCCATACAATTTATTGACCTGCTTTTTCCACTGCCGGAACACTTACAGAAAAAGGAAAATCAGTTTCAGATACTCCCCTTTTATGATCTTCATGTTCTGTGAGATCAAAGTGAACCGTTCCTCCTTTGGCCATGGTTTCATAACCGACCCAGTTTTCCTTCCTGATCTTTCCATTCACTTTCACATTTTTTATGAACCGGTTCTTATGATCATTCGCAGGAGCTGTTACGGTTACCATTTTACCATTGCCCAGGTGCAGTGTTGCCTTTTTAAATAAAGGTGATCCAAATACATACTGGTTACTGACAGGATTCATCGGGTAAAATCCGAGAGCAGAAAATACATACCAGGCAGACATCTGCCCATTATCTTCTTCGCCGGGATAGCCATCGGGTCTGTCGGTATACAACCGGTCCATGATCTCCCTTACCCAATACTGCGCTTTCCACGGCTCGCCGTAATTGTAGAGGTATGCCACATGATGCATGGGTTCATTCAGATGCGCATACTGCCCCATATCAATACCCTGCATTTCCCTTACCAGGTGAATGATCCCTCGCTTATAGTATGTTATATCAAAAACAGGCGGGAGCGTAAATACGGAATCCAGTTTTTTAAGGAACGCTTTATTGCCTCCCATGAGATTTGCCAGACCGACGGGATCCTGCGGCACAAACCAACTGTATTGCCAGCTGTTGCCTTCGGTAAAATGTTCACCCCAGCGGAATGGATCGAATGGTTGGATAAAATCACCATTGTTAGCTTTCGGCCGCATCAACCCGGTTGAGCTGTCAAAAAGATTTTTATAATTCTTGCTACGTTTCAGGTAAATATCCGTTTCGCTCTTTTTTCTCTGCAGGGCCTTTGCCAACTGGTATATGGCAAAATCATTGTAGGCATATTCCAATGTACGGGAAACATTCTGATTGATGCCCACATCATAGGGAATATATCCTTTACTGTTATAAAAGTCTGCGCCTGACCGCCCCAATGAGCTGAGCGGGCCTGCCTGCGTGGTGTTTTTTATTATTCCTTCATAGAGAATCTTAATATCCCCTCCCCTGATACCTTTCAGGTATGCATCTGCTACAATAGAAGAAGAATGAGAACCGATCATGCAATCACGGTGGCCGGGACTGAACCATTCCGGAAGCCAGCCGCTTTGCTGATAGGTAAGCGTCATGCTTTCCAGTACTTCCGAAACTATTTCCGGGAAGAAAAGATTCAGGAAAGGAAACTGTGTGCGATGTGTATCCCAGAAACCATTGTCGGCATACAATTTTCCTTTTTCTGTTTTGCCGGTATAGGGACTGTAATGAATGGCATTTCCTGATGCATCGATCTCATAAAACTTGTGTGGGAAGACCAGCATCCGGTAAAAGCAGGAATAAAAGGTACGGAGTTGTTCATTTGTTCCTCCTTCCACTTCAATTTTCCGGAGGGCATTATTCCAGGAAAGCTTTGATTCTTGTTTCACCTGTTCAAAGCTCTTATTACCCAGTTCCTGCAGGTTGAGCAATGCCTGTTCCGGACTGATGAATGAAGAAGCTACTTTCACTTCAATAGTCTGACTGTTCCTGAAGCCAACGATCGCACCGGCATGCCGGCTGTTCATTTCAAGACGGTCAATATGCAGCGTATCATGGTCCCATACTGCAGTTGACAGAAAGGGTTCACTAAATTCCATTACAAAATAATTACGGAAATTCTTTGTAACTCCGCCCTGGTTAGCTGTTGAATAACCAACGATCCTGTTCTGACCCGGCATTATGCTGACATAAGAACTGCTGTCGAATGCATCCACTACAATGAACGCACTGTCTGCCGGATGAAAATCCACCTTGAACATCGCAGCCCTTTCTGTGGCAGTAAATGCTACGTGTGCATGATGGTCTCCGAGATATGTCTTATAGAAATAAGGTGTCGATGTTTCAGCTTTATGAGAGAACCAGCTTTTTCTTTTTTCCTGTGTGAATTGTTGTATGCCTGTAACAGGCATCAGTGAGAACTGTCCGTAATCTCCGATCCAGTAACTGGCCTGCCTTGTTTGCCTGAAGCCATAGATGAAATTGGATTGATAGGTGTACAAGCCGCGGTCATGATTGTCACCTGTCTGCGGTGACCAGGTATTCATACCAAATGGTCTTCCTACGCCAGGATAAGTGTTACCGGCAGACAGCGCAGTAGTGGAGAATGTCCCGATCAGTGGATCCGCAAAATCAACCGGTGTCCTTTCTTCAGGGTACGACACTTTTGGCTGTGCCATTATTACCACAGGGAACATTAATAAAAACGATACGGAAAAAATATAAACGATCTTTTTCAAATCCATCTGTCTGCCGTTTTTGATACTGCTAGTATCCCAGTGAGCGCAATTTCTGCGTTCGCGTTTTCTTTATACTTCCATCCTGCATTTCTATCTGCAGGAAGTATTCAAATTCTTTTTTTATGTCATCCACTTCGATAATAAATTCAAAAGGGTATTGCGCGGTGCTTTGCTGCTGCAGAGCTTTGCCTGTTTTGTAAAACACGGTAGCTTTCTTTACAAGACCGGGCTTCTCACTCACATATATGTAGGAGAAGTATCTTGACGGGTCAAGTTGAAGCACGAGGCCCTTTCCATATCCATGGTCGGTGATGGTAAGATCCTTGCTTTTCTTCAGGGGAGCGACAGCTTTTGCATAAGCAGGTGCATTGATACCGATATTTTTAATGAGCAAACCCACAAGTGAATGGCCAGGCATGGAGATATCCAACTTTCCTGACCGGATAAGCACTTGTTGCTTTCTCCCATTGGGGAATAGCAACACTGCCTCACCGGTATAATCTGCACCCAGTTTTTCTCCCAGTGAAACAGTAGTGTTCACCAGGTGTGGTGATTCATTCATGAATGCGATACCAGCTACACCGCCCTTTCTTGCCGCCAGGAAATCAACCTGTTTGTGGCCGGTGTTAACAATACCTGTAGCAAGCCAGGGCCACATATTATTTTCATTAAAGAAATTCCCGCTGCCGTATCCATATTGGCTGGAATTGAAATATGCATACCCCTGTTGACGGAAAGAAGGGAAACTGATCTTTCCTTCAGACCATACCTGTGTTTGCGCAAAAAGAAAATCTTCCAGTTGCGCCAGGAATGGCGGAATATGATGCCAGTACACTGACGAAAAATCCGGGCCTGTATAAGGATAGTCGGCTTTTTGCTGTATGGTGATGAACCTGTTCTGGTAATAACCGGGATAATTGCTGAACCTGCCGATGATCGCATTCCTTGCAGCGGCAGCAAATAATTCTTCGCCTGTATAACCAGCTAATTTCATAAGGTCGCCCGCCCAGCTCGACATGATCATGTTCAACGATTCATGATAAAAAGTGGAAGGCTGTTCAAGACCGAGACCAACCCTCGAGGGCACCCAATATGGTACTTTCTCATCCTTTAATATATCGAGGTTTTCAGGCGGCCCTTTTTTTCCGGGCCTGCTGCCCAAACGCCATACTTCATCACCATGCCAGAAGAAATCATATCCTTCATTGAATGGTTTTGCTTTGATCTCTGCAGCGCTGATCAGCATTGAATCGGGCACATCAGGGTTGGTAATGCCTGTTACCCATAATTGCGTCAGCAGGATCCGGCCGGCTTCTTCTGCAGCGCGGAGGAATTCAGGGAGCTGCGTGGCCTCATACATTTCCAGCAATGAAGAAATATTCGGCACATAGCTGATATATGAAAACAGTGAATAACCTACCGGTGTGGTATCTGAAGAAAACACTTTTTGCTGTATATACAAACGTGCTCCTTCTATTGCCTTGTTCAGGCTTGCCGAATCGCCGCTGAGTTTATACTGCGCCATATCATTATAAAATGGAGGGATGCTTCCATAAGCATTCACTACTTTCTCGTTTGCCTTTTTCGCGGCTATCTCTCTCAGGTAAGGGATACGTCCTTTGCTAAATTGATAAAGACCATAAAAAACTGAGGAGTTATAACCCTTGATCGGGGTGCCCACCGGCCGCGGAAGTGTTGTTTTATCACCAAAATAATTTGCACCTCCTTTCAGATCATTCCACTTAAAATGGAGATGCTCTCTTGTTAATAAATTCGCCAGCGTGGGGATCGCTCTTTTCCGAAGCATGGTATCATCTTCAGACAGCAGGTAAGATTGTATTGCCTGGGCCGGGTTGGCGTTTGAGCTGAAACTGCGGCCTTCCATATTCCAGTGTGCCTTGCCGATCGAGTCCCACCCGCCATAATAATCGTCCTTCATCAGGCGTGTGGTTTCAAATATTGCATCGTTCAACGTGGAGTAATAATTCTCCCGGTAATCTCTTAGCTGAAAGATATCAGCCACTACATGTTTATAGGAACTGAACCAGTCGCCCGTGCGCATAACCGGCCTGTACCGGAATACATAGCTGCTTCCGCGGTCAAATTTCGATGCCGGGCTGCCGGGGAAGGGCGCAATAAGCGATGGAGAAACCTTTCCTTCATGATCGCGCAGCATAGCGCCGAATTCGTTGTTATCGTTGTATGTCCATTTCAAAGGAATGGCAGACGGATCAACCACCACACCGTATGTCAGTTTTTTACCCGGAGCAATACGGTTACCTTCAGATGTAGTGACTGACGACATGGGCGTGAACAGATATTGTTCCGTGTATACGACTGTTTCCGGATGAACACGTTTATTCGTCACACGCATAGGCGCCAATGCAAATTCATACTCTTCATTGCTGAATGACCCGTATCCGGGTATCACCAGGCTGTACACACCGTTTTTCTTTGCCTGCATGGCGAGAGTAACAACCGGCTCCTGGTCGTTTTCTTTCAATTCCCATACAGCATTCACCAAAAAATCTTCCGAGTCATATTCAATCCTGACACGTTTTTCAGATAACACTTCCAGTTTGTGTGGCAGCAGCCAACTGGTATAAAATGCTTCGAATGGGTTCTTCCCAATGGCCACCAGGTCTTTACCATTCTCAGACATTACCTTATTCTGGAAAATCGGAAATCCCTCATGATAATAGGTGCTGGAGGTTTCTGCTTTCAGCAGGATCAATGCAAGAGAGGATGACCTTGGTTTGACCTGAACTCCATTAAAGCGCATCTGGTTCTCTACCAGCGAGCGGCCTGCATTTTCCAGTTCAACAAAGGAGATGTCAAGAAAACTGTTCTTCAAGGTTGCTTCTTTCTTAACCACAGCATTGGAGGGAAACACCAGTGGTTTTCCAAGATCATGCGGTTTATATTCAACCAATCCCGATCTTACTTTTGCTTTAACGCTTACTGCGTTCAAACCCTTTTCAGCAGTGATATAAAGGCCTTCGCATCGTGCATAAAATGCAGATGAATCGAGAAGTTCAATTGTATGCTGACCGGCTTCCAGGAATGCCTGTCCCGTTTCTTCCCACAGGAAACCATCTGTATTGTGTGAGCCGAGCCTTTTGTCCAGCAGGCGGCCATCGGCTTTCAGGTAAAAGAAGCGTGTGCCCTGCTGGTTATGAGCCAGGTCAAGTGAACTGGCCCAGATGCTGTATGTACCGCTCTTCTCCACATTGATATATACGCGTGCCGGCCTCAGTCCCTTTGGTTGTTTAGAGAAAGAACCTGACAAGGCGATCTTCTGCATGGCCATTCCGAACCCATCCACTTTCCAGTCACCCATTTCTGAGAAGCCGCCAGGGGCAATATAAATACCTTCATCTGCAGGCAGCAAAAGCGTATCTGCCCCCTCATTGCTTGCCCTTGCCATGATAGAGACTAAGCAAAAGACCGGTACGCAAACTGCTCTGCAGATGAAGTTAGAGAATGAAAGCATGTCAGTATCCCTTGTTTTGTGTAAGGCTTTTATTTAAGTCGATCTCTTTCTGCGGTATGGGCCAGTAATAATGTTTTGAAGCATCGAAAACATTCACGCCAATTACATTAAAGAGTTCTGTTTCATTGGGATAATGGCTTTTACCATACTCATCGATCTGCGGCACTACGGGATTATCATAAAACGCTTTTTTCTTTCTTCCCAGTAAATTACCAGGCAATACATGTTCAGCATATTTCCAGCGGCGGAGATCAAAGAGGCGATGCCCTTCCATTGCCAGTTCAACGGTTCTTTCATAACGGATCAGCTTTCTCAGGTCTTCCTGTGATCCGCCGGTAACAGCAGGCATCGCAACTGTTGCTCTTCCTCTTACTGCATTGATCGCATCCAGTACCGACTGATCGATCTCATTCAATTCAATTTTTGCTTCTGCATAAGTGAGCAATACTTCTGCGTAACGGATGAACATGAAGTTGAGTTCCGACTGGGTCACATATTGCGGCAGTTCCAGCGAGTCCTGGTATTTATTCCAGATATAGCCTGTGAAAGTGGCATAAGCGTGTGTTACTTCCTGGTTGGTTACGCGGGTGATAACGCCATTCTGACTCCTGGAAGTCGTTGTACTGTCGGGATTCGTTTCGAAACGGAAACCGCCCATCCATTGTCCTGGGGTAAGAATGGTTGCTTTGAGACGGGGGTCCCTGTTCTCAAAAGGCTTCTGCGGATCATAAAGCGGCGATTGATCGATAGGCAAACCATCGGTGCATTGGAAATAGTCAACGATATTCTGCGTGGGAACATAAACCGACCAGCCTTGCGTAGCCCGGATACCAATATATTGCGGAATCCCACTGGTGGTCGTTCCTCTCAGGTATGGCAAAGAAAAGATCGACTCTTTAGAATTTTTGCCTGAAAGGCGGAACAGGTTTGTATAGTTTGTGTGAAGCTGGTATGTTTTCGAATCAATGACCTCTTTGGATGCGCTCGCAGCAATATCATAGCGTCCTTCCAGCAAAGCGATCCTTGCTCTCAGGGCAAGTGCAGCGCCTTTAGTGATGCGGCCAAGGTCTTTACCTGTCCATGCCGCGGGCAGGTCATCAGCCGCTGTCTGCAGATCGTCAAGCAGAGCAGATGCGATGGTGGCACGTGGTGTTCTTTCTGCTGTTGACGCTTCGCCGATCGAAAGCATGGTAGTGATATAAGGTACATCTCCATAAAGATTGATCAGGTAATGATAAAAGAATGCTCTCAGGAATAAAGCCTGTCCTTCCACTTGCTTATATACCGTTTCACTGCTCACCGCTTTTGCCTTATGCATATTGGTAAGAATGTTGTTGCACCTGGCGATCCTGGTATATAAAGAAGACCAGAATGAATAGAATACGGCTGTTTCTGTACTGAACTGGCCCATCTGCACAGTATTCGTACCACCATAGTCGCCGCGGTTAAAGGCCATGTCCGTTGAAGCATCCAACCACATCTGGTATGGCGTACGGCCGGTTTCCCAGTATAAACCATTATAGGCACCGTTCGCCGCGAGAATGAGGTCATTTTCATTCTCAAAAAATGTTTCGGTTGAAGGCTGATCAGTTGGTGCTTTAGTAAGAAAGTCTTTCTTGCATCCTGCGGCAAAAACCACCAGGACAAGAAGCGTAAGTTGTAAGGTGATATATCTGAACTTCATAGCTGTTTGATTGATGATGATTCAATTGTTTACTCAGCAGCACTTGCTGCAATTACAGTGTCAGCGACACACCAAAAATGTAGGTCCTCGATAAAGGATAAGGGCTTGAATCCCCATTCGGCCTTTCAGGATCCCATCCCGGAGGCATTTTGTGGAAAGTAAACAGGTTATCAGCAGTGGCGTATACTCTCAGCTTGGTCACTTTAAGTTTGTTCAATACGCTTGCCGGTAATGTATACCCGATCTGCACATTTTTTATGCGTGCATAGCCGGCGTTATAAACCCAGAAGTCGGAGAACTGGAAGTTGTTATGAGTAGAAGCCGATATCAGCCGCGGATATTTCGCACCAAGGTTTTGCGGTGTCCAGTAATCAAGCTGCCAGGCCTGCATATTATTGTTGTTATACAATGCCCAGGCTGCTTCATTGGTAAGGATCACATCTCTTTTACCAACGCCCTGTACGAATACACTCAGGTCAAAACCTTTGTATGAACCGGAAAGTGTCAGCCCGAAAGTCATGCGCGGAACGGGGTTACCGATCACTGCCCTGTCATTTGCATTCACAACGGTATCGCCTGTCATATCAATATACCGGATATCGCCCGGGCTTACTACGCCAAATTGTGCAGGTCCATTCGCCACTTCCCCATCGTTCTGATAGATGCCTGCTGAGCGATAACCAAAAAGTGAATTGATCGCAAATCCTTCTTCTATCAGTTGGTAGCCGTTGATATAAGGACCGGTGCCTTTCAGATCAACAACAGTATTCCTGACATTGGAAAGATTTCCTCCAATGGAATAATCAAAGTCACCCACGCTGTTCCGGTAATTGAGCGAGAGGTCCCATCCCGTATTCTTCACCACACCCGCATTTTGGTAAGGTGCATTAAGGCCCGTGATGGCCGGTATATCCAGTTTCAGGAGAATGCCTGAAGTAATGCGGTTGTATACATCAAAGCTGACAGACAGTTTGCGGAACAGGTCGATATCAAATCCAAGATTTTTTGAGGTGGATGACTCCCAGGAGATCGCAGCATTCGCCAAATCAGTCTGGATGGCTGAAGAAACCGGTACTCCGTTGAAAATATACCTGCCGGTCAATGACAGATAAGATGCAAACGGGAAATTATCACCGATATTCTGGTTGCCCAGTTTACCCCATGATCCTCTCAACTTCAGACTTGAGATCCAATCGATGTCCTGCATGAATGATTCATTGCTCACCACCCAGCCGAGTGAAACAGATGGAAAATAACCAAAGCGATTCCCTTTGGCAAACCGTGAAGAGCCGTCTGCACGGAAGTTAGCTTCTACCAGGTATTTATCCTGGAAGCTATAGTTGAGGCGGCCGAAATAAGATTGCAGTGACCATGCCGTGGAAGTTCCGGAATTACTCCAGTTTACCTGCGCACCCGCATTCAGTTCATCCAGGTTAGGAAAATCAAACCCCTCGCGGTATGCGGAGATCCTGCGTTGGTTATATTCGATCTGCTCAAATCCTCCCAACACACTGAAGTGATGATCTCCTATATTCTTTGCATATTTTACCAGCATGCGGGAAGTGTTTTCCCATCCCTGGCTTTCTGCCTGGCTCAAGCTGGCCAAAGCCGGTGTAGTGAATGCAGGGGCTGCCTGGCCGGGAAGATAAGTTTTAATGGATTTCCTGAAATTCTTCTGGGAATAATCACTGAATGACGGAGTATATCCGATCTCAATATCCAGGTTCTTCACCGGGGAATAAGTTAGTTGCGCGGTAACACGAAGCGAGTTATAATATTCTTTGAATTCACCGCCTTCTTCCAGGAAGGCAAGTGTATTATAGCCGTCTTTGGCAATGCCCCATCTTCCATCGGAAAGTCTTGCCGTATAGATCGCCGGTATCCTGTTGGCAGCACCCACTACATCATCCCCGAGCACAGCAGACGTTATAGGAGAATGACGGCCATACATGAAGGTTTCCAGCTTTAGCTTGTTGTTTATCTGGCTCAGGGTATTCAAACGGAATGAATATGCTTTAGATGAAAAGCCTGGCACAAGACCTTCCTGGTTCTGATAAGAAAAGGAGCTCATTATTTTGATCTTGTCTCCACCATTGACGCTGATATGATGCCGCTGGATCAGGCCGGAACCGGTATACAGCAGCTTCTGCCAGTTATTATCCGGGTAATTGTCCGGGTCGGTGTCTTTATCAGCAAGATAGTTTGCCAGGTATTGATCAGTATATAAAGGAGAGGTGCCGAGATTGGCTCTTGATTCATTATGCTTTGTCATGAATGTATATCCGTCCACCATATCAGGCAGATCGATAAACCGTTGTTTGCCTGTATATCCTTCATAAGAAAGATTGATCTTGCCTGACCTTCCTTTTTTGGTTGTGACGAGAACTACGCCGTTGGCAGCTCTTGACCCATAGATGGATGCAGAAGCTGCATCTTTCAGTACGGAGATCGATTCGATATCATTCGGATCAACACCATCGAGCGTGCTGCTGATACCATCTACCAGTACCAGCGGATTGGCATCACCGAGGGTGCCGATACCGCGGATCCTGATCTGGCCGCCATCTGCACCGGGTTTACCGGAAGATTGGGTAACGGTAACACCTGCAGCCAGCCCCTGCAATGCTGCCGATGCACGCATAACCGGTCTTTTTACAAGGTCTTTACTGCCAACCGAACTGACAGCACCGGTCAGGTTCACTTTACGTTGCGTGGTATAACCGACGGTCACTACCTCATCGATCGTTTTCGCATCTTCTTCCAGCACCACATCTATCACTGCCCGGCTACTGATCAACCGGGTGACGGTTTTATAACCAACCATGGAAAAGCGGATAGAATCGGTTGTACCAACAGAAGATAAACTCAGCGTATAAACGCCATTGTCATTTGTCTGGGAGCGTATGCTTGTTGTGCCGAACACCTCCACCGTAGCTCCTCCCAATAGCTGGTTACCGGCGCCCCGGACGGTGCCCGTCAGTTGAGTTTGCTGGGCGGACAACTGGTTAAGCGATGCGCTGAGAAGCATTCCCAGCAGCATGGAGAAGATCAAATTGCAGTAGCTTTTTCTCATAATGGCAAACTTTGGTTGAGAATTAATGCAGGCAAAATAATCCGATTAGTCCGACCGGGAACCAAATAACACTACTAAATATCTATGGGAACATTCCCATATCGTGGGAACATTCCCACTTTTGCGGGTTAATGCGGTTCAATACCTTCTGATAATGAGATAATCCTTTCGCTTTAATTATGTTTTGAATATATTGCGTGGGAATATTCCCATGAACAGGTAACATTTATGAAAAAGAACCTTGTCACCATCATTGATATTGCCCGGCAGTTGAATGTTTCCAAATCGACTGTTTCAAGGGCGCTTACCGGTCATCCCCGTGTTCATCCGGAGACCAGGGATAAGATCCTGCAGTTGGCGGAGGAATGGGAATACCAGCGGAATATGCTTTCCATCAGCCTGATCACCAAACGGACAAACACAATCGGCATCATTGTTCCGGAGATCCAGAGTTCATTCTTTCCTAAAGTGATCATGGGCGCGCAGGAGATCGCTGAAAAAGCGGGTTATAATCTAGTGATCAGTAATTCCAATGAATGTTATGAAACCGAAGTGGCAAATGCAAAGGTGATGCTGGCCAACCAGGTAGACGGGTTGCTGATATCCATTACAAAGCAGACATTGAACTTCAACCATCTTACGATCTTCCAGCGGAAAAGCATACCAATCGTTTTCTTTAACCGCGTTTGCGATGAGATGGATGCACCCAAAGTGATCGTTGATGATTTTGACAGCGCTTTTAAAATAACCGAATACCTGGTAAAGAAAGGGAGGAAAAGGATCGCACACCTGGGCGGGCCTGTGAACCTGAAAATCTCAGAAAAGCGGATGAATGGGTATATCGCCTGTCTCAGCAAATACCAATTACCGGTTGACCGTGAACTGATCATCAACTATGACCTGAACCTTGAGAAGTTGCCGATCTATGTCAACCATCTCCTTAATCTCGAAAATCCTCCTGACGCAATATTTGCCGTTAATGACCCCACGGCAATCGATGCGATACGGATCATTAAAAAGAGAGGTTTACGGATCCCTGACGACATAGCTGTTGTCGGGTTTAGCGATGATTATGCAGCCAGCCTGGTAGACCCGCCGTTAACGACAGTTTCCCTTCCATTGACAGAGATGGGCAAAACGGCTTCGCAATTGCTGATCGACCAGATCAATCGTGAGGGTCAGCAGAAGATTATCATTAAGATGTTGAAAGGGGAACTGGTGATCCGGGAATCGGCATAAGGGCGGGATCATTGTTGGCGCAACCTTATCATTCAGCAAGCTCTCTGACTTTGAATTTATCAGCTCTGAATACTTTGATATAGTTGTCAAGGTCCGGGAATTCCCTTGTGAATTCGTCAAAATCTGCTGCTCCGCCTATTGAACCTGTTCGTTTTTTGAATTCTGTTTTAATTTTTATGCTTCCTAACTTATGAAACTTTTCTGCAAAATTGATCAGTTGCTTGTGATCAATTCCAGTCTTATCCATACCAATAATATAGCTATCAGTTCTTTCAGCTTCCCGTTTCATAACTTCTTCCAAACCTCCCTGCTTCATTATTTCTTCCATGCCTATTGAAAAAATGCCTGCCATGCTCATACCGTGCCCTGATGGAATTTTCCTGCCAATTATTTCTGAATTTAAAATATCATCTACTGTTGTAGTTTTATTGTCATTATACGACGATTTTCCAAATTCGTAGGTGCATTCGCCTCTGTACTGCCGGATGTCATATAAGATAGTTACACAATAACTGTTGTCTTTAAGTTGAAAAGTCAAAACATCGTCGACTTCGAACAGGAGGTTGGTAACGACTTTGTACTTTTTAATCTTCCTGACTTTGGAATTAACAGAGCTTATTTTAGTCCAAAACTTATCCAACTCCTTTTGTCTTGCTTTTCCTGCTTTTATATCGCACTCTTCTGTCCAGATTTTAACACAGGCGCCTTTGTCTATCACCCTTCTCACCTCTACCAACATATCCTCTGTCATATACCCGATTTCCCATATAGCTAAAGCATACGCTGTAGTATAAATTTCATTATCAAAATCATCGTAAAAATCTTCTTCGGCTTGTGGGAATGGTATTTTGTTTCTGATAGTTTCAATAGTTGCTCCGTTATCGTACAAGTCCATAATACCCCAATAGATGTCATTAGCTGTGTCGCCATCAATTATTTTCACTCCATCTGTCGCCATAAAACTTATTATTTCTGTTTATTTTAGAAATGTCCGGGGCATACATTATACTAATTGTCAAACTTTGAGTTTAACCAGGAGGCTAGTAGTTCTTTTTCCTTGTTTTTATCAACTGTTATAATATTTACAGTAAACTCATTTTCACCAAAAAGCCGGCTAAACATTTGCCAATTCATAACCATTTTATTAGGAAAAGTTATAACAACTTTGAAAGTTAGAAAAGTAAGCCCACTTATAGTTTGAGTTGAAGAAGATGAATCAAGTTCTGCTCCCTTCATCTGTGCTTCAAATGTTCCATAAAGTATGTTATTAACCTCCTTAAATCCTTCAAGGTAATTGCCCTCTCTTACTGTGTCAAAAGGCTGATAGTTGGATTCAAAGTAATTGAACTGGTCACTTTGGAAAACAAAAATTGTCTTTGAGTTATTTTCTACCTCAGCATCATAAGTTTTTTCGATCGCTTCGGCGCCACGGTTTTGCATTTTTGCCCACTTGTCGGCACTAACCGTATCAAATCCTGCAGGGATAGAAACCGTCCATTTGAAATCTTTGTTATAAACTGTTTTCTGTTCAGACTTTGGTTGCCCTTTGCAACTTGACAAAACGTCAAAAGCAATAAATAATAGAAAAAGATGTTTTCTCATTGTTGTTTTGGATTGTTGGCAGCAGCATCCTACGCTTGTCACTAACGTTGGAGATCAAGCGATATAGAATATTCCACACTCCGCCTGTTAAGTGTCCCTGCTGGCTAAAGATAGTAAAGCTCATTGACAGATGCAGAACTATTCAGGCCGATCCGTACATTTACAAATGCAAATCCCTCAAATCAACTCCTCTTTGCCGAAGACAGTCATATTCGCCTTAGTGCTCTTCATCTGCTCTTCTATTTTTTCTCAAACCGCCAAATACAAAATCGGCAACAACGATTGGGATCCCGACTCCCTTGGCAACCACCGCGCCGTTGTGCAGGTAACCGGAGCCGGTAAAACTGCCGGCATCACCATTCCCTGGCGCCGACAGGATGATCCCACAGACAAACAGATCATTGTGGTAGATGCTGCCACCAATAAACGCGTAGACAATACAGATACTCTTTCTATAAGTCCAGAAAAAGGCACTATTCTTTTTGAACCCGTATCTGGTCCCGGCAAATACTACATTTATTATCTACCCTATAAGATCAACCGGAAATCCAACTACCCTACTGCCATTTATAATAAAAAAGAAAACACCAGTTATACCCCAACCTTCTTTACCAGCAAAAAACATGCTGATACAAAATTGCTTTACCTCGAATCGATCGATGCGCTGAATAGCTTTTACCCGATGGAAATCACCGCCACAAAAGCAGAAACAAACCAATTGATAAAATCAAATAGCAAGAAAGCTTACCTGGTTTTCCCGGAAGACCGTGAACATGTTATCAGGATGCAAACGCATTTACCGCAACGGTGGGTTGAACAGGGTTTAAAAAACAATTTTACAGGGAAAGCATTAAAGGGAGAAAACTACGCCTTCCAGCTCGGCATTTACCCGGTAACACAAGACCTGTCAAATTTAACCATACAATTCAGCGACCTGAAAGATGCAGTAGGTCATCATATTCCTGCTGCTGATATGAGTTGTTTAAATACAACCGGTACACGTTATGACGGCAGCCCGTTTTCACAAATCGTAAACGTGAAAAAAGGAAATGTGCAGGCAATGTGGTGCTTGATAACCATTCCGGAGAATATCACACCTGGTGTATATAAAGGAACAGTAAAAGTAACGGCTGACCAATCTGCTCCCACAACAATTCCCATAACACTGCAGGTCGAGAACAAAATGGCTGTTGAACATAACATCAGCCGTCCTGAATTGCAGACAAGATTAACCTGGCTGAACTCCACGCTTGCACAAAAAAATGAGGTAATCAAGCCTTACACGCCTTTACAGGTAACTGATCAATCGATCAGTTTATTAGGACGCAGAGTGATATTGAATGAAACCGGGTTCCCTGAACAATTGCAAACATTCTTTACACCTGCAATGACATCTTTAAGCGATCAACCCAAAAATATCCTGGCCGAGAATATCCATTTTCATATTGCCAGCACAGCTACGCATACAGACATTGCATTTAAGCCACAAGGTTTTCATTTTACACAACAAGAACCTGGAACGGTGAAATGGGAATCAACCAATCTTTCCACTCCCCTGCGCATGGATGTGGCCGGCAGCCTGGAGTTTGACGGCTATCTTTCCTATACGGTTAAACTGACCGCCCTGGAAGATATTGCACTCGACAATATCCGTTTCCATATTCCTTTTGATAGTTTGTCTGCAAAATATTTAATGGGGCTGGGAAACAAAGGGGGTATAAGACCAGATACAGTCAACTGGAAATGGGAAGTGGCCACTAAAAACCAGGATGGCGCCTGGATCGGTGCAGTGAATGCTGGCTTACAGTTTTCGTTGCGGGATGAACATTATGTGCGCCCGCTCAACACCAATTTCTATTTGCAAAAGCCATTGGTATTGCCTACCTCATGGGGTAATGACGGCAAAGGCGGGATATGGACCGGCATCAAAGGCAAGTCGATGCTGATGGAAGCCTTCAGCGGTGCACGCACTATGAAAAAAGGTGATACGCTGTATTATAATTTCAATTTACTGATCACCCCCTTCCACACACTGGATACCGATTTCCAATGGGCCACACGTTTTTATCATCAATATAAAAGCCCTGATAGCATCAAAGCGACCGGCGCAACGGTTGTGAATATCCATCATGCAAACAAGATCAATCCTTATATCAATTATCCATTCATTGAATATGCAGCAATGAAACGGTATATCGATTCAGCACATCGGCTGGGGTTGAAAGTAAAGATCTATAACACGGTGCGGGAGCTATCCAACCGCGCCTATGAAACCTTCCCGATGCGTAGCCTTGGTCATGAAATCTATTCGGCAGGCAAAGGAGGTGGTTATTCCTGGCTGCAGGAGCACCTGGTGAGTGATTACATTGCTGCATGGTTTGTACCGGAACTGAAAGATGCCGCGATCGTAAACAGTGGCATGAGCCGCTGGCATAATTACTATGTGGAAGGGATGAACTGGCTGGTCAAAAATGTGGGCATCGATGGCATTTATCTCGATGATGTCGCATTTGACCGCATTACCATGAAGCGGATCAAACGTGTGCTTACCCAAGGCGATCATCCCGGCATCATTGATCTTCATTCCGCAAACCAGTATAACAAGAGTGATGGCTTTAATAACAGCGCCAATCTTTATATGGAACATTTCCCTTATCTGAACCGTTTGTGGTTCGGCGAATATTTCGATTATGAAAAGAACGGGCCTGATTTCTATCTCACAGAAGTCTCCGGCATTCCCTTTGGCCTGATGGGTGAAATGCTGCAGGATGGCGGTAATGCCTGGCGTGGCTTATTATATGGCATGACCAACAGAATGCCCTGGAGCGCTAATGCTGATCCACGTCCGATCTGGAAAGTGTGGGACAGCTTTGGCATGAAAGGTTCCCAGATGCTGGGATACTGGTTGGATGATAATCCTGTGCAGACAGATAACCCTGCTGTCCTTGCAACAGTATACCGTCAGCCAGGCAAAGCAATGATCGCGATTGCAAGTTGGGCTGACACAGATACAACAGTGCGGTTAAAGATCGACTGGAAAGCACTGGGGCTGGATGGTTCGAAAGCGCGTTTGCGGGCACCCGGAATGGAAAGATTCCAGGAAGAAAAGATATTTGGAACCGAAGATCAGATTCCTGTAAGCAAAGGGAAAGGATGGTTGCTGATAGTTGAAAGCAAATAAGAATAGCCGTCTTCAAGGCTGCCTTTTATAACCTAGATCCTACTGGTTGTTCCGGGTTAAATGCTATTTGCCCACAAAGACAACTAAGAGCACAAAGAATTATTTATTGGCTGACCTCTTTCTTGCTTTATGACTTTACAAGTATGCTAAAATAATTCTTTGTGCTCTTAGTTGTCTTTGTGGGCAAATATGTTTCAGACAGTTAGCTGCCTGAGTTTCTACTCAAAAGACCATCTCTCCCTTCCCGTTTCTTTAAATTGGGAAAGCTCGTTCGTATTTCGCGCCGGCGGTTCCACGCCGATAAGATGCCTGACAAAGAAATCCCTTTTCCTCATGCGTCCATACACGCCGCCATCACTATGCCCCATTCCAGGGACCGACAGGAATTCAAAGCTTTTTTGTGCCTTGATCAATGCATTCACCACCCGGTAGGTTGATTCAGGAGGAACATTCGTATCAGCCTCTCCCACTATCAGCAACAGATCGCCCTGCAGCTTCGCAGCATTGGTTACATTGGATTGCTCATCATAATGCTTCCCTACAGGATATCCCATCCATTGTTCATTCCACCATTGTTTGTCGACACGGTTATCATGACAACCACAGGCAGATACGCCCGCTTTATAAAATTCAGGATGGAACAACAATGCACCAAGTGTACTCTGCCCTCCTGCAGAAGTACCATACAGGCCTACTCTTTCCGCATCCACGAAACTGTATTTCTGCGCCAGCGCTTTGATCCATAATATCCGGTCAGGAAATCCGGCATCAGCAATGTTCTTCCAGCATACATCATGAAAGGCTTTTGACCGGTTGGCCGTTCCCATTCCATCAATCATTACTACAATAAAACCAAGTTCGGCCAGACTTTGCATTTCACTATAAGGCGTAAAGTTTTTAGGGACAAAAGAATCATGCGGGCCTGCATAGATATTCTCCAGTACTGGATATTTTTTGGTGGGGTCCATATCGGATGGCTTGCTGACAATGCCCCAGATATCGGTCTTGCCATCACGCCCCTTGGCCACAAATACTTCAGGAGGGTTTATACCAGAACGTCTATACTGTGAGAGATCAGCTTCTTCCAACATCATTAATTGCTTACCATCTGCTGTACGGCCGAGTATGGTTTTAGGAGGAACATTTACTTCGGAATACGTATCGACATAAAACGCTTCACCTTCGGAGAAAAGAAGGGTATGATTTCCTTTTGCCGGCGTAAGCGACACCAGGCGCTTGCCATCAAAGCTGATCCGGTAGAAATGGATATTATACGGGTCCTCACCTGCATTCATGCCACTCGCTGAGAACCATACTTCTTTCTTCACCGCATCCACACTATCGACACCGCGCACCACCCATTCTCCTTTAGTGATCTGCTGCTCTTTGCCTGATGCCACATCTACCAGGTATAAATGACGCCATCCGTCTTTTTCAGAGGTCCTCACAAGTTGATTATTCCCCGGCAGGAATTTTACATAGTTACGGTTCTGATAAATGAAAGTGCTTGCCTTTTCATCTACCACATTCCGTGTGGTATTGGTCAATACATCTACTTCAATTATACGAAAACGCTGATGTCCGCGATCTGCTTTTTCATAGGTAAAATATCTTCCTTCACCATTACGCCAGCGTTGCTGGGGTGGGGAAAGAAAATCCAGTGGTTCGGTATTGATCTTAGTGGCTTTTTTTGTTTCGAGATCAAACATGAATGGGGTAAATACTGACCATGGATCACCGGGTTGTTTATACGCCTGCGAACGCAACTGCCCTCGGCTGGTATTTGCTTCAGAACTCAATATGTAATAAACAGGATCATCTTTAACAATGGCCATGTGATACCCGGCGAGGTATTTACTGTCAGGGCTCCAGCGCAAGCCGCCATAAGGTTTATCAGCTGTTCCATCGGTAGTGAATTGGATCGGCTCACCGCCGGCAACAGCTTTTACAAACAGGTTACCACTTTCGAGATAGGCTTCCCATTTTTTGTCGGGAGAAACAGCGCCATCAGGAAAACTATTGTTGCGTCGGAACCCTCTCCTTACCGAGTCGGCAGCTTTAGCAGAGGTGATTGTTTTGGTGCAGGCATAAGTGGAAAGATCACATTCAATCCCCTGCCCTTTCACCATAAAACGAAGACGTTTTTTATTTTCCAGCACTTCAATATCTCTCAGTGAGGGCCGCAAGGAATCGATCGAGATCCCGGCTGCCTGTAATCCGGCAGCCAGCCGTCCTCGATCGAACAATGGCTGCTTCTTTAATTCTTTAACATCAACATACAGATATTCCTGCACACTATCCTTTAGCAGGTTGCGGTACCAGAAGGATCTACCGTCTGGTTGCCAGTTAGCAGCAACAGTTGTTCTAAATACAGCGTTCTTAGTGATGCTGTCAATAATGGCAGCACGGAGATACCGCTGCAGCATTTGTTCGTGTGTTGGTTGAAAACGGGCAGGTTGTTGAGCAGAAACAAACCAGGTACCAGCGGGTATTGCCAGTAGAAATAATGTAATTCTTCTAATCATGCCGAATCAATTGAGCGGTTACAATAAGAAAACAGGCAATCTGTTCACGGTCAGCAAAACACCATGAATAGATTGATCCATGTAACCGAAGATATTTTGTCTGGCCTTTGAAACCGCAGATTTTAGCATCCTTGTTAAAATACGAGAAGGATTGGCTAAAAAGGTGCTGAAGGCAAGTACAACGTATGGAAAGAAGAATTCCGGAATTAAAAACGCATCCTTACAAAAGCTTCAATTGCTTCGTATTCTGCCAATCCCAGCTTATGGTACAGTTCAGCCGTTTCGCTCG
>OFTY01000669.1_pt1 | contig 21098 bp, 11 predicted proteins | sample 1775061 | NCBI WGS metagenome assembly OFTY01 (sample SAMN08195773, study PRJEB24354) | sludge metagenome | isolation source: sludge from phenol fed wastewater aerobic bioreactor B | place: India: Nagpur | collected 2016-09-16 | reverse complement strand
AGTTAGGGAATACTGAAAATTCATTGTATTTTGAACATGGATGCAACTTATTGTATGATCTGTCGTCTATGTACTAAATGACCTTGTAACCATTACCTGTTAACTAAACGTTTTGAAAACACTGAAAGAAACCTGGCGATGGTTTGGCCCGGATGATCCTGTTACGTTGCAGGATATACGCCAAACCGGAGCTACAGGTATTGTGAATGCCCTCCACCATATTCCGCATGGAGATATCTGGCCGGTACAGGAGATTGCCCGGCGAAAACAGCTGATCGAATCCCGGGGGCTGACCTGGGACGTTGTGGAAAGTCTGAACGTCCATGAATCGATCAAAACACAAGGTGTCGACTTCAAACGATATATCGAACAGTACAAGCAAAGTCTCCAGAACCTCGCCTGTTGCGGGATCAATATTGTAACCTATAATTTCATGCCGGTACTGGAACCGGTGCGCACCAATATCCGCTACTGCCTTCCGGACGGCGCGCAGGCGCTTTATTTCGATCTGGCAGATTTCGCTATGTTCGATTGTTTTATATTGATGCGGGAAGGTGCGAAAAGGAGTTATCCGCCAGGTGTGATGAAAGAAGCGAATGCCCGATGGCAGCAATATACGGAAGAACGGAGGCAGGAGATAACAGATACGATACTGTTGGGCGTTCCGGGAGAGACGCGTCCCAGCGTTCAGGATATTCAGACCCGGCTACAGGCTTACCGCCACATCAGCCGGGAACAATTACGCCGTCACCTCATTGATTTCCTACACGAGATCTGCCCTTTGGCAGAATCCCTCGGCATCCGGCTCGCTCTCCACCCGGACGATCCCCCGTTCGATATACTCGGCCTCCCCCGCATCGCGAGTACCCGGGAAGACATCGCCCTGATCCTCAAAACAGTGGATAGTCCTGCCAACGGCATCTGCCTCTGCACAGGCGCCCTCGGCTCTACAGACCCTTTCCTCCCCGAAACTATCCTCCACCTCGCCGGTCAGCGCGTGCATTTCGTACATCTCCGCAATATCACCCGGCTGGAGAACAACAATTTCTACGAATCCAGCCACCTGGAAGGAGATGTGGATATGTTCAGCTTCCTCCGCAAACTCCACAACCTTCAGCGGTCTACTCCCTTCACGATCCCTTATCGCCCGGATCACGGGCACAGCATCCTCGACGATCAGCATAAAACCAGTCATCCCGGATACACCGCCATCGGACGGTTAAAAGGACTGGCGGAACTGCGCGGTTTGTTAATGGGCATTCACCGCTATGATATGGTGCGTTAAAATTGTGTAACGATTGGCGCAAATACTATAGGCTGCGGCATCCTGCTTTGACTAATTTGGTTGCGGATGTACACGGCTGAAGAACTCACATATTGTGCGCAACGGATCGCTTCGGAAGATTGCCAGCAATCTTACCGCCGTTTGTTCCATTGGTTCTACAAACCGTTGCAGCAATTCGCTGCGGCTATTGTACGTTCCCGTGAGCAGGCGGAGGAAATTGCCGCGGACGCGCTGGTGAACGTCTGGCGAAACCGCCGCCAGCTGCCGCAGATCGGGAATCTGCGGATATATCTCTACGTTTCCGCCCGCAACATCGCTCTGAACTATCTTAAAAAACAGCACCGGCAATCCACACTCAGTCTTGATGACATGATGGTGGAAATGGGACCGGTAGCTCTCAATCCGGAACAGTTGTTCATCTCGGCGGAAATGGTTAATCGTGTTCAGCTGGCAGTGCATCAGCTTCCGCCCCGCTGCAAGCTCATCTTCAAACTCATCCGCGAAGACGGGCTTAAATACAAGGAAGTGGCCAGCATCCTCGATATTTCCGTGAATACGATCGACAACCAGATGGCGATCGCTTTCCGCAGGATTAGCCAGGCCATTCACCTGCATACCGGCCCGGTGAAACAGGGCATGAAATGACCCCGTAAATTTTTTTACTGCTCCTTTAGTAGATTCTTCCCTCCCCGTTGTCCCTTTATATAAATGCGCCCTGAACAAGATATGCAGCAAGACCGGATATGGCAACTCATGAGCCGCAAAATGGCGGGTGAAGCTTCCGCGGAAGAACTGGAAGAACTGGAGCAGCTCCTGCGCCAACGGCCGGATGCACTTTTTACCATGGAGGTGATCAGTAGCATCTGGCAGCCGCAACAGCAGGGATCTTCAGATGCAGATGCCGCCTTTCATCAGCGATGGGGGCTTTTACAGGAAGAACCACCGCGTCAGCGCCGTTTATGGCCGCGCCTGGCCGCTGCCGCCGCCGTGTTGCTGCTGGCCGGAAGCTTTGCTTGGTGGCAATGGGGGCGGGAACTGCGGAAGGAAGCAGTGGTACAGAAAAGCGAAATATCCACCCGCAACGGATCCCGCAGTCGCATTAAACTGCCGGACGGCACCCTGGTACTGCTCAACAGTGGCAGCAGCCTGGTGTATGACGATGAAATGAACAAACAGAAAGTACGGCAGGTAGAAGTGATCGGGGAAGCCTATTTTGATGTGGCGAAAGATCCGGAAAGACCTTTTGTGATCAGGACGGAGAAACTGCATATCCACGTACTGGGCACTACTTTTAATGTCCGCGCCTACCCGGAAGACCGGTATGCGGAAGCTACACTGATCCGTGGCAGCATTGAAGTGATCCTGCCGGAACAATCCAACCGCAAGATATTATTGCAACCAAAACAAAAGCTGACAGTGTTTAACAAAGCCCGTGAAGGAAAACCGGCAACGCCGGAGCTGTTCACCGTTGCCGCCCTGGAACCTATACCGGTGGCGGATACGATGGTATTTGCCGAAACGGGATGGGTAGAGAACCGGCTTACATTCAGGAATGAGAGGTTTGAAGAGCTGGCGCAAAAAATGGAGCGCTGGTACAACGTAAAGTTTGAATTCGAAAAACCTGCGCTCAAAGAGTTCCGTCTCACGGGCGCGCTGGCGGGAGAATCCATGGAGCAGGCTTTGAAGGCCATGCAACTGATACATTCCTTCCATTACCGGTTAACCCGCAACAGTGTAATCATTTATTAACCAGGATCGCCACGGGGCAGTAAAATCAGTACGAGATGAGCAATACCACGTAAACGCTATCGCTATTGCAACAAAAAAGCGGAAGAAGCTGCAACTCCCTCCGCCGAATTGTTTCAATCAGCTGGCCGGCAGGATAGGCCGGCCCTATACCAATTGTTTAACTTAATTCAACAGTGAAATTATGAAAAAACCACGATTTCATGAGGAGAAAGCCTATGCCATGCAGTTTCCCGTATGGCTTGTTTTCTCCCGGAAACAACTCTTCCTACGCATGAGACTAACTTTCCTGATCGTTTTTGCCACCTGTATGAAAGTAAGCGCATCCCTGTACTCGCAGGATGTGAAGGTGACCCTCCGTCTGAAAGACGTGAGCATGGAAAAAGCGATTGAAGCGCTGGAAAAGAAATCCAGCCTGCGTTTCCTCTACAGCGAAAAAACGTTGCCGGCGGAAAAGAGAGTGACACTGGATGTAAAAGAAATGCCGGCGCAGGAGGTGTTGAAGGAAATATTATCGAACACCCCGCTTTATTTTAAGGAGATGAGCCCGAAGCTGATCGTGATAGCGCCAACGGGTGTGGAGGTGCTGGACAGGAAGATCAGGGGTAAAGTGGTGAATGCCAAAGGGGAAGCGCTCCCCGGTGTAACAGTGAAAGTGGAAGGAACCGCCAATGGTACGGTTACCAACGGAGAAGGGGTATATGAACTTAATGCACCAGATCAGGCAAAACTGGTGTTCACTTTTATCGGCTATCTGCCGAAAACGATACCGGTCAATGGCCGCAACCAGGTAGATGTAATGATGGATGAGGATACGAAAGGACTGAATGAAGTGGTGGTGGTAGGATATGGTACGCAGAAACGTGCGCATATCACCGGCGCAGTGAGCGCCATCAGTGGAAAAGATATTTCGAATGTCCCGGTCTCCAATATCTCGAATGCCCTGGCTGGCCGCCTCAGCGGGCTTTTTGCCTACAGCCCCAGCGGTATTCCCGGAGTAAGCTCACCTATCCTGATCCGCGGCGTCACTACACTGGATCGTAATGCAAACGGCCCTACCTATGTAATTGACGGGATCGTGCGAAGCAAAACCGATTTTGACGCGATCGATCCGAATGATATTGAAAGTATTTCTGTACTGAAGGACGCCGCCGCAGCAGCTGTGTATGGCTCGAGGGGCGGGAACGGTGTGTTGATGGTGACCACCAAACGCGGCGGCAACCAGGCCCCGAAATTCAACTACTCCGCCTATGCGGGAACGCTTCGGCCTACCCGTGTGCCGGAACGCCTCAGCAGCTATCAGCAGGCCATTTACCGGAATGATGGTCTCCGTACCCAGAACATCCCTACTTCCGACCCCCGCTGGTACACGGATGATGAACTGGAAGTTTTCCGTTCCGGAAAGATCAATACGGACTGGTTCAAACTGGTGCAGAAAGATCCGAAGATCACCCAGCATAACCTCAGCGTGAACGGCGGCGGAGACAATATCCGTTATTTCCTTTCGCTCGGCTATTATAATGAAAGCGGGGTATTTGATCACATCGACTACAACCGCTACAATCTGCGCTCTAATGTGGATGTGAAGCTGACGAAGGATCTGCAGTTAGGCATGAACCTGGAAGGCAACCTCCGCAACGAGCAACGCCCGTATTGGCCCTGGGATGGAGACAATGCGGAAATGAAGGACTTCTACCGCGGCATCCTCAACCAGCCGCCGATGAGTCCGGCTTATGTGAACGGCAAGCCGGACGGTACGCTGTATCATTGGCATGCCAAGGAAGTGATCGATCATGGCGGATATCTGAAAAAAGATCAGTCCCTGCTAAACGGACAGCTGAAACTTACCTACACCGCTCCTTTCGTGAAAGGATTGAGCGCGGAGGTCAGCTATAATTACAACCGCAAAGGAGCGCTGACCAAAACCAAATACACGAGCTATACACTGTACACACATCAGCTGACCGGCGCACATTCGCATGTGGTGGGCGACCAGGTGGTGAGCTCCAAAATAGCCGCACAGCTGCCGAACAACTTCCTGCAGCGTGCCTATGGTCAGTCAATGGCCTATACCTTCAACGCCAGCGTCCGGTATAACAACAAGTTCGGCAAGCACGGGATTTCGTTGATGGCGTTGTACGAACAGTATGAAGGGTATAATGATAATTTTAATGCAAAAGGAGAAAGACCTTTGTCCGCCGTGATCGACGAGCTGTTCATTACAGACAGTGACCCGAAGTACCGTTCCATGGATGGCAGTGCCAGTGAAGAAGGGCGCGCAGCCTGGATCGGCAGGGCCAGTTATGAGTATGCGGACAAATACCTGCTCGAAGCCAGCTTCCGTTATGATGCATCCAGTGTATTCTCCCCGAAGAACCGCTGGGGATTCTTCCCTTCCATTTCAGCCGGCTGGCGCATTTCAGAAGAGCCGTTCATCAAGGATAACATTCCTGCCATCAGCAACCTGAAGCTACGCGCCTCTTATGGTCAGCTGGGGAACGATGGGGCTGGTACTTTGTCACAATGGTACTCCAGCTTCAGGAAAGGAACCAATGTCGTTTTCGGCGATGTGACCAATACCATTTATCCTATCCGCTATCCCAATCCCGATATCACCTGGGAAACCGTTGCCATTACAGACGCAGGGGTGGAGCTGGGATTGTGGAAAGGATTGCTGGATGTGGAAGCGGGATACTTCTTCAAGCAAACCAGGAATATCCTTACCCCCAGCCCCATTGTAGTCCCGGGCTCCTTCGGGATAGATCTGGCACAGGCCAATACTTCGCAGGTAAATGCGCAAGGGGTGGAGATCTCCCTGCGGCATAACAACAAAGTAGGGCAGGTTACGTACTACGCCGGCGTAAATATGAGCTATAGCAGGAACAAGGTGGTGAAGTTCAATGAAGCGCCTAATGCACCGTATGTGGATATTCGTACAGGCAAGCCCGTTAACTACATCAAAGGTTTCTGGTCTTCCGGCATCGCCAGGAACGCGGATGATCTGAAAGACCAGCCCAAATACGGTTCAGCCGCGTTTGAGGAAGGGGATATTCTTTTCAAAGATATCAGCGGTCCGAATGGCAAGCCCGATGGTGTGGTGAACGATTGGGACAGGGATGTGTTGAGCCTCAAGAGCATCGATCCCAATGTGATCTTCGGTATCACCGGCGGTATTACCTGGAAAGGGCTGGATATGAACCTCCTCTTCCAGGGAGTCACCAGCAGAACCATCATGTTCCCCAACCGGGATCAATGGGGAGAACAGGCAACATTGAGCTTCTGGGCAGACCATTGGACGCCGGAGCATCGCAATGCCCCGTACCCCAAAATCAGCGGGCAGAATGGAACGCAAGGACCGGCATCGTCTTTCTGGCTGCGGGATGGCAGTTACGTGCGCCTGAAGTTCATCGAGATCGGGTATTCCCTGCCGAAGAACTGGCTGAACCGCGTGAAACTGGATCGCTGCCGCTTCTATATCTCCGGTAACAACCTCTTTACCTGGGACAAGATCAAGCTGTACGATCCGGAATTCCAGACAGATTTCGGGGCATTCCAGTACCCCATCATGAAGAGTATGAACATTGGTGTAAATCTTGGCTTCTAAAAACTGACAATCATGAAAGGAAAAATATGGCTATCCGCCCTTGCATTGACAGCTGTTTGTACATTCAGTTGCAGCAGGGTGCTGGAAAAAAGAGATCTCAGCGCTATCCAGGAGAAAGACGTGTGGCAGGATATGCAACTGATGACGGCTTTTGTGAATAACATCTATACAGATATACCCGCCTGGAATTCCGGCGTTGCAGGATGGTCGGATGAACATCCTTCCCGCCCGGCTTTCCTCACCGGCACAATGAGTCCGGATAACAACCCGCTCTGGTACTGGCCTTACACGAGTATCCGCAAGATGAATACTTTCCTCCTGAACACAACGAACAACACTTTCCTTCCGCTGGACCTCGGGGCACGGTTAACCGGAGAAGTGAAGTTCCTACGGGCTTTTCAATACTTCGAAATGGTAAAACGTTTCGGCGGCGTACCCATCATCACCAAACCGCAATCGCTGGATGAAGATGTATATGTGCCGCGCAATAAAACAAGCGAATGCATCGCTTTTATTTTGAAAGATCTGGATGATGCTATCGCCGCTTTGCCGAATACTTATGGTACAGCTGACAGGGGACGTGCTACCAAAGGCGCTGCCATGGCCTTCAAAGGGAGAGTGTTGTTGTACTATGCCAGCCCGCAGTTCAATCCCGGTAACATCATAGACCGCTGGCAGCAGGCATACGACGCCAATAAAGCAGCAAAAGACACATTGGAAAAGTATGGTGCCGGCCTGTACGACGATTACCGTAATCTCTTCCTGGACGAAATGAACAAGGAAGTGATATTCGCGATCCGTTTCACTTCTCCCGGCAGAACGCAAAACCGTGATGCCTGCGTACGGCCGATCTCCGTATCCCTCAACTGTACGGGATCCGACAAACCAACACAGGAGCTGGTAGACGCTTACCCATTAAATAATGGCCAGGACCCTGATCCCAACACCCCCCGCGAACAGCTGTGGACCAACCGGGACGCACGCTTTGCAGGCACTATTGTATACAACGGCGACACCTATTTCAACCGCGTTCAATGGACGTACAAGAACTCCGGCATAGACGCCTACGGCTCTGCGAACGGCACACCCACCGGTTACTATTCCCGCAAGGCGATCAATGAATCGCTCTCCGCCGCGGAAGCCGGAGCGTCTGGCACGGATTTCATCGAATTGCGCTTTGCGGAAGTATTGATGAACCTTGCAGAAGCCGCTAATGAACTCGGCAAAACGGATGAAGCGCTCACATGGTTGAAACTGATCCGCCAGCGCGCGAAGATCACACCGGGTGGTGATGGCAATTATGGACTGGCAGCAGGCATGAGTGTGGCAGATATGCGGACCCGCATCGTGAAAGAGCGGTTCGTGGAATTTTCCTTTGAGCAGAAAAGGTTCTGGGACCTCAGAAGATGGCGTTTGCTCGTGCCCATGCTGAACGGCAGGAAACGCCATGCATATGTTGGAACGAAGGTATCCGACAATCCCGTCAGGTTCACTTATGAACTGCTGGAAACAGATACACAGGGAAGTCTCGTGGTCACCGATAATGTTTATTTCGCTCCCATCAGTCGCGATGAATTAAGGAAGAATCCAAAGATGCAACAGACGAAAGGATGGGAAGACGGAGCCTTTGATCCTTTGCAATAAACCTTCACCTTTCATCCATTGTTCACAGCCCTTAACAAAAAATGGTGGCTCTCGGCACAAAAGATATATAACTTGTAATCATGAAATATTTTACGCTACTTTTTGTTGGTTGCTTTATGACAATGGCAGCCTCTGCCCAGCAGAAGGACTGGTTGCTGGATAATACCGGCTACAACGCCGCCGTGAAAGAATCAGGTAAAGAGATCACTTTAAGCAACGGGCTTGTCAGCCGCAGCTTCAGCATCACGTCCAATGCCGTGTGCACAGACTTCCGGAATCTTACCAGCGGCGAACAATTGTTACGCGCTGTAAAACCCGAAGCCCGCATCACCGTCAACGGAAAAGAATACAACATCGGCGGCCTGGGCGGACAGCAGCAACAGGCTTACCTGCTGCCGGAATGGCTGCCCGGTATGAAAAGCAGCGACAACGATTTTCAATACGTTTCCCATACCGTAACGCCGATTGCGCCTTACGTGCATTGGCAGCCCAGGCTCTGGGCCACCAATCGCCGCCAGCCTTCCGGGAAAACGCTCACATTCACCTATGCGGCAAAAGCATTACCAGGCATCGGGGTGAAAGTACATTATGAGTTATACGATGGGATTCCGTTGCTGTGCAAATGGCTGAGCGTGGAGAACAGGTCCGGCAACGATTTCAAGTTGGATCAGGTGGTGAACGAAGTACTGGGCGCGGTAGAAGAGGAGTCTGCCGTAGTGGGTGCAACGGATCAGATGAAAGTGCCGCACGGCATTTATATCGAAAGCAATTACGCGTTCAACAACGCCATGAAAGCCCGCCTCAGCGATCAGACCACGCACTGGAAGGCAGACAGTTCCTATCGCTCACAGGTGAACTACGATTATCTGACCCCCTGCCTGCTGGAAGTCTATCCCGACCACGGCATTCACATCAACATAGCAACCGGTACAACTTTTAAATCCATCCGTACATACGAATTATTGCTGGATGGCTACGACCGGGAACGGAACGGCCTCGCGCAACGCGCCATGTACCGCACCATCGCTCCCTGGACCACGCAGAATCCCATCTTCATGCACCTCGTAGCCTCTTCGCCGGAGAAAGTAAGAACGGCTGTTGATCAATGCGCGGAAACCGGTTATGAAGGCGTGATCCTGAGCTTCGGCAGTGGATTGAATATGGAAGATACCAGTGCAGCCAATATCCGGAAGTTCAAAGAACTGGCGGATTATGCGCATGCAAAGAAAATATTGCTGGGTGGTTATTCCCTGTTCTCCAGCCGCCGTATCAGCGATGAAGACGATGTGATCGATCCGAAAACGGGGAAACCCGGCGGCGCCATGTTTGGTGGCCATGCGCCCTGCCTGGGCAGCAAATGGGGCATCGCTTACCTGCAAAAGATCAAATCCTTCATCCGGCAGACAGGATTTGACATATTTGAGAACGATGGCCCTTATCCCGGCGACGTCTGCGCCTCCACTACGCATCCCGGCCACAAGGGACTGGAAGATTCGCAATGGACACAGATGGAGCAGCAAAAGAAATTCTATCGCGATTTGAACGAAGAAGGCATTTACATCAATGCGCCGGACTGGTATTTCCTCGATGGCACGCACAAGATCGCACTGGGTTATCGCGAAGTGAACTTCTCGCTTCCCCGCGAGCAACAAACGATCCTCAACCGTCAGAATATCTTTGACGGTACCTGGGAAAAAATACCATCCATGGGTTGGGGATTTGTACCGTTGACGCAGTATCATGGCGGTGGCGCTGCTGCCACACTGGAACCGCTGAAAGACCATCTGCCTACGTACGAAAATCTCATGATGCAGTACTATGGCGGCGGCATTCAGGCCTGCTACCGCGGTCCCCGTTTGTACGACACAGATGAAACAAAAAACCTCGTCCGCAAAACCCTCAGCTGGTACAAAAAATACCGCAACATCGCGAATGCGGATGTCATCCACCTGCGCCGTGCCGATGGCCGCGACTGGGATGGTTTCCTGCATGCAGACCCGCACCAGCCTTATAAAGCCCTCGTGATGCTCTTCAACCCCCTCACCACAACGATCACCCGTGAGATCACGCTGCCCCTGTACTATACCGGTCTCAGCAGATCCGCTTCCATCCGCGTGCAGGAAGGCCCCGCAAAACAATACACGCTTGACAGGGGCTATAACGCAAAGGTAAAAGTAGAGATCCCGGGGCAAGGGTATACTTGGCTGGTGGTGGAAGGTGCCGCAAAATAGTAGCAGCCCCGGCCAAAATGCTACAAGCCGGTATCAAAGGCGTATCCTAACTTGGGGCAATGCATAAAACCGATACAATGAAACGTAACATTCTTTTGCTGGCACTGTCCACGTTGCTGGCCATCCAAACGTCTGCACAGGAAAAAAGACTCTTCTCTGAAACACCGGAGCAAAAAGAAAAACGGCTCGCCTGGTGGACGAACGACCGCTTCGGGATGTTTATCCACTGGGGCCTCTACGCCCTGCCTGCCCGTCACGAATGGGTGAAGAACCGGGAACGGATCACAGATTCCGCTTATCAGAAGTATTTCGACAACTTCAATCCGGACCTCTACGATCCTAAGGAATGGGCTAAAATGGCGAAAGCGGCGGGCATGAAATATGCCGTGATCACCACCAAACACCACGAAGGTTTTTGTCTTTTCGATTCCAAATACACGGATTATAAAGCGACCAATACGCCTATCAGAAAAGACCTGATCAAAGAATGGGTGGATGCTTTCCACGCGGAAGGTCTGAAGATCGGATTTTACTATTCGCTGATCGACTGGCATCATCCTGATTTCACGATCGACGGTACGCACTCCGCCCGTCCGAATAACGATGCGGATTATGAACAGCTGAACAAGAACCGCGATATGGCCAAATACCGCACCTATCTGCATAATCAGGTGCGCGAACTGCTGACCAATTACGGGAAGATAGATATCCTCTGGCTGGATTTCTCCTATCCCGGCAAACGCGGGAAAGATCATAACGACTGGAATTCCGTAGATCTTATTAAGATGGTGCGCAAGCTCCAGCCCGGTATCATCGTCAATGACCGGCTCGATCTGAAAGAATATGAAGATGGCGGCGACTTCGTAACGCCGGAGCAATACAAGGTAGCAGAGTGGCCCACGATCAACGGGAAAAGAGTTCCCTGGGAAACCTGCCAGACCTTCTCCGGTTCCTGGGGCTATTACCGCGATGAAACCAGCTGGAAAGACCTCAAACAATTGCTGGTACTGCTGATCGAATCCGTGAGCAAAGGAGGGAACCTGTTGCTGAATGTTGGTCCCACCGCCCGTGGTAAATTCGATGCCCGCGCGCAGAGCGCATTAAAAGGGATGGGCAGCTGGATGGAGTTGAACAGTCGCGCTATCTACGGCTGTACACAGGCGCCGGATAAGTACAAGCGCCCTGACAATACGCTGCTGACTTATAATCCCACCACCAAACGCCTGTATGTGCATCTCCTGGATTATCCCCTGCAGAACTTCACCCTGCCTGGTTACAAAGGCAGGATCAAATACGCGCAATTCCTGCATGACGGTTCGGAGATCCGTTTCAGTGCGCCTGCAGGGTATGGTCACAGAACCAATGGTTTGACCGAAAATGATCTCAACCTCAGCCTGCCCGTTATTAAACCCAATGTAGAGATACCGGTAATAGAGCTGATGCTTGCAGATTGATGAATACATTGAAATTTTTACAAAACACTACGTAGCTTTAAAGCACGTAGTGTTTTTAATTTTAAGCATATGGTAAGGAAGATCCTCGCCGGGGGCCTGCTGCTGGCAGCCGCGGCAATTGTCTACAGTTTTATCCCGGCCAAAGCGCCGAAACCGAATGTGGTGATCATTTTTATGGATGACATGGGGTATGGGGATCCCAACTGCTACGGCGGTGGTCCTTATCATACTCCCAACCTGGACCGGATGGCCGCACAGGGCATCCGTTTCACCCACTTCTATGCCGCACAGGCCGTATGTTCCGCATCCCGCGCAGGATTGCTGACGGGCTGCTATCCCAATCGCATCGGTATTCACGGGGCGCTCTGGCCTACGGCGCCCATTGCGTTGAATAATGAGGAAGAAACGATTGCAGAGATACTGAAAGATCAGGGCTACCGCACCGGTATGGTCGGGAAATGGCATCTGGGCAGCAGGCAGCCTTTCCTGCCTTTGCAGAACGGCTTTGATGAATATCTCGGTCTGCCGTATTCGAATGACATGTGGCCGGTGGATTACGATGGCAAACCCATCACCGATACCAATAACAGCCGTATCCATTATCCGCCGCTGCCGTTGATCGAAGGCAATAACCCCATCCGCATTATCAAAACGCTGGACGATCAGGCAGAGCTTACATCGATGTACACGCAGCGTGCCTGCAAATTCATCCGCGAGAACAAGAACAAACCTTTCTTCCTTTATCTCGCGCACAGCATGCCGCATGTGCCCATCGCGGTGTCGCCAAAATTCCGCAACAAAAGCGGCGCCGGGCTTTTCGGGGATCTGATGGAAGAGATCGATGCATCTGTGGGAGAAGTATTGCGCACGCTCGAAGAACAGGGTATCAGCAAGAACACCCTGGTGATCTTCACCAGCGACAACGGCCCCTGGCTGAATTTCGGGAATCATGCCGGCAATACCGGCGGGTTGCGGGAAGGGAAGGGTTGCAGTTTTGAAGGCGGACAAAGAGTGCCCTGTATCATGCGCTGGCCAGCGGAAATTCCCGCCGGCGTCACCAGCAACGAAGTAGCCTCCACTATTGACGTGCTGCCCACTGTAGCAGCCATTTGCGGCGCGAAACTGCCGAAGAAAAAGATCGATGGCCTGAACATTCTTCCCTTGCTGAAACGCGAGAAGGGCGCCAATCCCCGTGACTATTTCGTGTATTACTACGGCGTGAACAACCTCGAAGCCATCCGCAAAGGGAAATACAAACTCGTTTTTCCGCATAAAGGCCGCACCTACAAGAACAACCTTCCGGGATACGACGGCTACCCCGGCCCGCAACCCAATGTGGATGTACCGCTGGCACTATATGACCTCAGCCTGGATCCGGGAGAAACGCTGGATGTAAAAGCGAAATTCCCGGAAGTTGTAAAAGAACTTGATGCGCTCGCCGACCAGTACCGCAATACACTGGGCGACGATCTCCGGAAGATCAAAGGAACGGAAAGACGAGAGCCTGGCAAAGTGAAAAACTAAAATGTATCTTTATCGTGAACTAACTATATAACGATAATGATGAAGCGCAGTCTGTTGCTGGTAATTTTCGCGGGCATACTGTTGCCTGCCATGGCTCAAAAGAAAAAAGAGAAGGAAAAAGAACCCGAACGTCCGCAGTTGAATGATTCAGCATTGCTCACCCTTGTGCAGAAACGCACCTTTGAGTATTTCTGGTCCTTCGGGCACCCGGTATCCGGCCTTGCCCCTGAGCGCACCCGCACTCCCGAAGTGGTGACCACCGGTGGTTCCGGTTTCGGGGTGATGGCGATCCTTGTGGGAATTGAACGCGGGTTTATCACACGAGAGCAGGGACTGGAAAGATTGCTGAAGATCGTGAATTTCCTTTCCAAAGCCGAAAGCTATCATGGCATCTGGCCGCACTGGATGGATGGTGCCACTGGTAAAACCATCCCCTTCAGCCGGAAGGATGATGGAGCGGACCTTGTGGAAACGTCCTTTATGTTCCAGGGATTGCTCGCCGTTCGCCAGTATTTTAATAACGATGTGCCGAAGGAAAGAGAAATAAGAGGAAAGATCAACCGCCTCTGGAATGAAGCGGAATGGAACTGGTTCACCCGGGATGGACAGGATGTGCTCTACTGGCACTGGTCGCCGAACAACGGTTGGTCTATGAACCACCAGCTCCGCGGCTGGAATGAATGCCTGATCACCTACGTACTGGCAGCGTCTTCCACCAACTATGCTATTTCCCCGAGAGTGTATCATCAGGGATATGCGGTGAACAGCGTTTTTAAGAACAACCGGGAATACTTCGGGATCAAACTTCCCCTCGGCAACGAATACGGCGGTCCGCTCTTTTTTACGCATTACTCTTTCCTGGGGCTGGATCCGCGGGGACTGAAAGACAGGTACGCCGACTATTGGGAGCAGAACAGGAATCATACCCTCATCAACCGTCAATACTGTATTAATAATCCCAAACAATTCAAAGGCTATAGCGCGGATTGCTGGGGCCTCACTGCCAGCGATAATCACCAGGGCTACAGCGCGCATTCCCCCACCAATGATCTCGGGGTGATCACGCCCACCGGTGCCTTGTCCGCTTTCCCCTACACCCCGGAATACTCCATGCAGGCGCTGAAGTATTTCTACAATAAAGTAGGGGACCGGTTGTGGGGAGTATATGGTTTCTACGATGCGTTCAATGAAACCAAAGACTGGTTTGATAATCAATACCTCGCTATCGATGAGGGTCCGATCGTGGTGATGATCGAGAACTACCGCAGCGGATTGCTGTGGCGCCTGTTCATGAGCTGCCCGGAAATACAGGCGGGTCTCGGAAAACTGGGCTTTACAAGTCCTGCTATCCCCCAATAATCCAAAAATGCGAATACACTACTAATAAAGGTGAAAATAATGTTTAATTTAATGCAACCGATTGCATAACTTGTGAATACAAGATCAGACCTGTAAAAATAAGTGCCGACCCGAACAATGCAAACGTTTGCAAAACAGCTGTAGAATTTTTAACTTTTTGATATAATGTCCGCAGAGGGCACCACGTTATGAAAATCACCACGTACTTTTCATTAAGATCATGCTTCTGCTGCAATTCACGGGCGGTGCGGTTTGTAGATGCCGTACTTCCTGTGGATAGCGGGAGCGAAAGGTAAACACGCTACATGAAGAACATTATCTCCCTGACTTTATTCCTGACTACAGCATACATGGCCCATGGCCAGGACGGGAAACTCATACAGCGTGGTAACGGAGGGAAACTGCAATACGGTACATATGCCAACGAAGGAGAACGGGACGCTGTGAACAGGGTACCGGACTTTTCCCATGCCGGTTATCATGGCGGAGGAGTACCCTTACCGTTCGTGCCGGTCAAAAAGATATTGTCCCCTCAACCCGGGGATAACCAGCCTGCCATACAGGCCGCTATCGCGGAGGTGGAACGGCTTTCTCCCGATGCCAACGGCATCCGGGGTGCAGTACTGCTGAAAGCAGGTACCTACGAGCTGAACGGCCTGCTGACGATCTCCCAAAGCGGCGTGGTATTGCGCGGCGAAGGACGGGCTACCGTACTGCGGGACCTGGTGCCGGGGCAACACAACTTCATCCGCATAAAAGGTGCAGGCACGGGACATGGCGAGGTACCAGGCAGCCGGCAACCGGTCACTACTGCTTACGTTCCCACGGGAACGGTTACACTGGAAGTAAATAATGCCGCAGGTTTTCGGCCGGGCGACAGCGTAGTGATTGTGCGAAAGCCTAACCAGGCGTGGATAGACCTGCTGAATACAGCGCAATACGGATGGAAGGCGGAGTATTATGAAGTGGAATTTGAAAGAACGATTGTCAAAATAAATGGCAGCCAGCTCACCCTCAAAGAGCCAATTGTGGATCCTATAGAAGAGCGGTTTGGCGGAGGCTTTGTGTACAAGGCAAAACGCAGCGGGCGCATTCAACATTGCGGCGTGGAAAACATGGTACTGGAATCCGCCTACAAAACGGATACAAGCGAAGATCACGGTTGGAAAGCGGTGGCGTTGCAGCGTGTGGAGTATTGTTGGGTGAAGGGGGTAACGGCGAAATATTTCGGATATTCCTGTGTATCCATCGAACAGCAGTCGGTTTACAATACTATTGAAGATTGCGCCATGCTGGATCCCAAATCTGTCACCACCGGCGGTCGCAAATATTCTTTCGCGATAGAAGGCGGCTCTTCGTTCAACCTGTTCACCCGTTGTTTTACACGCGGCGGACGGCACGATCTGGTGACGGGGTCCAAAGTGCCGGGTCCGAATGTATTCCTGGACTGCTATTCCACGGATACTTATGCGGATATTGGTCCGCATCACCGCTGGGCCACCGGTCTGCTTTTTGACAATGTGTATGGCGGGCAGATCCGTGTGCAGAACCGCGGTGCCATGGGTACAGGGCATGGCTGGGCAGGTGCGCAGGTGATGTTCTGGAACAGTTATTCTTATAAGAGCGATTTTATGATCAGCAATGCGCCCGGTTCCCGGAACTGGGGCATCGGCTGCGCCGGTCAGCAACAGAGCGGGAACGGTTATTGGGAGAGCTGGGGACAAACAGTGCTGCCGCGTAGTTTGTATATACAGCAGTTGCAGGATCGTTTAGGCGTGGAGGCTGTAAAAAATGTGATCACCGCAGATCAGCAGAACGGCAATATCTGGAAGATATTGTCGGCATGGAAAGGAGAAGGACCTTTAACGGATCATAAAATGATAGTACAAAAGAATGGATAAGATGAAACGCATGACAATGCTGGTATTGCTGTGTGTACCGCTGTTCGTACAGGCGCAACAGGGAGATCCCCTGCTGCGGCTCTGGTATCAGCAGCCCGCGGCAAACTGGAATGAAGCGTTACCGATCGGGAACGGGCGCATCGGTGCTATGGTGTTCGGTACTGTGGAGGAAGAAAAACTGCAGCTCAATGAAGCTTTCCTGTGGAGCGGTGGCCCGAAGGACGGGAGCAATCCCGGCGCCAAAGCAGTATTGCCGAAAGTGCGGGAAGCATTGTGGAAAGGGGAATATATGAAGGCGGATAGTCTGAGCCGCCTGATGCTCGGACCTTATTCCGCCCGCTACCTCACCCTCGGCGACCTGCTGATCCGCCAGAACTCCCCGGCCGGGAAAGCAACACAATATGAAAGAGAACTCGATCTGAATACTGCTGTCGCTAAAACAAGATACGTATCTAACGGTATCGAATATACGAGAGAGGCTTTTGTCAGCTACCCGGATCAGCTGTTAGTGATCCGCTGGCACAGCAGCCAGGCCGGCGCCCTGAATTTTCACGCGGGGTTCAACAATCCCATGCCTGTAAAGCTTTCTGCGAAAGGCAATAATTACCTCGTGATGAGCGGGCAATGTCCTTCGTATGTACCGCATCGCCCATACGAAAAACGCCAGATAGAATATGATCCGAAGAACGGCATCCGGTATGAAGTGCATTTGCGGGTGCAGCTGAAGGACGGGAGCAGTCTGGCGGATGAGCGGGGATTGACGGTGAAGGGGGCTACGGAAGCGGTACTGCTGGTATCCATCGGCACCAGCTACAACGGTCCGTTTAAAAATCCCGCTACAGAAGGGAAAGACGCTGCCGCTGCCGCCGCAAAATATCTCGCACCGCCGAAAAGCTACGCTGCCCTTCTGCAGCAACACCTGAAAGATTATACATCGCTTTTCAACCGCGTGCAGCTGGATCTGGGGAATGACTCCCCGGCCCCCGGGGCCACAGACATCCGGCTGCTGGAATATACCCGCGCAAAAGGGAACCGTGATCCGCAGCTGACCACACTGCTATACCAGTACGGCCGCTACCTCATGATCGCAGGTTCGCGCAAAGGCGGTCCGGCTATGAACCTGCAGGGGATATGGAACGACAAGATGCAGCCGCCCTGGGGCTCGAACTACACGACCAACATCAACACAGAAATGAACTACTGGCCCGCTGAATCCGCGAATCTCAGCGAATGCGCGGCGCCGCTGTTCGAAATGATACAACAACTGGCCGAAAGCGGCCGTAAAACAGCCGCCGTGAACTACGGCATGAAAGGCTGGACGGCGCACCATAACTCCGATGTCTGGGCGCTGACCGCCCCCTCCGGCGGCTTCGACTGGCGTGATCCCAAAGGCGACCCACGCTGGGGTATCTGGCCTATGGCCGGAGCCTGGCTCTGCCGGCATCTCTGGGAGCATTATGCGTATACAGGTGACCGTAGTTTCCTGGAGAACACCGCATATCCGCTGATGAAGGGCGCCGCGGATTTTATGCTGGACTGGCTGGTGAAGAATCCGCAGGGGCAATGGGTGACGAACCCTTCCACTTCCCCGGAAAATAAGTTCTATGTGGCCGGCAAACGTAACGGCAGCGTAAGCATCGCCTCCACGATGGACCTTTCCATCATACAGGACCTGTTCAATAATACGATACAGGCCGCCGCGGCGTTGAATAAGGATGCTGCGTACAGGAAGCGGCTGGAAGATGTATTATCGTGGTTATACCCCTTCCACGCCGGACGTTTCGGGCAATTGCAGGAATGGTACCTGGATTGGGACGATCCTAAGGACAGTCATCGTCACCTCTCACATTTATACGGACTATTCCCCGGTAATATCATCACCCCCACCAGCCAGCCACAACTGGCTGCCGCCGCCAAACGCAGCCTCCAGTTGCGCGGCGATGGCGGAACGGGATGGTCCAAAGCCTGGAAGATCAACTGGTGGGCACGTTTGCTGGACGGGGATCATGCATATACTATGCTGAACAAGCAACTCTTCCTGGCCACAGCGGATTCCGTGAGCGTGGCGGATAACAGCGGCGGCTCCTACGCGAACCTCTTCGATGCGCATCCGCCTTTCCAGATAGACGGCAACTTCGGCGTCACTTCCGGGATTACGGAAATGTTGCTCCAAAGTCACAATGGCGCCCTGCAGCTGTTACCGGCATTGCCTTCCGCATGGCCAAACGGCAGCGTGAAAGGATTGAAAGCGCGCGGCGGGTTTGAAGTGGACATCACATGGAAGAATGGCAAACTCACCAGTGCCACGATCCGCAGCACTATGAACAGCAATTGCAAAATTCGTACATACGTTGACGTTATAATTCCGACAACGGAAGGAAAGGGCGACAACCCATTCTATCAGCAGCCGATCCCGGTAAAAGCCGTGATCAATGACCGGGAGAAGTTACCGGAGCTGCCCGTACAGCGGACATTTGAATATAATATTCCTGTAAAAGCAGGCGGACAATACAAGATCGAAGCAAGATGAAGAAAGGGATCATAGCAGCAGGTATTTTAGCGCTCGGCCTCCAGGCGCATGCGCAGGTAAAAGGAGATGACGACGGCATTCTCATGCAGAAAGCCGCTGCGCGGGACAGCATCGCCATCGCTGATGCGGTGAACGGCTGGTGGACCGCATCCATGAAAGACCATGATAAAAGAATCGCCTGGTGGCGGGATGCGCGGTTCGGATGTTTCATCCACTGGGGCGTATACTCCGTGCCCGGCGGTGAATGGAAAGGGAAGAAAGTAGGCGGATATGCGGAACACCTGATGCGCAAGGAAACCATTCCCCGCGCGGAGTACGCGCAGCAGCTGATCAAACCTTTCAATCCCGTTGATTTCGATGCGGATGCCTGGGTGAAACTGATCAGGGCAGCCGGTATGAAATACCTGATCATCACGGCCAAGCATCACGATGGTGTGGCCATGTACCCCACAGCCATCGGTGATTTCAGTATCAAACAATCCAAATTCAGGCGCGATCCGATGATGGAGCTCAGCAATGCCTGCAAAAAATACGGCATCCGGTTCGGGTTTTATTACACCCATGCTTTCGACTGGCAACCTCCTGATGCGACGGGAAATGACTGGGATTATGACAATCCGGGTGGCGACAAGAACCTGCATGGTGGCGGAAACTGGTTCAACCAGCATCCGGAACTGCTGCCCAAAGCCGTGAAATATGTGGATGAAAAATCCATTCCGCAGATCGTGGAGTTGCTGAAAAAATATCATCCGGATATTCTCTGGTTCGATACGCCGCACAAGCTGCCTTTGTCTGAGAACATCCGCATCCTCAAAGCGATCCGGGCTGTGGACAGGAATGTAGTGGTGAACGGACGCCTGGCGAGAAGCGCATCCATTTCCTTCGGAGATTATAAAAATACCGCGGACAGGCCCGCAGAATTCTATCCGGTAGACGGGGACTGGGAAGCTATTCCCACCACCAACGAATCGTACGGCTATTCCCGTTATGACAACAGCCACAAACCTCCCGTTTTCTTTATTCAGCTGATGGCAAAAGCCGCTTCCCGCGGCGGGAACCTGCTGATGAACATCGGTCCCATGGGCAACGGTCAGATCGACCCCAAAGACACCGCCATCCTGCACACCATCGGAGAATGGATGCAGCGGAACGGGGAAAGCATTTACGGCACGCACACCGCGCAAATGCCGTTGCAGAACTGGGGCGTAGTAACAGAAAAAGGGAAGAACAAATACCTGCATGTATTCAACTGGCCGAAAGACAGGCGGTTAATCGTGAACGGGACGGAAAAACTTCGCAATGCGCGCACATTAGTGGGAGGAAAGCCGCTGAAAGCAGAGAAGATCAGGGATCAGGAATGGCTGATCACGCTGCCCGCGCAGCCGCTGGACCCCTACAACAGCGTGATCGTGGTGGAGAGCGACCATGTAGACCTTGCTTCGATGCCTCGGGTATTGGGCACAAAGGATTATCCCAACAGGTTGCTGGCGTTTGACGCGGAGTTGCACGGTAAAGGGTTTTCTTTTGGAGACGGGAAAGAAGGCAAATATTATGTGCAGAACTGGACGAAGATGGATCAGTGGTTAAGCTGGAAACTGCGGGTGGAGGAGCCGGCCGCTTTCCGCGTGAGGATCAGGTATGCGGTGGATCAGCAGAAAGCCGCCAATAAATACCGGATCACTATCGGAGAGTATACCATGGATGTGAATGTGAAAGAAGTGAATGGGAAAGGAGAAAAAACAGTGTGGGACGATATACGGGGTATTTCCCTGCCCGCAGGGGATTACTCACTGGAAATTAAACCGCTCAACATCGCGGAC
>OFTY01000668.1_pt1 | contig 21105 bp, 19 predicted proteins | sample 1775061 | NCBI WGS metagenome assembly OFTY01 (sample SAMN08195773, study PRJEB24354) | sludge metagenome | isolation source: sludge from phenol fed wastewater aerobic bioreactor B | place: India: Nagpur | collected 2016-09-16 | reverse complement strand
GGGATACGAGCGGGTAATGAAAAGCGACAATATAGACTACAAACTTACCAAGGCAAATGAGTACTTCGACAAAGGTTGGTATCAAAAGGCCAATTCAGTGTATGAGAGCTTGCTGCCGGTAATGAAAGGAACGAAAAACTTCGAGTCGCTTTATTTCCGGTATGCTTATTCGGCTTATTACCTTAAGGACTACCTTTCTTCATCCTATCACTTCAAAAATTTTACCGACTATTTTCCCGGAAGTAAAGATGCAGAGGAGGCAGAATACATGCATGCTGTAAGTCTGTATAAACTATCGCCTAAAGCCTCGCTGGAGCAGACCAACACCATTAAGGCTATGGAAGCGATGCAGTCTTATATCAACACGCACCCGGAAAGCAAACGGCTGGCAGATGCCAACAAACTTATGGATGAAATGAGGCATAAGCTTGAAACCAAAGACGCAAGCGCTGCAAGACTTTACTATAACATAAGTCAGTACAAAGCCGCAAGCGTTGCGTATAAAAGCATTTTGCAAAATTATCCTGAGTCGCCCAACAGCGACTACTATCAATTCATGGTTGTTAAGTCGTTATACAACTATGCGAAGGCCAGCATTGCCGAAAAACAGGAGGAACGATATGCCAACACTGTCAGCGCCTTTGCCGACCTGAAAGAAGACTACCCCGACAGTAAATACCTTGCAGAAGGTCAGAAATTTAGTAAACAAGCAACCGATAACATAAATAATCTTCGCAATGAGCATCAATAAAAAAGCACTTGCATCGGTAAATCCGCTGGTAGAAACACGCGATGTGATCGCCATTAAGGAAAAGACCGGAAACCTCTATGAATCGATAGTGGTAATGGCCCGTCGCGCCAACCAGATAGCCGTAACGATGAAGGAAGACCTGCATAAAAAGCTCGATGAATTCAGCAGCCATACGGATACACTCGAAGAAATTCACGAAAACAAAGAGCAGATCGAAATATCGCGCATGTACGAGCGCATGGCCAATCCGGCGCTGCAATCTACCAACGAGTTTTTCGACGATAAAATTTACTATCGTAAAAAATAGTCGCTCTCATTAGAATTTGCCTGGCAGTCTTTTAAGACCTGCCGGGCTTTTTCTTTTGCTACCTTTGCTTCCGGAATGGCAGCCAGATATAAACATCTCTTTTTCGACCTTGACCATACACTATGGGACTTCGATAAAAATTCGGAAAATACCCTCCGTCTGCTTTATGATGAATATCAGCTTACAGAAAAAGGCATACCGGATTTTGAAGACTTTAAGCAGACCTACTGTCAGCACAACGACCGGATGTGGGAGCGTTTCAGAAAAGGCTTCATCAAACGGGAAGAACTTCGCTGGAAAAGAATCTGGCTTACCTTGCTCGACTATAAAATCGGTGATACGGCCCTCGCCTATGAAATGAGCGCTGCCTACCTTGAGCTGCTCCCTACGCAGACACTCCTTACGCCATTTGCCAAAGAACTCCTGGAGCACTGCAAAGACCGCTATCAGTTGCATCTGATCACCAACGGCTTTGAAACCACCCAATGGCAGAAACTTCAGTACTCGGGCATAGCATCCTACTTCGGGCAGGTCATCACCTCCGAAAAATGCGACCGGCCTAAACCTCATAAAGAAATTTTTGATTTTGCCCTGCTCGCTACCGGCGCCGCCGCTAACGACAGCATCATGATTGGCGATGCGCTCGATATAGATATTCTTGGTGCGCACAATGCCGGCTGGGACCAGGTTTATTATAATCCTTCGGCGAAAAAGCATGACCGTACCCCAACCTTCGAAATAGCATGCCTTAGCGAAATGCTGGAAGTTTTCTGAGAGCATGATTCCATTTTCTTCGCGACCTGTGTTCGCTTAGCCTCTATCTTTGCGCGAAAAATCAGAGATGAGCTTTAATCCTTGGCACTCGGTTAGTTTTGGTGATGATGTTCCCAACAAAGTAAATGCTATTATAGAAATCCCTAAAAATTCGAGAGCGAAGTACGAACTGGATAAGGAAACCGGCCTGCTGAAACTTGATCGGGTACTCTACTCTTCGGTGTATTACCCGGCCAACTATGGTTTTATTCCACGTACCTATTGCGACGATAAAGATCCGCTCGACATATTGGTACTGTCGCAAATAGAAATGCAGCCATTATGCCTTGTTGAAGCCAAGATCATCGGAGTGATGCGTATGCTGGATCAGGGAGAAGCCGACGATAAACTGATAGCCGTGTGTGCCCATGATACCAGTGTGGCACATATCAACGATATAGCCGAACTGCCTACGTACTTCATACAGGAGTTGCAGCACTTCTTTGAGGAGTATAAAAAACTGGAGAACAAAGTGGTAAAAATTGAAGACTTTCAGGGTGAGCGGCTGGCGAAAAAAATATTGCAGCACGCTATCAAAGACTACGAAGTGATGATGAGCAAAGAAACGCTTGCGCCGGCTACCCTCTAACTTCCCGAGCTTATGAGCCAGACAGAACCTGTTAGCAACCAAAACAGCGGCATAGCACGAAAAGTTATTTTTGCCTTGCTGGCCGCAGTATGCCTTACACCGCTCATATCGGCGCCTTTAGCACTCCTGATGGGGCTGGTCGCTGCACAGACGCTGGGCAACCCCTTTGGTGACTGGATGAGCCGAAACAAAGTGACATCACGATTGCTGCAATATTCTGTAGTGGGCCTGGGCTTTGGGATGAGCGTTCACAGCGCGGTAGAAGCCGGACGACAGGGAGTTGCTTTTACAATCGCTTCCATCATCACCACTTTGTTGCTCGGTGCTCTGCTGGGCTTGTTCCTTCGTATCGACAAAAAGACGAGCTACCTCATCGCTTCCGGTACGGCCATCTGCGGGGGCAGTGCCATTGCTGCGGTGGCTCCGGTAATCAAGGCCGACGAAAAGCAGATATCGGTTGCCCTGGGCATCGTGTTTATCCTTAATTCCGTAGCCCTTTTTATCTTTCCCCGTATTGGTCATCTGCTGTCCATGAGCCCGGACCAGTTTGGGCTTTGGAGCGCCATAGCCATACACGACACAAGCTCGGTGGTGGGAGCGGCCAGCAAGTATGGAGACCGCGCACTACAGGTGGCCACTACCGTAAAACTGGCGCGCGCCCTTTGGATCATTCCACTGGCTTTGATCACGGCCTTATTTTACAAAAACGGAAAGCAAAAAATTAAAGTTCCTTATTTCATCGGCTTCTTTATTATCGCCATGCTGGCCAATACCTACGTACCGCTCGTACAAACCCAAAGTAAAATTTTAGTAGCCATTGCCAAGGCCGGGTTAGTGCTCACGCTGTTTCTGATCGGTTCCGGTCTTTCGCTGAAAACCATCAGATCGGTAGGATTCAGGCCCCTGTTGCAGGGTCTTTTGCTGTGGCTGTTTATTGGTTCCGCCTCATTATTTTTTATTCTGCATACGGTAACGTAAGGATGGGCTAATTTCGCCGGAAATGTTGCGACACAAATGAGCACGGGTACCATCATCATCCTGTTGCTGGTAGGGCTGGCAGCCGGCATCCTTAGCAGCATGGTGGGCATAGGCGGCGGGCTGGTAGTGATACCTGCATTGGTCTTCATACTGGGTATGGATCAAAAAATGGCGCAGGGCACCTCTCTGGCCATGCTTCTACCGCCTATCGGCATTCTGGGAGTGTTGGTGTATCAAAAATCAGGAAATATTCACTGGCCCTATGCACTTTTTTTGATCGTCTCGTTTGTGATCGGCTCCTATCTGGGTGCCCGCTGGGTGCAGAACCTCAATACGATCACTGTCAAGCGACTGTTTGCAATTTTCATGATACTAATTGCGATCAAATATCTTTTCTTTGACAAGGCAGCGCCCGCCACCAAGAAACCGCGGTCCGCAGACGCTACCGACATTTTTCAAAAAAGGCAACAATAATTTTTTATTATCAGTATGGCACGCACTAAGATCAAAGACATCCTGCTCCGGGAAGAAACCGGTTATGAAACAACTGTAAAAGGCTGGGTACGCTCCTTCAGAAACAATCAGTTCATAGCGCTGAATGACGGCTCTTGTATGAACAATCTGCAGGTGGTCATTGATCTGAATACCGACAGTACGTTGGTAAGGATGATCACACCGGGTGCAGCGGTTGCCATTACCGGAACCGTATTGCCATCGCAGGGCAAGGGTCAAAAAGTAGAGCTCAAAGCTTCGGAAGTAACCCTGCTCGGCGCCTGTAACCCGGAAGAATATCCCTTACAACTGAAAAACCGGCCTAGTCTGGAATATCTCCGGGAAATCGCACATCTCCGTTTTCGCACCAACACCTTTGGCGCCGTGTTTCGTGTGCGGCATTCGCTGGCCTTTGCCATCCACAAGTTTTTTAACGACCGTGGTTTTGTGTATCTGCACACGCCTATTGTTACGGCGTCGGATGCAGAAGGCGCAGGAGAAACCTTTCGTGTCACCACCCTGCCCTTTGACCATCCGCCAAGGCTGGAAGATGGCAGTGTGAACTTTGAAGAAGATTTTTTCGGAAGAAGTACCAACCTTACCGTGAGCGGCCAACTCGAAGCCGAGCTCGGAGCTATGGCCTTTAGTGAAGTGTACACCTTCGGCCCTACCTTCCGTGCGGAAAATTCCAACACTGCGCGACATCTGGCCGAGTTCTGGATGATTGAACCCGAAGTGGCGTTCAATGATCTGAAAGACAACATGGATCTTGCCGAGGCCTTTATCAAATATCTGATCGGGTATAGTTTGGAGCACAACCGTGAAGACCTTGAATTTCTTGCGCAGCGATTGCTGGAAGAAGAAAAGCAAAAGCCGCAGCAGGAACGGAGTGAAATGGGCCTTATAGAAAAACTGGAGTTTGTGTTGAACCATCAGTTCGAACGCATCACCTATACCGAGGCCATAGAAATTTTATTGCAATCGCCGGCCTACAAGAAAAAGAAATTTCAATACGACGTAAAATGGGGCATTGATATGCAAAGCGAACATGAACGTTACCTCGTTGAAAAGCACTTTAAGAAGCCGGTGATCGTTACAAATTATCCCGCCGCTATCAAAGCCTTCTATATGCGGCAGGATGATGATTGTGCACCGGGCAGAGAGACGGTAGCAGCAATGGACATTCTGGCTCCGGGCATTGGCGAAATAGTGGGCGGATCGCAAAGAGAGGAAAGACTGGAAAGACTGGAACAAAGAATGAAGGATATGCACATCCCTGTAGAAGAGATGTACTGGTATCTTGATACCCGGCGTTTCGGCACCGTTCCACATGCGGGTTTCGGTTTGGGTTTTGAGCGAATCGTACAGTTTGTGACCGGCATGACCAATATCCGCGATGTAATACCCTTTCCCCGAACGCCAAAAAATGCAGCTTTCTGACGCGGTATCTCCATCACACTTTCTGTAAGACCTCACCATGAACAACATATTCATTCTTATTTTGACAGGGGCGGCCATTGGCACGCTCGGTACCCTGATCGGTGCCGGTGGCGGCTTCATTCTGGTGCCGGTGCTGCTGCTTACCCTGCCGGATATGGACCCGGATATCATTACCGCCATATCTATGGCTGTGGTGGCAGCCAATGCTATATCCGGGTCGCTTGCCTACATGCGTGCGGGACGCGTGGACTACAAGGCGGGCGGCATCTTTGCCTTGTTTACCATACCGGGTTCGATACTTGGTGTGTTGGCGACAAAGGCTATCCCACGCCATATTTTCGATGTGATCTTCGGGGTATTGTTAGTGGTATTGGGTGGCTTTCTGTTCCTTAGAGGTGCCAGAAAACCGCTGAAAGAACATGTACAGGAACAAAAAAAGGGCTGGGTGTTACAGTTAATCACCGACCGGCGCGGCGAACAATATCGCTATGCTTACGATTGGCGTAAGGGTGCTTTCCTGAGTCTTTTCGTAGGATTTATGTCTCCGCTACTCGGTATCGGCGGAGGCATCATCCATGTGCCGGCACTTACCGAATGGCTGTGTTTCCCTGTGCATATTGCCACGGCCACGTCTCACTTTATTCTGGCCATCATGGCTACGGTCAGTGTGGTCATCCACGTCTTCAGCGGCGATTATGCGGATCCGCAGGTACTAAAAATGACCCTCTGCATTATCATGGGTGTGGTACCTGGTGCACAGGCTGGCGCTGCTCTTTCACGGGTGCTCAAGGGCAGGATCATCATCAGGGCACTTGCCGTATCTCTGGCTTTGGTAGGCATCCGCATCCTGCTCATGCACTGAAAACAAAGCACATCAACATGAGTTATTTTTTTCTTTCGTAGGGAAGATTTCTTATTTTCAGCAGTAAGCACCGGATATGAACTGGCTGAAATCCTACTTTACCTACCCACAATCTATGCGCTATGGCCTCGCGGCTTTGATGCTCATCACATTTTTCATATTGCTGGGTTACGGCACTATGCCTTATTGGATTGGTGACCGTGCGCTGCCCGTGGATACGGCGCTCGCCCGACAGTTTGAACAATACAGCCTGGCCCATCTGCAGGGCTCTTCGCCTTACGATAAAAGCAGTGAGGGAAGCGCAACGGGCAATTCGGAATTATTTCGATTCGACCCAAATACGCTGGACAGCATGGGGTTTATCCGGCTCGGGCTAAGACCAAAGACCATTCATTTGCTGATCAACTGGCGCAATAAAGGAAAGGTGTTTTACAAGCCCGAAGAACTCAGCAAAGTCTATACGCTGTCAAAGGACGAATATGAAAGAATCGCCCCCTACATTTCTATAGCAGAATCAAACTGGAATGAGGAAAGAAAGAGCTTTGGGCGACCGGAAATACCCGCCTCGGTAGATTTGAATACCACAGACTCCGCAACACTTGTATTGCTACGGGGCATTGGCCCCACTTTGGCCCACCGGATCATAGAAAAGCGAAATGCGCTGGGTGGCTACCTGCGACACGATCAGCTACTGGAAGTGTACCGCTTTCCTGACTCGACTTATAAAATGCTGCAGGAAAAGTTGATCATCAGCCCTGAAAAAGTAAAAAAGATAAAGATCAACAGCGCTACTGTGGAACAGATGAGCCGGCATCCCTATATAGGCGAAAAACTTGCAAAAAACATTTTGCTGCTTCGGGAAGGTCTTAAGGGATTCAGCGAAATTGAACAATTACGACAGGTGCCGTTGATGAATGAAGAAAATTATCGTAAAATTGCGCCCTACTTTGAGTTAGAATAACTAAGTTCTATGGATTTTAAATATACGGATACACAACAGGAAATCGCGTCGATGATTCGTGATTTTGCCGGCAAGCACATTCGTCCGAAAATGATGGAATGGGATGAAGGCCAGAAATTTCCGGTTGAGCTGTTTCACCAGATGGGTGAGCTCGGACTGATGGGCGTGCTGGTGCCTGCTGAATATGGAGGGTCGGGGCTAAGCTATTTCGAATATGTGACCGTGGTAAGTGAGATAGCCAAAGTGTGCGGATCCATTGGTCTTTCTGTTGCAGCGCACAATTCGCTGTGTACCGGACATATATTGGCCTTTGGAAACGAGCTACAGAAGAAAAAACATTTACCAAGGTTAGCCTCCGGCCAATGGATTGGTGCGTGGGGACTTACCGAAGCCAATACGGGTAGCGATGCAGGAAATATGCGTTGCGTGGCCACCCGCGACGGAGACGATTGGATACTCAACGGTACTAAAAACTGGATCACGCACGGCATCAGTGGTGACGTAGCTGTGGTGCTGGCCCGCACGGGCGAACCGCGCGCCAAAAACAACGTTTCCGCTTTTATCATTGAACGTGGCACCCCGGGGTTTACTGCTGGCAAAAAAGAAAATAAGCTGGGTATGAGGGCCTCAGAGACCGCCGAATTGGTTTTTGACAATTGCCGTATTTCTGATGCTCAGAGAATGGGTGAGGTGGGTGAAGGTTTTAAACAAGCCATGAAAGTGCTGGATGGAGGAAGGATATCCATAGCTGCGCTGGCGCTCGGTATCGCCAAGGGCGCCTATGACGCCTCGCTGAAATATGCTAAGGAAAGGCATCAGTTCGATCAGCCCATTGCCAACTTTCAGGCTATAGCTTTTAAGCTGGCAGATATGGCCACAAAAATAGAAGTTGCTGAAATGCTGATCTATCAGGCCGCCGACAAGAAGAACCGCCACGAGCCTATGACCAAAGAATCGGCTATGGCAAAGTATTATGCTTCCGAAATAGCGGTTCAGATCTCTACAGACGCCGTTCAGATTTTTGGAGGTTATGGTTATACCAAAGACTTCCCGGTTGAAAAGTATTATCGTGACAGTAAGCTGTGTACGATAGGAGAAGGCACTAGCGAAATACAGAAGCTGGTTATCTCCAGAGACATCCTCAAACAATAAACGTAAGTCCCGCTCACCGGCGGGACTTCACTTTCTATATCGGTTATAAGCACCAATTCTCAGGCGATTTTGCTCGTTACGAGTTAGCCCGGAAGAAATAACTATGGGCTATAAATCCTTTCTACTTCCAGAACGGGGAAACTCCAGCATCTTCGTCATCCGGTTACCATTTCGGCGGATTTCCACTTTCATACGTTCTCCCGCGCCGACACGTTCTACTTCCCGCTGAAGTTGATCAACATTGCTCAGTTTGCGGTCATCGATATAAGTAATGACATCACCCTCCTTCAGGCCGCCATCATCGGCTACGGAGCCCGGACGCACCGCACGTATCAGCACGCCCGATCCGTTTTCTTCTACCGTCACTCCCAGCTTTGGTCTTTCGTCCTGATACCAGCCTTCACCAGGCATATTGCCCATGGGTGGCATAGGCGCCATTTCCTGAATCGAAAAGGGCATGCGCCGGTCGGCATCTAGCATAGCAGTAGTCTGTCGCTCCTTGCCGTTTCTCAGATAGGTTATCGTCACGCGGTCGTCAGCGTTATGCGAACGTATGGTTTCCGTTAGGTCTCTGCTGTCTTTTATCTGCCGGTCGTCTATTTGGATAATGATATCTCCGCTGCGCAACCCGGCTCTTTCGGCGGCGCTGCCCGAAGACACCTTTTGTATGTGTGCGCCATCATTGCCTGCACGGGCGTCCATAAAGACACCCAGCATGGCCCTGCGGTCTGTCACAGACTCATCATTCTTCCAGGGCATTTCGTTGGATGATGGTTCGCCGCGCCCGTTGCGAATGATGATCTTCTTTTCGAGGTTCCGGTTGTTGAGTTCTGCGCGGGAAGCAATTTTGTCGCCGTTCAGGAAGACACCCTCACCGTTGATTTCAATGGTGGTATTGTCGTTACCCTCACGGCTGATCACAATTGTTTCCTTTTGAGTGACAACAGACCGAGACTTGCCCTGACTTTGTGCAAAAGAGGCGTTGGCAGAAAGCAAACCTGCAGCAAGAAGTACAAAAGCTGTTTTCATAACAAGTTCTTTAGTTGCAGCAAAATTATCCAGCGGTGAAAAGCACTGCTGCAAAAGCTCCGTTAAATATCCTGCAGAAAAGGGTTGTGCAGCCGCTCGCTGCCAATAGTGGTTACCGGCCCATGACCCGAATACACCCTTGTATCATCGGGCAGGCTCATCAGCTCTGTTTGAATGCTTTCAATCAAGGTTTCGTGATGGCCACCCGGCAGATCTGTACGCCCGATACTACCCTGAAACAAAACATCTCCCCCTACAAGCCACTGCCCCGCCTCATGATAAAACACCACACTTCCCGGCGAGTGTCCGGGTGTAAACCGTACGTCTATCCTTTCGTCGCCGAGAAACAGAGGAGACCCCGCTACCAGAAAATCATCGGGTTGAGGGGTTACATCAAAACTGAAACCGAACAACATGGCCGACCCCTTTGCTCCCTTCAGCACGGGCAGGTCCTTTTCGTGAATGAGAAAGGGAATATTGAACTTTTCTTTGCAGGAAGCTACACCAAAGATGTGGTCAATATGCGTGTGTGTGTTGATGATGGCCCTGGGTAGCAGGCCTTGCTCATGAATGCGCGCAAAAAAGTATTCTGTCTCTTTATTGTCATACATGCCAGGGTCCACAATCCAGCAGTCCTTATTTTCGTTAGCCATCAGGTAGGTATTTTCCTGAAAAGGATTAAATGTGAAAGTTTCGATGCGCAACATGGCCAAAGGTATATTTTCAGTAATTTAGTTTGCAAACTTATCAATTAATACCCTACACGGAGATTGCCCATCGAACTGATCATAACTGCACGGAAATAAGCGCATTATTCGTATGAACATAATTAGCAAGTCGAAAGCCCTCATTACAACCCTGGCTTTGGCCCTGATGGCTATTGGACCACAGAAGGCCAAGGCTCAGATTTATACCGAAACCTTTGGGCAAAATCGGATACAGACCCGAAAATTCGACTGGCGTTTTTTTGATACCAAACATTTCAGGGTTTATCACTACGACGCAGCAGGCAGACAGTTGGCGCGGTATGTAGCAGAGCAGGCGGAGAAAGATATCAAAATCGTTGAAAAGAAAATGGGTGGTAAATTTCCCAGCCGCTTTAATATTATTCTCTACAACAACTACGATGAATACCGGCAGACCAACATAGGCCGAAAGAATGAATCGCAATTGCAAAACGTACCTGCAGGCACCATTAATCTGGTTGGAGACAAGCTGGTGGTTTATTTTACCGGGGTACATACAGACCTGCGCAAGCAACTTCGTTCGGGCATGAGCAGGGTGGTCATGCAAAAGTTGCTTTTTGGAGAGAGCTTCCGAGAGGTAGTAAAAAATGCAGTGTTGTTGAACCTGCCCGACTGGACTACCGACGGATTTATAGCCTATCTGGTAGATGGCTGGGATGCCGCAGCAGAAACCGACTGGAAAAACCTGCTTCAGGCTAACCCATCCGATGGATTTTACAAACTCGCAGAAAAAAACCCGGAGCTTGCAGGAAAGGCGTTCTGGAAGTTCATCTCCGAAAACTACGGCGAGAACAATGTAAAAAACCTGTTGTACAACATGCAGTCAAAAAGCAGTCTGCCCGAAGGTCTGCGCATGACACTGGGCATGAAAATGAAGCAGGTTTATGACTCTGTAATTCACTACTATAATCATGTATATACCCAGGACGCTTTGGCGTTGGATCATCCCGATAGTCTCAGCCAGGCCATCATTAGCATTCCTGTTCCGCACAACGGTAAAGAGATCAGAAACATAAGAGTAAGCCCCCGGGGTAATGATGTGGCCTACGTAGTCTGGAAAGAAGGCGAATTCAATGTGGTGATCCAGCATACCCAAAATGAACAGGAAAAGGCTACCATCGTGTCGGGTGGCAGTCGCGATCCCAACGAAGTTCCCGATCCGGATTATCCTTTGCTTTCGTGGAGCAACAACGGCTATAAGTTGGCCATTCTCTATAAAAGGCGCGGCAAAACCCGGTTGAGGATTTACAATTCCATCAATGCGAAACTTGAAGATTATATCGTACCGGACAATCGTTTCGACAGGGTGCTGGGTATGTCTTTTATGGAAGACGATACCAAAATGGTTTTTTCTGCCCAGAAGAGAAGTCAGACCGATCTCTTTGAATTTACAATAAAACGCTCAAGAATAAAGCCAATAACCAACGACGCCTGGGACGATATACAGCCTTGGTTTGTAAGCGGCGGCTCACGCAGAGGCATTCTGTTTTTATCCAACAGGCCGCTGCCCAACCTCAATGTTCCCATACAGGTCAATGAGCTCCCTACCGGGCCGATGAACTTATTCTTTTACGACACCCGCACACGGCGCAAAGAACTACTGCAGGCATCGCACGTCGAGAAGGGAAACATTACGCAACCGATACAGTATGGTTCTGACAACTTTGCTTTTCTAAACGATGTAAACGGCGTGATGAACAAATACGTTGTAGTGTTTGGCAGAGACCGCAACAATATGGATTCTGCCTATGCCGTGCCCATTACCAATTATGCACAAAGCATCATCGGGCATCAATATAACCCTGCCAGCAATCAGGTGGCTGATGTGATACAGGTTGGCGACCAGTACAAGGTCTATTTTCGTCCTTTAGAACTGCCGGGTGTCAATGCCACAGAAAAACAACTGACGCCGACCACCTTGTCCGTAAACAACGAACGGAATACAACATCCGTGACGGATTTGTCTAACACCGTTATCGAACCGGAAACCACGGAAGCAGAACCAGTCCTCGAAAGCGGTAATGTATTTCAGTCGGAGTTTGCCGACGAAGAGACCAACGAGAGCGAATCGGTGCCGGCCGGAGAAGAACAGAAGATGGCCGCTCAGCCGGTGGACAACGCCTATCCGGAGGGTGATCTGGACTCTGTGCTGGTAGATAGCACTTACATAAAAATGAGAGCACAACCCTACCGGCTTTCTTTCAAACCCGACTTTTTTACGGTCAGGGTGGACAACAGCATATTGTTTAATAAGTATCAGCCTGCGGGTGCCCTGAGCGGACTGCCACCCAATCAGAGTCTTTCCGGTCTCATTACGATCAGTCTGGATGATGCTATGGAAGATCATCGATTTACCGGCGGATTCAAACTACCGATCAATTTTTCAGGCAGTACTTACTTCCTGCAGTATCAGAATTTCAAAAGAAGGGTTGACTGGGGTCTGCTTTTCTACCGCGATGTAAACCTATATTCTTACCAGTTGCAAACTGCAGATACACCATCGGTGGTGCTTCCCGATCCTTATGTGGGCAAACTGGCCAGCAATATTTTACAGGGCTATGTTTCTTACCCACTGGATCGGAACCGAAGTATAAAATTACATCTGGGCTTCCGGCAGGATATTCTTGACTTCAAAGCTCAGGACTCCATCTCTTTAAAATATGTTGACCGGCAGAAAACGTATTGGACCATGAGCCGTGCCGAATATGTTTTTGACAATACGGTAAACCCGGCGCTGAATATTTTCAAGGGTGCGCGCTACAAGTTTTTTGCTGAGTACTTTTATAAGCTAAGCGCACCGAATGGTGGCTTCTATAATCTTGGCCTCGATGCACGTTACTACAAAGGCATTTATCGCAACATCATTTTCGCTGCCCGTCTGGCCTATGCGCACTCTGGCGGCAATCAACAAATCAACTACCTGATGGGCGGTGTGGACAACTGGTTGCTACCGAAACAAAGCAATATGCCACCTCCCACAAGCCAGGATTTTGCATTTCAGGCCATGGCCAACAATCTGCGCGGCTATCCTCAAAATGCCCGTCGTGGAAACTCCTACGGCGTAGTGAATACCGAAGTGCGAGCGCCCATCCTCACGAGCATCCTCAACCGGCCCATCCAGAGTGCATTCCTTAAAAACTTGCAGGCAATAGCCTTTATTGACGTCGGTTCGGCCTGGAATGGATGGCTTCCCAATTCGGACAATGAGGACTATCAGTTCTATAACCGAAGCGGCTACGTGACCACCGTAGTTACGCTGCCTGCGCCAGACTATGGTGTTGCTGTGGGTTACGGTGGCGGATTACGTACTATGCTCTTTGGTTATTTTATGCGGGTTGATGCGGCCTGGAATATTGACCAAACCAATAGCAAACCCATGTGGATATTTTCCATGGGGACAGACTTCTAAACCCAAAGCATAAAAAAAGAGGGAAGCCATCGCTATCCCTCCTGATTATCTTTCGTGACGTTATGCGTGCAGCTACAATGCTGCTTTGTAACGCTGTTCCACTTCGTTCCAGTTAATGACATTCCAGATAGAACTCAGGTACTCCGGACGTCGGTTCTGATACTTGAGGTAGTAAGCATGCTCCCAAACATCGATGCCAAGAATAGGTGTTCCCTTCACTTCCGCTATATCCATCAGAGGATTGTCCTGATTGGGCGTTGATGTCACGTCGAGCTTACCATCCTTAACGATGAGCCATGCCCAACCGCTTCCAAAACGAGTAGCACCTGCGGCATTCATCTTTTCCTTTAATGCATCAAGCGAACCAAAAGCTTCATTAATAGCATTGGCGAGGTCTCCGCCCGGTGCGCCGCCTGCTGCAGGCCCGAGGATTGACCAAAAAAGTGTATGATTATAATGCCCGCCGCCATTGTTGCGCACGGCCGCCGGATAGGCAGAGATATTGGCCATAAGCTCTTCGAGTGTTTTTTGCTCCCCGTCGCTGCCCGCCAGTGCCTTATTGAGGTTATCTACATAAGCCTGATGATGCTTGGTGTGGTGTATCTGCATGGTTTGTGCATCAATATGAGGTTCCAAAGCATCGTAAGCATAGTTTAATTGAGGAAGTGAATGTGCCATACTCAAATCTATTTAGTTTTGGTTTCGGCAAAGGTAGGACACCGGTCAGGGCCAGCCAAAGCCTAATTGTTATGCGCAGATAATTGTCCGCTATAAAGCCGCAAAGCCATCCGTACCAGGGATGCAAAGTTGACCTAATTTTGCCGCGCATGCAGTACATATGGCATCATACAAGGCACATCATTGATCATTACAAAGGAACCTTACCCCTCACGCATTTCCTGAAAGATTATTTCAGAAAACAACCCCGACTGGGCAGCCGCGATCGTAAAATGATCAGCGAAATGGTGTACTGCTGGTATCGTGGGCAAAAAGCCGTGTCGGGTACGAGCGATTTCAAACAATCGGTATTGGCTTGCCTATTGCTATGCGGTGCGGAACTGCCGGCGGTAAAGCGCCTTTATCCGGACGAATGGCAGGCATGGTCCGGCGCCGGCATGGAGCAACGCCTGAACTTTCTGAAAAAACAAGGAATAAGCTTTGATGAGGAATTGCTGACCCACTTTACACCAAATCTTTCAGATGGGATCACACTTTCCGAATTCAGGCTTTCTTTACTACGGCAACCGCTTATGTTCATTCGACTGAGGGCTCCCTATGAAGCAATAGCGGAACAACTAACCGAAAAAGGCATTCCCTTCGATCACTGCGGAAATCAGTGCCTTGCACTTCCCAATGGAACAAAAATAGAAGACCTGCTGCCACAGCACAGTTATGTAGTGCAGGACGCCTCTTCACAAAGCACCGGAAACTTCTTCCGTCCGGATGCTCAACAGCATTGGTGGGACTGCTGCTGTGGCGCTGGTGGAAAATCACTTTTGCTGAAAGATGCTCAGCCCCACGTCAGGCTAACCGTATCCGACAAGCGAAGCAGTATTATACACAACCTCTTGCAACGCTTTGAGCGCTATCGCCTGGCACCGCCGGAAACGCTGATGATAGACGTAGCCGATGCGGGGGCTTTAGCATCCAGTCTTCGGCAGCGGCACTTCGACCACATCATTTGCGATGTTCCGTGTTCAGGATCCGGAACATGGTCGCGCACGCCGGAACAGTTGTATTTTTTTGAGGAAAAAAATATCCCGATGTATGCAGACCGGCAAAAACTGATTGCCGGAAACGCCGCCCGTTATCTCGCCCCGGGTGGCCAATTGTTTTATATTACCTGCTCTGTATTTAGAGAAGAAAATGAAAATGTGGTCGCTGCTCTCCTTCGTGACGGCACTCTACTTTTGGAAGAGCAAACGCTGATCAATGGCACCGGGCGAAGAGCCGACAGTATGTATGTAGCCGTATTGAGAAAAAACGATTAGAACTTAGTCAGCCTGATGTTTTGTACACCGCCTGACCAGCGGAGGCTACAGATATAGAAACCTGCAGGCAGATTTGCGGCACCAGGAATTTCGAGACTGTGTGCGCCGGCAGCTAAATTGTATTGCTTGTGCAGCAGCGGTCGTCCGGAAGCATCGTAAATATCGAGGGTGAGATTTTCCGCTTGATTCAGGTTGACTGATATATGCACGGCATTACTGAAGGGATTAGGAACTGCACTGGCGTTGTTGGTCTTCTCTATTTCCCTAACAGGCAACAGCACATCGGCAAGGCAAAAATCCGGCACACCGTAGCCAAGCTGTGGCATAGAGAAACCAGGGTACAAGTGCGCGCTGGCGATGATGGCACGTTTGATTTCAGAATTACTTTTTCCGGGACTTGCCTGAATCAGGCAGGCGGAGAAACCAGCGACCTGCGGCGTAGAAATAGATGTACCGTTGGAGTAAGACGGCGTGGCCGAACCCAGCATCACGGCTCCGGGCTGACCCAGGGCGACTACTTCGGGCTTTATGATGCCGCTGGCGTTGGGACCATGACCGCTGGAACTTGCGGGCACCTTGTTCACATCCACGTTTCCTACCGTCAGTGCGCTATCGGCATCACCGGGAGTAAGTAGTCCACCGCTACCTTCATTGCCGGCGGTAAGGACCACAAGAATCCCTTTTTGTGCGGCAATATTGGCTCCAATAGCCGCAACCGTGGTCTTTCCATCCATCTGTGCCGCTGTGATGCTTTGGTTTTGATAGGGAGGATCGAAGTAGTTGTAACCGGTAGAACTGCTGATCACATCGGCGCCAATACTGTCTGCACGTTCAAATGCAGCTACCATATGATCCATCTCCATAGGCCATTCGCCTGTAGGATCCTCAGTGCTATAGAGTGCATACTGTGCAAGAGGTGCTGCGCCTACGTAAGTATTGGGAATGTACGCGGCCATTGTGCTAAAGACACTGGTGCCATGCGTCAGAAAATCTGTGTAAACATCCGTTCCGCCCTGGACAAAATTTCGGGTCTCTACTATTCTGCCGCTGTTGTAAACACTATCAAAACCAGGTGCGGTATTGACAAAATGGAATCCGTCATCGAGCACTGCAATGATTATGCCCTGCCCTTGCAAACCTTTATCATGAAGACAATCTCCGTTTACCAGATGGGTCTGTGCCCACGCTGTTCCGTACCACGCGGGGTTGCCGGTGTTCTTCTGTGCCCCCAATGGTAAAACTGTGGAGTCGGCACCGTTGCCGACAGCAAAAGGAGGGTCATAGACATATCCCACAGGAACTACCGAGGTAATGAACGGGCGTCCATCCAATTTTGAGATGTTGGCCGAGTCTTCCAGTACAAGAAGACAACTGTTGAGCCAGCGCGAACAATGTCGTATCGTGCCTCCTGTCAGCTCTGTGACCTGACCCAGATAAGAGGCAGCAACGGGAAGGTCATAACCGTCGAGCGGTATGTGCATCCTCTGCCTGCGTTGCAGGGCGCGTTCGGACAATTGCACCTGTTGTGCTGAAGCTATCTGATTTCCTTTGTCGGAGAAGCTAATCCTGAAGGCATACTGTGGCTGTGCTGTCGCCGGAGCGTAAGTATAGAAAAATAAGGCTATCGCTACCGCCCACTTCACTGCCGCCATAGGTAAGAGAGTTAGTTATGATCTACTGCCCTCATCACCACGCTATAACCGTTGCGGTATTTGGTGGTAAAAGGATCGTAAGTCCAGTGTGTCACTTCACGATACACCATGCCAATATCATACCCATACACTTCCTTGGCAAAAGTGCGTGTGGCATAGCTTTCAGGCATCGTCTCGGGATCGTTCAGTTTATCATCCTCTTCGTTCACAGTAATGGTATTGTCAAACAACACTTTACCGTTATTGAAGGATTGCTCATAATCGGAATATTTGTAAGTCCAGTTCTGGAAATACTGATAGTCCTGATCGCCCGAGGGGATCAGCGCATTGCCCTTCCACTCCAGATTGTTGGCTACGGGAAAAATCATTTTGATAAAGCGCACATTAGCTTCTACATATTCCAGCCCTGTGGCGGTAGGCGTAACGTAGAGGACCCGGTGTGTAAGCCAGGGCAAAGAATCGTTGGTGCGGATGTGAACATCTATGCTGTAGGACAAGCGCTTCTGTGCATCCATAAACGTATCTGCCACGGTGTATCGCATTTGGTATCTATGAAGCGTTTTCACCTGTCTGAAGTCGTCCCATATTGTCGAATCTACGTCGTAAATAACGTAGCGTCCGAGCGCCAGGGGATAGTAACCTCTGCTGCGATCGCCACCATACTTGTTTTCGCTTTCTTTCTTACAAGAAAAGAAGATAACTGAAAATGAGGCGATCAGAAGAAATACGGGTAAAAACTTTTTGTTCATAAATTCCGTTATCAAACTATTTGGTAAATATAATTAAAGAAACGAAAAAGCATAGTATTTATTACCCTTTGGCATGGCCCATCTGGCGAAGCCTGCCCAACTGGAACGATAGCCTGACTGGTGTTAAAAACCCTTCTGAATGATGCCGCCCGCTACTACGTCATCGCCCTCATAGATAACAGCAGACTGACCGGGTGCTATACTGCTGACTGCATGATGAAATCGAACCCGAAGGTCGTCCCCTTCATGGGTGATTGTACTCATCATTCCGGCGTCTTTATACCTTATTCTCGTTACTGCCTCCAGCCCGTCCGGCACTGCGGCATACTTAATGTAGTTCAGTCCGCCTACAAGCATTTCCGACTGCTGAAGATCCTGTGCCTCACCCAGCACTACGGTGTTGGTATCCGGCAGAATATGCGTTACGAACATCGGTTTGCCCAGCGCTATATCCAGTCCTTTTCGCTGACCGATGGTATAGAAAGGATAGCCCTTGTGTTGGCCCACTATTGTGCCATCGGCCAGAACAAAATTGCCGCCATTTACGCGGGCTTCAAGATCGGGAACCGTACGCTTCAAAAAACCGCGATAGTCATTGTCCGGCACAAAGCATATCTCATAGCTTTCTGCTTTTTTAGACAATTCTTTGTAGCCCAGATCAAAGGCCATCTGCCGCACCTCGGATTTGAGGTAGCTGCCCAGCGGATAGAGACTCCGGCTCAGGCACTCCTGGCCCAGCCCCCAGAGTACATAGCTCTGGTCTTTGGTAAGATCTTTAGCCTTAGAAAGTACATGACGCCCGTTTTCTTCCCGCACCCGCACATAATGTCCCGTGGCGATATAGTCACAGCCCAGTGCGTTGGCACGTTTCAGAAGTGCTGACCATTTGATGTGGGTATTGCACAGCACACAGGGATTTGGGGTGCGCCCCGCTATGTACTCTTCCACAAAATTGTGGATCACAAAGTCGCCAAACTCTTCGCGTATATCAAAAACATAATGCGGAAAACCGTGATCTACAGCCGCCTGCCGGGCATCATTAAAAGAATCGAGGTTACAACAGCCCGTCTCCTTTTTGCCCCCGCCGGAGTGCGCATAGTCCCAGGTCTTCATGGTAATCCCTACCACTTCGTAGCCCTGATGGTGCAGCATGAGCGCCGTGACGGTACTGTCAATACCTCCGCTCATCGCAACCAGAACCTTTCCATGTCTGCTCATAAAGAAAAAAGAAGCGCAAAGGTAAGCATCTTTAGAAGGTGCTGCCGGCAAGGCCTATAGAAATTAGAAGTATGGCTATAGGGCACTTAGTCTGCCCGCAACGAAATATCTTCGGATTTCACCGCTCTGAAAGCAGGATACCACGAAGCCGCGAGACCCACCAGCACCACGGTAAGCAGCACGACCACAAAATCGGCCAACTGCATGGCTACCGGATACGCTTCAATGATAAAGGCCCCCTTGAGCCTGATCCAATGAAAATGCTGCTGACCCAGACAAAACAGAAAACCGAGTAAAATACCCGAAAGTCCGCCGATGACCGCCCAAAGCATTCCTTCCATCAGAAAGGCTATTCGCAAGGTGGGTCGCTGCACGCCCATCACTTTCAGGATGGCAATATCCTTTTGCTTCTCCAGTACCAGCATGGTGAGCGCACCCACCATGTTAAACGAAGCGATGAGCAACACCAGCACCAGAATGCCATAGACGGCCCACTTTTCGGAAGCCATCACCATATAAAGCGTCTTGTTCTGCTCATACCGCGTCTCCACCACAAAACCTGAACCCAGGATTGATTTAAGGCTGCGCTGTACCGCTGTGCCTGATGCACCCGGCTGCAGCGCCAGTTCTATGCTCGAGTACTTACCAGGCTGCAAAAAAAGTTGTTGCACACGCTCTATAGGTGCGAGTATAAATTTACCGTCAAACTCATCCTGAATGCGGAAGACACCTGCCGGCTTGAGCTGCAGATTCTGAAAAGCATCCTGAGGGTGTAAGGCAAAATTACCGGCTGTAACATTGGGATAAAAAACGGACACCCTGCTGAAGACGTTATTTAATTGAATACCCAGCCGGTTGGCCGATTGCAATCCGACAACGGCAGTAGGCACCGGCAGCGACTGCACCTCAGGCACCCCCTGAAACATAAAAGGTTTGATGTCATTTACCTCAGTGAAATTGCGCTCCACCCCTTTGAGCGTGGCCACCTGCTGCTCGTCGTTTGCTGTAAGCAGCACATTGTCTTCTATTACCCGGGTTACCGCGCTTACCCCCTGCACAGCACCGATATGTTTCATCTGTGCCGGACTTACTTCAAAAAACTTACCCCGGGCAGCAGTTATTTTCACCTCCGGATAAAATGCTTTGTACAGATCTTTTACCAGGTCTTCAAAGCCGTTGAAAATGGAGAACAGCACGATCATTGCACAGCTTCCCACAGCCAGGGCAAACATGCTGATGCGCGATAGTATGGGCACTACATTGGCACCCCGCTTCCCACGCAGATATCGCCATGCCAGCCGCCAGGAAAAAACCGTTTGGAACGCCAAGTACCGTGGATTTTTGTGAATGGGGTTTTATTGATCAGAGGCTTCGCTGTCGCCCTTGCCACGGCTCTCGCGCTCTTCATTTATTTTCTTAAACAGGTCTTCCATTTTGAAGACATAGTCGAGTGTATCGTCATTGAAGAAATGAAGTTCGGGTACGCGTCGAAGTTGATTCTTAAGCCGCATACCAAGCTGCCGTCTGAAGTCCCAGGTTTTTTCCCGGATCTCATGCAGCAGTGCGGCCTGGTCTTTAATCTGGAATAAGCTCAAATAAATCCTGGCTTCCAGAAGATCGGGCGTCATCATCACTTTGGATATGGATATCATTCCCCCGTCTTTCACATTGTAGCCTTCTCGCCGGAAGATGTCGGCCATTTCTTCCATTACCAGTTTACCTACTTGTTTCTGTCTTTTACTTTCTTCCATAGAACCCGGATTTTGCAACCGGGTAAAGTTAGAGCAAATGTGTATAAAGGCTTTAACGCAGCATCTGATAATCTTTGATTAAATTCGTTGCCAGATTTCAAAAAAAATGAAACAAGGAAAAATTTTGACCGGTGCTGCTTTACTGTTGCTGCTGAACGCCTGTACGGAAATAGGCCCGGCCATTGACTTTGGTACGATAAGGGCTTTTGATACTA
>OFTY01000667.1_pt1 | contig 21131 bp, 15 predicted proteins | sample 1775061 | NCBI WGS metagenome assembly OFTY01 (sample SAMN08195773, study PRJEB24354) | sludge metagenome | isolation source: sludge from phenol fed wastewater aerobic bioreactor B | place: India: Nagpur | collected 2016-09-16 | reverse complement strand
GCTATCGCATTATCCTGATAGGTGATGCAGGGGAAATGACGGATGAGCAGCAAAAAGCTTTACAGCATGCAGTGGGTCATATCCTTACAGGAAAAACCAGTGTATTTTACCTGGGTGATAATATTTATCCGCGTGGCATGGCATTGCCGGGAAGCGGGAAAGTGCAGGAAACAGCGGATATCCTCCGTTCACAATATGAGCCGATGCGGGCAAAAGGCGCACCGGTATATTTTCTTCCCGGCAATCATGACTGGGACAAAATGGGTTCGCAGGGATTGGCCAAAATAAAATTCCAATGGCAATACCTTGATGAGTTGGGCGACTCATTGTTAAAACTTATACCTCCTAATGGCTGTCCTGATCCGGTCGAGATCCATCTCACTGATAAGTTGATGGTTATCGCCTATGATAGTGAATGGTGGTTATTCCCTTTCAACAAAGGCAATACAGATGGTGAATGCGACTGCAAATCGAAAGACGATGTGCTGGCCAGGCTCGATGAATTGCGCCATCGCAACCAGGATAAAGTGATCATTCTTGCTTCACATCATCCTTTTCAAAGCTATGGTGTGCATGGAGGCAAATACACGATCAAGGACCATATATTCCCGTTGACGGTTGCCAATAAGAATTTATACATTCCATTACCTGTTGTAGGGTCACTTTATCCTATCCTGCGCTCCACCTTTTCCAACCCGGAAGACCTCAAGCATCCTTTATATAAAGACATGATCAAACGGGTGAGCAATGTGTTCAGGGATTTCCCTAATATCGTTTATGCTGCCGGGCATGAGCATGGCCTGCAGTTAATAAAAGATGACCAGTTGCAGATTGTAAGCGGCGCAGGATCTAAAAGGACAATTGCAAAGAAAGGAAAGCATTCGTTATTTGCGGATGCTACACAGGGATATGTGACCGTGGATCAGTTGCGGGACAACAGTCTCCGGCTTACTTATTATATCTATGAGAAAGATAGGGTTCGCCAGGCATTCAGTTATGCAGTTCCTTATGAAGCGGTTCAAGCCAGTGAGCAATTAGCAAGTAAAGTGATCACGGAAGACAGCATAACAGTCAGTGTTCATCCTTCCTATGATAAGCCTGGTAAATTTCATCGCTTTCTTTTTGGAGAGAATTACCGCAAAGAATGGGCTGCACCTACGCGCCTGCCTGTGCTGCGCATTTCAGCATTACAGGGAGGTTTGAAGCCGCTGCAATTAGGTGGTGGCATGCAGTCAAGATCACTGCGGCTGGCAGACCCCCAGGGAAAGGAATGGGTGATAAGAAGCGTGGAGAAGATACCGGACGCCTTGTTGCCACCGGAACTTCGCGGCACTTTTGCAAGAGATTGGCTTGATGATGTAACCAGTGCTCAGCATCCTTTTTCTGCATTGATCGTGCCTCCAATCGCCAATGCAGTAAATGTACCACATGCAAAACCTGTGATCGGTGTATTGTCGCCCGATAAGAACCTGGGCATTTATGAAAGAGTATTCTCCAATATGGTGGTATTGTTTGAAGAACGCGAACCACTGGGAGAATCGGACAATTCAGAAAAGATGAAGAAGAATTTGCAGAAGGACAATGATAATTCCATTCATCCGAAAGAGTTTCTCCGTGCACGAATGCTCGACGCGTTGCTGGGTGATTGGGACCGTCATGAAGATCAGTGGCGCTGGTTTGACGATGAAAAAGGAAAAGTAAAAAAATATGTGGGTGTGCCGCGCGACCGTGACCAGGTGATCCATCTAACGCAGGGATTATTCCCTAAACTGGCATCTTCTGGGTTTATATTACCGACCTTGCGCGACTTTGATGCAAATATCAGCCATGTAAAATGGGTGTTGTTCAAAACCCGCTTCGTGAATGCTTATCCTGAAATGCAGTTCAGCCGCGAGGAATGGAAAAAGCAGGCTGAAAAATTTGCCTCCCAGGTAACGGATTCGGTACTTGAAGCCGGATTGCTTCGTTTACCCCAACCTTCTTATGATCTGAGGCATGATGTGTTGCTGAGCAAATTCAAATCGCGCAGGGACAAACTGCCGGATGCCATGCTGAAGTACTACGATTTTATTCAGAAGGTAGCTGATATCCGGACCAGCGATAAAAGCGAATTTGTAGAGATCAAAGATGTTGCTGATGGCGGTGTTAACGTTCGTATTAATAAAATAAGCAAGAGCGGCGAACTGGAAGATGAACTGATGAATAAAACTTTTTCGCCACACCTTACGAAAGAAATACGGGTATTCATTGGAAATGGAAACGACAGTATTGTACTGGACAATAAATCCTCCAGGATTAAGCTCCGGCTGATCGGTGGTGGTGATGAAAAAGATTATAAGGTGATCGCTTCGAATAAGAAAGTTCGTCTTTATGACAGGGATAATGGTTCCAACTATAGCGGGGATGTTTCGCGGCTGAAAAAATATATCTCCAATGACAGTCTGAATACTGCTTTCACACCGGTTAATTTGTATAATACCTGGGTGCCGCTGGTATTGTTGGGAATTAATGCAGATGATGGCTTTATTTTCGGTGGAGGGTTCAGGTATATGCACCAGGAAGGATTTAGAAAGTATCCATACAGCAGTATGCATCAACTGTTGGCGGGGCATTCATTTTCTACCCAGGCTTACCGGGTGAAATATAATGCGGAATGGATAGAAGCAGCAGGCAAGGCCGACATCACACTGCAGGCGCTGATCAAAGCACCGAACAATACAATGAATTTCTTTGGCAGGGGCAACGAAACTTTTTATGATAAAAGCACAAGTGATATCCGTTACTACCGTACAAGGTTCAGTACCTACCAGTTGGACCCCGCTTTCCGTTGGAGAGGCAGCAAAGGTTCTGCTTTCAGCATTGGCCCTTCTGCTTATTATTATACATTTGATAAGGACGACAATGCAGGCCGGTTTATTAATAATACATCCCAGATCGGCAGCTATGATAGCCTGACAGTGGAAGAAAACAAACTGCATCTGGGAGTTGTTATGGCTTATGTAAACGATAAGCGTAATAATAAGATCATTCCGCAATGGGGAACATTTGTCAATATCCGCTTGCAGGCATACAAAGGAATGGGAGCATATGCAAAGGATTTTGTGCAGCTTATTCCTGAAGTAGCTCTTTATAAAAGCCTGAATGCCAGGTCTACCATTGTACTGGCAGAGCGTTTTGGCGGCACAGTCACTTTAGGGAAGACCACTTTCTACCAATCGGCTTTCCTGGGCGGCCAGGAAAACCTGCTGGGCTACCGCCAGTTCCGCTTTGCCGGCAAACATAGTTTTTATAATAACCTGGAATTGAGGATCAAGCTGGCAGATATTGTCAATTATATCCTTCCCGGTCAGTTTGGCATTAGCGGTTTCTGGGATGTGGGGAGGGTTTGGCAAAATGCTGACAATTCAGGCAAATGGCATAATGGAGTGGGTGGTGGTATTTATTTTGCACCTGCGTCCATGCTTTCCCTGAGCTTTGTGATGGGAAATTCGCCTGAAGGATGGTATCCTTATTTTACAATGGGATTACGGTTTTAGACTATGCAAACAAAGATTATTGATATTGTGCCAATACCATTTCCGGCGCCTGTTCCGGAAACGACGATCTCATTTGCCCCATTCATCGATTATTTAAAAAAACGCAAAGAGCAATCTGACTGCCATAAGAGCCGGTTCTTTTCTTATGTTATCGAACAGTTTGAGCAATATCCTGAATTGTTGCAATCGGTGAAGCTGGAAAAAGTGGAGCATTATGCCGAGCAATTGCAGTTGATCTATCTCTGCCTTTCCCCCATTGTAGAGGATGAAGAAAAACATTTCTGGGCACTGAGTGTGCCAATGAGACCTGTACTCATGTATACGACCAATGCGGTGCATCATTTTGTACAGGACATGATATCGCATAAGCTGCAAAGCGACCGCCTGCCACAGTCGGTTGAAGCTCTCATCAAAGAAAAACTGGAATACTGTTATTCATTCATCCTGGAAAGATTATATAAGATCTCCAATTTTCAGAATAAACATCTTGTGCATGCTGTAGTGGATAAAGAAACCGGGCTGACAAAATATTATAAGCAGAATATTGATACCAGGTTTATAGAAATACATCCCAAACGCCCTTTACCCGAATTGAATCTTTCGACGTTTAAGTCGAGGGTACAGGATAGTAAGGATGTATTGGCTTTATTGCAGGAAATATTACCGCTTGATATGTTCCATTTTGAAGGTTTTGGTATAATCAATGTGGAAGAAGTGACAGCGCAATATGCTTTGGAGAATATCAAAACCCTGCTGCTTGATCATAGCACAGTGAAGGATGACGACTATTATTCAAGGCTTACCGGCTCACTCAAATCACTTATCGGAAACAACGATGTGGAATTTGGAGCGCTCCCTTTTTTACAGGTAAATGATAAACCGGTTTATATTGACGGTGCATGTCTCAACAGTGTGCTGATGAACTCTGCCCGGGAGTACGGCTCTGTGGAAACTTCGTATTCTATGCTTGCAACAGAATATGTAAAAAACCCCAAGGTTACTTTTATCAGGGACGTAATGGAGGAAGATGAGAACAGGCATGAACTGCTGCGAACCCTTAAAGCAGCAGGAGTGCGTTCTTTTGCCATGATGCCTGTCTATTTCAATAATGCATTGGTTGGAGCTACGGAAGTATACAGTAAAAAGCCTGATGTGTTAAATGAGAGCCTCCTTGCCAAGATTGAACCGGCCATGCCTTTGCTGTCGCAGTTACTGAAAAACACGATTGATCAATTCAATGATGCGATCGAAAAGGTGATCAAGGAGAAATTTACCGCAGTGCAGCCTTCCGTGCAATGGAAATTCAATGAAGTAGCCTGGCATTACCTGAAAAATGAGCATCAGCCGGAACCACGGAAAGAAACAGAAGAGATCGTTTTTGAAGATGTGTATCCTTTGTATGGGGCAGTAGACATCCGCAACTCAACCGTTGAGCGGAACCTTGCTTTACGCAAAGACCTTCGTGTACAGTTCAGGGTGCTGCTGGAAGTGTTGAAGAAGCTGAAAGAAGCAACAGGCTTTGGCCTGCTTGATGAAAAAATATTTGTAAGCCAGCAATGGCTTGGAAAAATAGAAAAGGATACAGCCCTTTTCAACCAGGAAATAAAGCTGAATGAGTTCCTGGAAAATGATATGATACCTTTCCTGCTGCAGTTCATCGAAAACAGGCCTGATCTGACCGCTATTGCAGACACCTATTTTTCTGCAATCGATGAGCGCCAGGGAGAAGCTTTCGAGAACAGGCGTGCATTAGAATCTTCTATGACCACGGTGATCTCATCTGTCAATAATTATTTTGAAATGCTGAAGGGTGAAATTCAGCAAGCTTATCCCTGTTATTTTGAGAAATTCAGAACAGATGGGGTAGAATATGATATCTATATTGGTCAATCGATTACACCCGACCGGCCATACAGTAATATTTATCTAAAAAATCTCCGCCTGATGCAATTGACTTCTATGGCGGCCATTGCAAAATACTCTCATTCTTTATTACCCCATTTGTCCAGGAAGGTTGAAACGACCCAGCTTATTTTTATTCATTCACATCCGATCGATATCCGGTTCAGAAAAGATGAAAAAAGATTTGATGTGGAAGGGGCCTACAATATCCGTTATCATATTATCAAAAAGCGGATTGATAAAGTGAATATCAAGGATTCCCGGGAACGGTTGACCCAACCTAACAAGATCGCACTGGTATATTTTAACCAGAAAGAAGCGGATGAATACGTTTCTTATATCCGTTACCTGCAAGGAGAGAAGCTGCTGAACAATGACCTGGAATACCTGGAGTTGGAAGAGTTACAGGGGGTTTCAGGATTGAAGGCATTGAGGGTGGGGGTAAACTTGGCCAGCGAACTGGCCAAGGTGAATATTGAGAATTTGGTTCTTGAAAGCAAATAGCTGCTTTGGGGAGCAATGTGTTTCAAGAGCAATCTCCGGCTACTGGCGTGATCACCAATATTCCTGCACTCATTCTCACTTCCACTTTTCCTCCATAGCAAAATCCCAGCTTTTGCAACCATGCACCGGATAAACGTATTTCCGGGACTGTGGTATCATCACTCCAACGATGAACCCTTACCAGCGGTTGAATCTTTAATGTTTTTATCTTTTGCTCTTCACCTTCCGGTTGCATCGCGATAGCCTGCAGGGCCTGGTTGATTAAAATTCCTGTTTCCATAAAATATGCTTTACAACTCCAAAGCTACATTCGCCCCTGCCCGTCTCCATGAGAAAAAAACAAAATCCGGGTGCTTTTTACCCATTCGTATCATTCGCTACCATTCGAACCATTCGTGCTATTAATTTGTATAATTCGTTTCAATAACCATTGGCCGCTCATCCCATCCTTCATCCACTCCTGACCGCAGCATATCCCTGTCAGCCCGCAACGTTTCTTCCAGTTCTTCCACATACTTTCTCACTGCGATCACATATTCATCTGCATTCCTGATCGAGCTCAGGTATTTCAACCGTTTTTCATCTTCCTTGAAGAATATTTTTGCCAGCCGTGTAGTTTCATGAGCCCGGAAGCCCAGGAATTTCATTGCATCCACTCCCATGCGGATACTTGTATCCAGTGTTTCGCGGTAAATATGCAGCATGCCGGCATTCATCAATGAATAGGCGTCATTCCGGTTGGAGGCGCGTACCAGCATGCGCAGATTGGGAAAATGTTTTTTAATGGTTTCGATCATTTCCAGTCTTTTCTCTTCATCACCGACAGCAATAATGATGAGTTTGGCTTGTTTGGCCCCGGCGATCTCCAGTAATTCATGCCGGCTTGCATCACCATAATAAACTTTGAATCCCATGCGGCGGAGCAGATCAACATTATCGCTATCTGTATCCAGCACGGTTGCTTTTACATTATTCGCCCGCAGAAAACGGCCTACTGTATTCCCAAAATGCCCGAATCCCGCAATGATCACCGGGTTTTCTTCGGCTTCCACATCATGTTCACGTTTGGGTTTATTCTTATCAGGATCGCAGATCCGTGGTTGTATCCATTTATCATTGACCAGCATCACCAATGGTGTTACTACCATGCTCAGGGCCACTACGGCGATCAGTGTGTCCATGCTTTCCTGCGAAAGGATACCTGCTTCCCTTGCAGAGTTGCTCAATACAAATGCAAATTCCCCAATCTGGCTAAGTCCCAGGCTAAAGGTCAGGTTTTGAGGATTGGTGAGTTTGAATGCACGGCCCAGTACAAAGAGCACCAATGTTTTTACCAGCATCACTCCTGCTACAAGTCCAATGATCAGCCATGGGCGTGAAAGAATAAGATGGAAATTGATGGAGGCGCCGACGGCTATAAAGAATAATCCCAGTAATAAACCTTTGAATGGATCAAGATCACTTTCCAGTTCATGACGGTATTCACTGTTGGCTAATACAACACCTGCCAGGAAAGCGCCCAGTGCAGGGCTCATTCCTACTGTATTCATCAGTGAAGCTGCCCCTACGACCAGCAATAAAGCAGTGGCAGTAAAAATTTCCCGCAAACCGGTTTTGGCGATCAGCCGGAAAAAAGGACGAAGCAGGTAACGGCCGGCTATTACCAGTGCTGCCACGGAACCCAGCACGGCCAGGGTTTGTGCCCAGCCTGGCCAATCACTGATCAGTCCTGTTTCTGTGTGACCGCTTGCTGCATTGATCACTTCATTGGCGAGCAAAGGCAAAACTGCCATCATGGGGATCACAGCGAGGTCCTGGAATAATAAAACAGCAAAGGAGCTTTCACCGGCAGAAGATTTTAATTGCCCTTTTTCAGTCAGCGATTGCAATACAATGGCGGTGGAAGACAAAGAAAGGATCATGCCCAGCACGAGCGCCTGCTTCCAGTCGAGTTTCAGTGCAAGGGAAAGGGCTGCCAGCACCAGGGTAGTAGCGCCCACCTGCAAGCCACCAAGCCCTGCAATGGAGCGACGCATTCTCCAGAGCCTGGATGGTTCCAGTTCCAATCCGATCACGAACAACAGCATCACCACGCCGAATTCTGCAAAATGCATCAGGTCCTGTCCTTCTTCCCCAATAAAATGAAGCCCTACCGGCCCGATCACGATGCCGGCAAACAGGTAGCCAAGCACTGATCCCAATCCCAGCTTTTTGGCAATGGGTACCATGATAACTGCGGCTGCGAGATAGATCATGGCCTGAAAGAAAAAGGTTTGCTGCATATAGGTCGTTTTGCGTTGAATAATGTTTGTGTATAACAGATCGGCAGCCGGGAAGTTGTATCAACTGGTGGCCCCATGGCCAAGCCCATTGATGATCTGCAGACCTCCATAATGTTCGGGGCGTATCCTCCCCGAAGCCAGGCCGCTTAATATATCGGCATAAACCAATCCTTCTTCTTCAATAGCGTCCTGCTGCATGCGATGCGTGCCATAAACGATAAATGGCGGCATATAATCCATGCGGCAAAGCAATGCGGTTTGACGGAAAGGCAGCAGGAACTGGCTAACGGGAAACTGGTGATGTCCTTCTGAGGTATAGGCATGATGTCCGCTGCCGCAGGTAATGGCATTGATCATCTTTTTGCCAAGAAGGGCATACCCTTTTGGGCCGTATGCCCAGTTATATTCCAGCACCAGGTCGAGCCACTGTTTGATAATGGCAGGACCGCTATACCAGTAAAACGGGTGTTGCAAAACAAGAATATCATGGCTGAGCAGGAGTTCCTGTTCTCTTTTCACATCTATATAAAGATCGGGGTATTGTTCATACAGGTCATTGACGGTGACTCCCTCCAGTTGTTTGCAGTTTTTCAGCAATACCCGGTGCACCCGGGAGCGGCTGAACGCAGGGTGGGCGAATTGCACAAGTACTTTTGGCATAAAGGATTTGAGAGTGATTTTAACCGAAGTTAAGCAAAGCGGGAAAGAGAGAAGAGAAAGTAGTTTTTGAGGGAGAGGAAACAAAAGGGACCGGATAGAAATCCAGCCCCGCTTTTTTTAAAATCCAATATCCTATGAAAAACCGATACAAGATTAAGGAGGAATGGGAGACCGGTCAATACCGTTGGAAGGGTATTTCGGTAGGAAAGGATGTAGATGTAAGATTTACAATGGTTGAGAAGGATATATGATTTAATTAATTCGAATGAAAGTGGCTGGGATGAGATAAAATCCTGGAGGGATAGCACGATTGTACGGATTGCAGAAGGGTGTTTAACGGCTGTATTAAGTAGTTAGCCTTATTGGCCGTGTCGAGGAATTAGGTCATATTCGAGAAGTGTTATTGCACTAAATGCGAGAAGTAGCTTTTCTTTCTATTATAGATTTTATAGCGCTGTTTTAGCCAGGAATGATAGAAGGAACCAACTAAAAAGTGAAAACAAACTAAAATGAAAAAGATAAAAATAGTATTAAGTTGTTTGATATTTTCCGGGGTAGTTTCTGCTCAAGATTGGTCTATTCTGGGAAACAATGGAACATCATCTGCAAATTTCATAGGCACTACAGATAATCAACCTTTGATTTTTAGAACAAATAATAGTGCAGAATATCCAGCTTAGGGAATATTCTCATTGGTACCACAACAGATGCGGGTAATAAATTGCATGTATTAGGGAAGATACGTTTTGAAACAACACTTGCAGATGGATTTAGTATCGGTAACACAGCAACAAGCCCACATGTGGTTTACGATGGTGTTAATGGTGAGTTGATAGCATATAAATTAAGAACACAGAATTTTTCAACAAGTGCGACGAACATCTCTTATTTTAGTGGCGGAGTTGTGGAATTTAAGAATGATGCTTATATCCGGGCATATCAAAAGCCTTTCCTCATTACCAGAGCATATACATATACAGGAACACCTGCGGGTATGATCCTCGATAATACTATAGATAATGGTGTGCCTGTACCGGCTAACTATAAGATCCTTTCCGCTAAGTTAAGCGGCACTGAAGTAGCTTATATTAGCGCAACTGGCGGAGGGCAGTTTTCCGGGAATACAATGATGGGTACCGCCACGAGCAGTAACTCAAGATTGTTAGTAGTAGCGGATACAGCCAATACCTCCGGCATATCTGTTCGGCAAAGTATATATACCACTGGCAAGAATCTGTTGGAAATAAGTAATGCAGCCGGCACACCAATCAGTCGGTTTGATCATAGCGGTAGGCTTATTATCAATAAATCAATAGGGGCCCTCTTACCACCTTATATTATGGCAACCCGGGATGTTGCAACTGTACCATCTTTTGGAAGCAATATACCTATGGTATTTATACAGCCGGGTGGGCTTGATCAGGCTGGTATCATTGTCAGGGCGCTGAGTGGGCAATACATGACCTCATATCTTCAGGATTGGCAGACTAGTAGCAGTGTTTCCATAATGCGTATCATGTCTGATGGGAAGCTGGGCCTGGGTATATCTATGCCGTCGGCCCAATTACATACCAGCGGCACTGTCCGCTTTGCGGGTTTAACTAATGATAATACGCAAGCACGCGTGATCGTAAGTGATGCAAGTGGTAATCTCAGCTACCGTGATGTATCTACAATTGGTGGCAGCGGTTCCATCAGTGGTACAAATAATTATCTTGCGAAATACTCAGGTACAACGTCTATTGGAAACAGTATCATATATGATAATGGAACAAGTGTAGGTATCGGTACTACTAATGTTACTGAATCAGGATTCAAACTATATGTAGAATCAGGCATTCGCACAAGGAAAGTAAAAGTAGATATGGCAACATGGGCAGATCATGTATTTGAACCCGGCTATAGGCTTCTTAGCTTACAGGAGGTGGAAGCCTATATTAATAAGAACAAACATTTACCTGATGTACCATCGGCGAATACGGTGGAAAAAGAAGGTCTCGATTTAGGAAATAATCAGGCACTTCTGTTACAGAAGATTGAGGAACTGACTTTGTATCTTATTGAACAGGACAAGACCTTAAAGCAAAAGGAAGAGAAAATAGAAGAGCTGACAAGAAAAATGAGCTCAGTTGAACAAAGATTGATGCAGTTGGAAAAGGCCTCGCTAATAAAACCATAACCATCCGGAATTTGATCATCATAAAATATAAACTATGCGACTGAAAATAGTTGCTCTGCTCTTTATATCGCTCTTCTCTTTGTCTGTTTATTCACAAAACTGGCTTACTGCGGGGAATAGCGGTACAACTTCTTCCAATTTTATCGGTACTACTGATAATCAGCCCCTTCTGTTCAGAACGAATAATATACAACGTTTCCATATCACCAATGATGGGAAAACGGTGGTTGGAGCTGGTAGCCCGAAGTATGATGCCATACTTACAGTCAGGTCTAATGCTGGTGAACTTGGGGGCTCAAAACTAGTGCTCGATGGAGCAAATGCCATAGCCAATCCCGGACTGATCATTTCCACCACCAATACCAACCATTATTACCCATCCATCTCTTTTGAATCTGTGAACTGGGGAACTACAACTATCAATCAATATGAAGGCCTTTGGCATGCAGTACCTGTTGGGAAAAGATATAGCTGGGTCATTGGCACGACCAGGGCCATGCGGCTTACTACGAATGGAAACTTGTTGATAGGTACAGAAACAGAAAATGCAGCCAGATTGAAACTCAGTGGCAGCGGCGGTATGCTTGCTGAGTTCACTGACGCAGGAACAACTGCCGGTTATATACGTATTCGCAATAGTGGTACTGATTATACTGATATGGGACTTGAAGGTAGCGGCCTTGTTTCATTAAAATCAAATGGCACTGCATTCTTGTATGGCAATTCTTCAGGCAGTGTAAACATTGGAAGCCCCACTACAGATGCCAGTGCAAAGTTTTCAGTTACCAGTACTACCCAGGGCTTTCTTCCCCCGAGAATGACTACTACACAAAAAAATGCGATCAGTTCACCGGCTGCAGGATTAATGGTATACGATAACACGCTTGGAAAATACAATTACTATAACGGAAGCAGTTGGCAGGAACTTGGCGCGGGCGCTTCGCAGTGGACAAGTTCCGGCGCTAATATCTCCTATGTAACGGGAAATGTTGGCATTGGGACCAATGCAATAGCAACGCATAAGCTTGCAGTAAATGGAAGCATTATTGCTGAAAAAGTACAGGTGAAAATATATGGGAACTGGCCAGATTATGTTTTTGAAAAAGGGTATAAAATTCCTTCTTTGGAGGAAGTGGAAGCATTTGTCCATAAAAATAAACGTTTACCGGATGTGCCATCTGCGGTTACTGTTGAAAGCGAAGGATTGGATCTGGGAAATAATCAAGCTGTGTTGTTAAAAAAAATTGAAGAATTGACACTGTATCTGATTGAGCAGAATAAACGAATTGAGATACAGGAAAGGAAAATCAGCTACCTGGAAGCCCAACTTAAAAAATGATGTGCATGATCTTGAAATATCTGATTGCTGTTTGTTTGTGTGCCTGTTTAGCAATGCAAGGGTATGCGCAGGATAGCACATCCATGAAAAAAGTAAACAGAAAAATATGCAGCGTCGGACTGATTAATTGGCAACCATTAAAGTAATAATTGTGAAACAAAAAAAATATTTCATATCCGTTGGTGAGCCATGGGATTTCGATGGTCCAGGTGATCAAAATATTATTAATGGGGTAATAATCAAAATACTAAGTTCAACTTGTTTAGTATTTAAAGCTAATTACATTTTGGATTTTAATGGGATTTCGGGAATTTTTTTTATTCTATACCCAAGACATTCAGGAAATGATTTTGATGATTTGAAAAATGGTGGCGATTACGTGACTGTTAATGGAAATATTTTACCAGGGGATTATACCGAAAATATGGATGAAGATTATTTAAAAGAGAATTCGAAATTCGTAATAATTGGAAGTATTAAAACAAATACATGAATTTGAAAAAATAAGATTTAGCTGAAATTTGAACATAAAAATACCATAGTATGCAAAAGATTATTTCATTCTGTTTGTCAATGTCTCTTGCATTATCGCTCCACTCTCAATGGCAAACCATCGACTTGAACATCTACAACACCAACAGTAGTATAGAAGAGTTGAGTAAACAGATCTCTGAAATAAAGAATTCGGAGAACAATCTTTAAGTGTAGTAATTCAGAGTGACCTGACATTTTGAGATTATTGATTAAGTATGGGTGCTTAAGCGTAGTCAAAAATATCAGGTCGACTTTTAACTCTACGGTTCATTCTATAGATACATACTAAACTACTGCTCAGGAAGCTTAGGCTCAGTGATTCCCTTGCACATCATTTGGCCCGGCTTTAGCTTTCAATTACATTTATTATTCAACGGATAACTTAGCCTTCGCTTCGACCCCATCCCTCACTTCCTCTGTCGCTGTCTTCACAATAATATCTACTGCCGAAAGATTCCCAAACACTTCTGTTTTATCATTCGCACTTCGACCAACTTTAACCGGCACCCATATCGTCTTATTATCTTCCACTTTGATCACAAACGTACCTGTAGTTGAACGTAGTACCGCTTTTGAAGGCACCAGCAATGTATTATTATCTCCTGCCAATGGTATAGATACTTCCGCAATCATCCCCGGCAATAAACGCGCTTCATTCACCACATCCATTTCTGTACGCTGTGATCTCAAACGCGTATCCAACGCCCCCGAAGCCCGTGATACTTTAGCGGTGAACGTGTCGTTCTGGATTGATTTGACCGTAAACTTCACTTCCATTTTGTCATTGAAATAAGGGATATATGATTCAGGAACACTTACCACCAACCGTAACTTTTTGTATTCCTGCAAAGTGAAGATCGGTGCATCAGAGCCTTTGCCAGCAGGGCCTACATAAGCGCCTGCACTTACATTCCGCGCACTGATCACCCCACTGAACGGAGCCCTTATCTCCAGATAATTCCGGTTATCCCCGATTTCACGGTAAGAGGCGCGGGCCGCTTCCAACTGCGCGAGATCGGATTTTTGTTTGGCCAATGCGATGTCGAGATCATTTGGTGAAATAGTGCCGGGTGTTTTGCTGGTCTCAAGCAAACGCTCATATGTGGCTTTGCTGGAGAGATACAATGCTTCCTGCGATTTCAGCCTTGATTCTGCTCCGGACAATTGTGAGTTCAGCTCCGGGGCTTCCATAGTGGCCAGCAACTGGCCTGCTTTCACTTCGCTGCCTACATCCACATACAACCTGCGTATGAACGAACTGATCTTTGCATACAGGTCTACTTGCTGGAAAGCTACCAGTTCCCCGGGCAACCGGATAGAAGATATCAGCGAACCCTGCACGGGATGCACTGCTTCCACTTCAGGCGTTGAAGCTGCGGCCTCTGGCTTTTCTTCTTTGCTCTCTGCCGTTCCGCAACTTTGGAAAATAATTACCGGCACAGTGATCATTGCTAACAGAAAAATCTTTTTCATCCCTTTTATTTTATTTGCGGTGAATAGAACCGTCATCATTAAGCATTAAATATTGGTTGTTGGATCAATTCAGTTTTCCAGTTTCACATAATGTTTGCTTTCCTCATCTTCCGGATCAAGCGATACACTTTGCGTTCCTGCTTTTCCCTGTGTCCAGGCGAATACGAGCGGCAAAATAAAGAGCGCTGCAAAGGTAGAAGCGATCAATCCGCCAACCACTGCTCTTCCCAGTGGTGATGATTGGTCTCCCGCTTCGCCTAATCCACTTGCCATTGGTATCATGCCCGCTACCATCGCCAGCGCCGTCATCAATATCGGGCGCATCCTGAGTGCTGCTGCCTCGATCGCAGCTGTAATGGCATTGCCGCTATGCTTGCGCAATTGCTCTGCATTCGTGATCAACAGAACGGCATTGGAAATGGATACACCTACTGACATGATCATTCCCATATAGGATTGAAGATTGAGTGTTGAACCCATCATCATCAATAAAGCAAGCGACCCCAGGATTACTGCGGGCACAGTTGCCAGCACTACTCCTGAAACTTTGAAGGATTGGAAATTGGCTGCCAGCATCAGGAAGATCACTACGATGGCGACCAGTAAACCACTTTCGAGACTGTTCATGGTGTCGATAAGCGTATTGCTGAGCCCGATCACTTCTATATTCAATCCCCTGGGCAGTTCACCCATGGATTTGATCGCTGCCTGCACGTCTTTGGCGGCAGTACCCAGGTCTTTATTGTTCAGGTTAGCTGTTACCGATAAAACGGGTGTAGCTCCCAGATTATCATTTTCGCCATAAGTGGTACCCGGAGTAATAGTAGCCACATCTCCCAGCACCGGCCGGCTCGCATTTTTCAGCAAAGGTATCTCACTTATATCGTTTACACTTTGCATCTTACTCTCAGGCACCTGTACCTGCACACTGTAACTGTACCCTGCTTTTTCATCTACCCAAATATTCTTATCTGTGTAGCGTGATGATGAAGTGGAAGCGATCAGGGAACGTGATACGTCTGTAACATCCAATCCGAGTTGCGCAGCCCTTACGCGGTCAATTTCAATATTGATAGCCGGGTATTTTGTTGATTGGCCCAGTTGCACATCCCGCAGGTAACTGATTTCTTTCAGCTTTGCAATAAGTTTTTGTACATAAACTTCATTCACCTGTTTATTTCTTCCGGAAAGCCGTACTTCAATAGGAGTGGGGGAGCCCTGGCTCAGGATCTTATCCGTTAATTCGATGGGCTCAAAAGAAAGGGTGAGATCAGGCAGGTCTTTGCTGAAACGGGTGCGGATCCTTTCTTTCAATTCATCGAGATCTGTTTTATAATGCTCGTTCAGTTGCACCTGGATCACTGCTTCGTGCGGCTGCGCCATCCAAAGGAAGATAGGGGCAATGGAGAATAATGAAGGGTGTGTGCCAACATAAGAAGAGGTGACGGAAACATTATCAGGGCCGACTATTTCTTTAATTCCATTAATAGCAGCCAGTGTTTTCTGCTCGGTACTTTCAATGCGCGTTCCTTCCGGTGCGCGCAACCTTACCTGGAACTGGCTTCCGTTCACTTTCGGTAATACATCTCTTCCGATCGAATGCATCAGCAGGTAAGCCAGCCCGCATATCAGCACAACATACCCGATCACGATCGGCTTACGATAAGGCATTATGCGTCCGATAAAACGCAAATATCTCATACGGAATTTTTCAAACCGGCTGATCTTTCCATCACGGTTGCTGTCTTCTCTTTCCACCAGCATCTTTTTCTGGTCCCAGGTATCTTTTTCACTTCCCGGCGGCAGGCCTGCGGCTTTTAGTATCTCCGCATCGGTCAGACCTGCATTCGTGCTGTTCCGATTCGCTTCATTCGTGTGCTTAATTTTCATTAGCCAGTTCGCCATGATCGGCACAAAGGTTTGTGCAAGGAAATAAGAAACGATCATGCTGAAACCAATCGCTAATGCTAAGGGTAAGAATAACGAGCCCGGTATGCCCCCCATTGTGAAAGCAGGAGCAAAAACAGCAAGAATACAAAGCAGGATCAGGAGTTTGGGGAATGCAATTTCCTTACATGCATCCCATATCGCCAGTGCTTTGGGTTTTCCCATATCAAGATGTTGGTGGATGTTCTCTATCGTCACCGTACTCTCATCCACCAATATCCCGATGGCCAGTGCAAGACCGCTCAGCGTCATGATATTGATCGTTTGCCCGAATAAACTCAGAAACAGCACACCGGAAATAATGGAAGTAGGGATGGTCAGGATAACGATCAACGCGCCTCTTGGGTCGCCCAGGAATAACAATACCATTAAACCGGTCAGTATTGCACCTATCGCGCCTTCAGATAATAAACTCTTTACGGAGTTGATCACATACGTGGATTGATCGAATTCATAAGAGAGATGCACGTCTTCCGGCAACTGGGCCTGCATTTTGGGCAATGCCTTCTTTAAGTTTTGTACTACTTCCCAGGTGGAAGCATCCGCATTCTTGGCCACGCTTAAATACACAGAACGTTTGCCATTCACCAGTCCATAACCTGCTGTTATATCTGCTCCGTCTTCTACGGTAGCTATGTCGCGCAGATAAAGATTTTGCACACCGCCTTTGAACAGGGGTATGTTTTCAAAATCCTTTATTTCCCTGATCAGTGTATTGGTAGGGGTGATATAGTTTTTATCACCGATGCGCACATTCCCTGACGGTGTTGTCTGGTTATTCACCCGCAATGCTTCCACCACCTGGTCGGGCGTAAGATTATGGGAGCGTAACATTTCCGGGTCTACTTTCACTACGATCGTGCGCACGCTGCCTCCAAATGGTGGTGCTGACACAAGGCCGGGAATGGTGGTGAAAGAAGAACGGACATACACATTTGCCAGGTCAAGCAATTCATTATTGTTCCTTTTATCACTGCTTAATACTACCTGCCCTACCGGAAGAGTGGATGCATCAAACCGTATGATGAACGGCGGGTTGGAGCCCGGCGGGAATATGGCCTGTATCCGGTTCGCAAATGCACTTAATTCTGCTGCTGCCTGGGCCATATTGGTACCGGGATAAAAGCTGATCTTCATCAGGGTAAGCCCCTGTATGTTTTTTGTTTCAATGGATTTGATGCCATTCACAAACAGCATGATGTTGATGTATTGCTTCGCAAACATCGCTTCCATTTGTGAAGGCGTGTAACCAGAGAAGGGGTGGGATAAATAAATAACCGGCAATTCCAGTTTGGGAAATATATCCACTTTGATGCTTGTAGCCGCTTTGATACCGAAGAAGAACAGGCCGGCAACAAGTACCAGGATGGTGATAGGCTTACGGAGCGCGAAACGTATCAGGTTCATAAAATCTCTTAAAATTCGTTAATGAAAATATCCCAGTTGCCTGTGGCCGCGGCCTTCAGCAACAAAGCCTGCCATACATTGCTATAGGTGATGTCCCTGTCCGTTTCTGCACGGTTCAATGCATACAGGGCCTGTGTTACATCTACAATTGTTGTCAACCCATTATTATATAATGTTGTTTTTTGCAGGTAGGCATCTGAAGCGGATCTCAACTGGTTGGGTACTTCGCGGTAATTGGCCAGCGCATTTCTGATCCTTGCATCGGCGAGGCTCACCTGCGCATTCAACTGCAGTTTGATCTGGTCATATTCATATTGCAAACCTTTTGAGGTCAATTCCTGTGCACGCACCGCAGGTTTGTTGCGAAGCAATGTGGTCATATTCCATTGCAGGCCTATTCCTAACAGGTAATTGCTGCGGGTAGGTTTTACCCCGTTAAAATAATCATGGCTAAAAGCAGTCTGATCTGTTGCATAGGAAGATTCAAATCCTGAACCCCTTGTCTGGTACACACCAAAAAAGGAAAAGGACGGATAATACTGTTTCCGGTTAAGGATCACCTGCCGGTTGCTGAGATCGATCCTGCTCCGGTAATATTGCAGCACAGGATGCGTTTCTTCCTTCAACGAAATGCTGTCTGCAAAAGCCAGTGGTATTTTATTGATGAATGAAGTATCCAGTTGATAATTCGTTGCCGGCAGCCCGGTGAGAATCGCTAACTGATTGGCCTGCTCCTGCTCCAGGTTCATTGCATTCGTTAATGCAATACGGGCTGCCGACACTTCTGCATTCGCCAACGAAGAATCAACACCTGCCAGCAAACCATTCGCTGCTCTTGCCGTGGCAGTCCGTTTTACGATCAATGCCCTGTCAAGATTTTTTTCCTGGATGCGTGTAAGTCTTTGCGCTGCCAGCAGGTTGAGATAAGCAGCAGCTACTTTTATCTCCTGCTGAAAACGTTCCTGTTCCAGGTCGGTTTCATTCACATGCAGCGATGATTTGGCCACTTCTATTCTTTCTTTGGTGCGGCCAAAACTGAAGAACTCCCAGTTGATATTGGCCAGGTAAAGGGCACCGAAGGCTGCATTCCAGTTTTGTGAAGGCAACGGTAAACCCGAAGACGCTACCCCCAAACCGCCAAAACCATATAAAGGACCATTCTGGCCATTCACCGTGCCATAAACCTGCTGGGCTGATAAATTGAAGTTGGGAAGATAATCCCTCTTGCTTTGTGTCACTCGTTCCTGTCCGGCTTTTACATAGTTCTCTTTGGCTTGAATGATGCCATAACGGGCCATGGCTGTGTCAACAGCTTCCCTGAGCGACAGGGTCTGCGCAGTGGCCGAAAAGGCGATCATAAAAGCAAGCAAGAAAACAGACAGCCGTGCGGAGAAGGAAGTGCAGGGTCTCTGTAGATTCATCCTACAAATCAACCGACAAGTAAGCAGAACGCATGAAGAAAAATGATAGCTCCGATTGATAAATGACGAATGCAATTGATCATATTTCACATGACTTTTATGCTATTAAGCGCGTCCTTTGCTTTGCTAATGATCGTTTGAATAATGCAAGAGAAAGTTTGAATAATGCAAGTGTCCATCCGGAAAACTGTTGAGAATAAGTGGTTGCAGGAAATCGTAGTCTTGCTTTTCACCTTCATTTTATTCACGTTGAACGACTGGATGTTGATCAGTTCCTGGAATAATCTATGGAAGGGGTGCACTTATTTTCTGATCCTCTATACTCATGCGCAGCTCAACCGCATTTTTCTACTCCCGATCTTACTGGAAAAAGGAAAACCGCTCACTTATGCTTTGCTGAGCATTGGGCTGGTGCTGATTTTTTCCGGTATACTATATGAAGTAGCCACCCTTTGGCTGTATAAGAACTGTTATCTCTACAAATCTATCAAGCAGCAAAGTTATATCTATCACGTTGCCACAATGGTTGCCACTTCTATATGCATCATGGGGCCTTTGCTGTTGCTGAAATATTACCGCGAGCAAAGGACGGTAGAAAGGGAAACCATCCTGGCGCGCGAAGTGCAGTTGAACGCCCTGCGCAGCCAGCTCAATCCACATTTTCTTTTCAATACATTCAATACATTATATGGAGTGAGTCTGCAATACCCCGGCCGCGTACCCGACCTGCTGATGCAGGCTTCGCAATTGATGCGCTACCAGTTGGAAAACGGCAATAAAAGATGTGTTTCCCTGAAAGACGAGATCTCCTTTATTGAAAGCTATATTAACCTGGAAAAGGAAAGGGTAGGTCATCGATGTGAAGTAGTGTTCAATCAGTCAATCGAAAATCCTGCTCAGTATAAAATGCCTGCCATGCTGCTGATCTCCTTTATTGAAAATGCTTTCAAACATGGCACAGGCAGTGTGGAGCAATGTCATGTACAGGTGACTTTAAAAATGGAGAACGAATGGTTTATAATGGATGTCAGGAATTCGCTTCCCCGGAAAAAAGCGGAAGTCGTATCTACGGGTATCGGGTTAAAGAATTCAAAAGAAAGGCTGGCGATCCTTTTCCCTGACAAGCATCGCCTGGAGATTAAAGACGGACCTGCCGATTTTCAAGTACATTTGGAACTGAAAATAGAAAAGTATGGACGTGAGAAGGACCTGCATAATTGTGGATGATGAACCGGCTGCGCACTATGTGTTGATGAGCCATATCCGGCACGTATCACAACTGGAACTGGTACAACAGTGCTATAATGCTATCGAAGCCATTAATTACCTGCGGCAGCACCCGGTTGACCTGATGTTTCTCGATATCAACATGCCTGAGATTTCCGGCATGGAGATGCTCAAAAGCCTGAAGAATCCTCCCCGCACCATTCTTACTACTGCATATTCAGAATATGCAATGGAAAGCTATGATCATGGAGTGGTGGATTACCTGCTGAAACCGATCAATCTTCCCCGTTTTATTACCGCCACAGAACGTTACTTTGAACTTTCCGTAAGAAAGGAACCGGAAAAAGAAAGCCAGTCATTTATCATGGTAAAAACCGGAGGTGTGAACACGCGTATTGAACTGGACGATATTTTATATGCACAAAGCCTGGGCAATTTTATCCGTATCTGCACTTCCCAAAAAACATATATCGTTTCGCTTACCACCAGCGAACTGGAGGAAACATTACCTGACAACCAGTTTCTACGGATCCACAAATCCTTTATTGTATCCCTTAACAAACTCCCCGAATACGGTAAAGACACGGTTACGATCAATGATCAGAAAATGCCTGTCGGCATTACTTACCGGCAAAAGCTCTACGAAAGACTTAAATAACATTATAATACATTAACAAATTTCAGACACCCTTCCCGTCTTCCCGCCTTACCGGTAAATTT
>OFTY01000666.1_pt1 | contig 21145 bp, 20 predicted proteins | sample 1775061 | NCBI WGS metagenome assembly OFTY01 (sample SAMN08195773, study PRJEB24354) | sludge metagenome | isolation source: sludge from phenol fed wastewater aerobic bioreactor B | place: India: Nagpur | collected 2016-09-16 | reverse complement strand
TTTCAAGCAGAAGACGGCATACGAGATGCTTAGCTGTGACTGGAGTTCAGACGTGTGCTCTTCCGATCTTGGCGACGAGTGGGACGACGGCATCGACTGCGACGGCCCCTATCTGTGGCGTCTGATGATCGCAGGCCCGCACCAGGGCGCGGGCGTCGGCCGCCGGGTCGTCGAGATGGTGAAGCAGCGCCTGCGTCGTCGCGGCTACGCCACGCTTTTCACCAGCTACGGCCTGGGCGAAGGCAGCCCCGAGGGCTTCTATCGCCGCCTGGGTTTCGTGCCCACGGGCGGATACTTCGGCGACGAGGTCGAGGTCTGCGCCACCCTGTAGGGCCCGTCGCGGCCCGAGTCGCGCTTGTCGCAGAGGGCGGAAGCCGCTAGGCCTTCGCCTTCTCCCCTTTTCGGCCCGTTTCCATCGCAACTTCGGCCGCCTCCCACATGTCCGAGACGACCAACAAGCTGGGTCACAGGATCCGCACACGGGGCGCCCGCACCCGGCGCGCCCTGCTGGACGCTCTGCGCAGACTGCTGAACAGCAAGCATCTGGGCGAAATCCGTCCCGCCGACGTGGCGGCGGCGGCGGGGGTGTCGGCGCCGACCTTCTACACCTACTTCGCTTCGGTCGAGGAAGGCCTGCTGCTGCTGTGCGAAGGAGCAGGCGAGGATTTCCAGCGGCTGGCTGCGCACATCCACGCCGACTGGTCCGGCGAACGCGCCTTCGAGGCCGCCCGCGCCTATGTGCTGGAGGTTCTGGGCCTGTGGAGCGACCACGGGCCGGTGCTGCGGGTCGAGCACATGCTGGCCGACATGGGCGAGCCCGCCTTCGCCGAGAGCCGCATCCGCCGCCTGCGTCGCCTGCACCTGGCTCTGGAGCGCCGCATCGCCCAGGCCCACGCCAGCGGCCTGCATCCCGAGGGGCTCAATCCCCGCCTGACCTCCTATGAGACGGCGAACCTGGTGGAATCCGTTGCGGCGGGCTTCGAACTGATGCGCCGCGCCGATACGCCGGAAGCCATCATCAACACCACCGCCCACATCGTGGTGAAGCTGACCACCGGGCGCTGACGCCCTCGCTTGGACAAGCTGTCCATTGCGACGGCGCCCTCATGGGCTAAAGCATGACCCTCGGCCAAGGAGTGCGTCATGTTCCGTCTTTCGTCCTTCCCCATGATCCGCCGCGCGTCCGGCCCGGCCGTCGTGCTGGCCGCCGCGCTAACAGGCTCTCTGGGCCTCACGGCCTGCGGCCAAGGCGCCGAAGGTTCGGGAACGGGCGCGGCCGAAGCTCCCAAGCCCCCCGCGCTGACCGAGACAGAGAAAGCCGCCCTGCTGACCTCCCTGCCCGCCCCTTATGACCAGGCGGATCTGGAGAACGGCCGCCGCGCCTTCGCCCGCTGTCGTTCGTGCCACACCATCACGCCGGGCGGGCCGAACATGACGGGCCCCAACCTCTATGGCGTGTTCGGCAGCGAGGCGGGCGCGCGGGACAAGTACAGCTATTCCCACGCCCTGCGGACAGCGGACTTCACCTGGGACGCCGAGACCCTGGACCATTGGCTGCAGAACCCACGCACCTTCCTGCCCGGCAACAAGATGAGCTTCGCCGGCCTGCCCGACGCCACGGACCGTCGCGACGTGATCGCCTTCCTGAAGGTCGAGACGGGGTTCAAGCCGACCGGCGAGTGACATCTTTCTTCTCCCCTTGTGGGAGAAGGTGGCCGAGCGGAGCGAGGTCGGATGAGGGGTTGCTGGGCGCAAACCTCTTCAGCCTTCTTGGCGCCGTGCCGACACCCCTCATCCGTCTGCCTTCGGCAGCCACCTTCTCCCACAAGGGGAGAAGGAAACTACTCCGCCGGGCTCATGTCCGGTTCGAGGCCGTCGCGCTTCTCCTGCGCTTCCCATTCCTCGATCTTGCGGGCGGTGTATTCCGGCGACTTGGTGAAGCGCGCCAACACGCCGTAAATCACCGGCACCACGAACAGGGTCAGCACCGTCGCGAACATGGCGCCGGTGAAGATCACCACGCCGATGGTCTGACGGCTGCCCGCCCCTGCCCCTTGCCACAGCACCAGCGGCAGGGCGCCAAAGGCGGTGGCGATCGAGGTCATGATGATCGGACGCAGGCGCAGCGACGAGGACTCGATGATCGCCTCGCGGATGCTCCGCCCCTGATCGCGCAGCTGGTTAGCGAACTCGACGATCAGGATGCCGTTCTTGGCGGCCACGCCGATCAGGATGATCAGGCCGATCTGGCTGTAGATGTTCAGGCTGGAACCCGCCATCAACAGACCGAACAGCCCGCCCGCCGCCGCCAGCGGCACCGTCAGCATGATGACCGCCGGGGTGATCCAGCTCTCGAACTGGGCCGCCAGAACCAGGAAGACCAGCAGCAGGGCCAGGGCGAAGGCCCAGCCGACGGCGCTGCCCGCCTCCTGCTGGTCGCGGGCGGCGCCGCCCCAGCGGATATTGGTCACGCCCTGCGGCTGCTTGGCGACCTCGGCGTTCAGGAACTGCACCGCGTCGTCAATGGTCATGCCGGGGTTGAGGTCAGCCGCCAGGGTGATCGCCCGCTGGCGATCCAAACGACGACGGTCCGGCGTATCGCCCGAAGTCTTAGTCGAGACCACGGCGGACAACGGCACCAGTTGGGCCGTGCCTGTCGAGACGTAGAGCGACTCCAGGTCCGTCACTTCGCGGCGATTGTCGCGCTCGGTCTGCAGGATGACGTCGTATTCCTGACCGCCCTTGATGTAGGTCGTGGCGCGACGCGAGCCGAACATGGTTTCCAGCGTGCGGCCGATCTGTTGCGAGGAGACGCCCAGGGCGGCCGCCGTCTGCGGATCGACATCGACCAGCAGACGCGGCGCGTTCGGCTCATAGTTCAGGCGCGGCCGCGAGAAGCCGGGGTTCTCCTGCGCCGCCGCCAGGATGGGCTGCAGCCAGTTGTAGATAGCGGCGTATTCCGAACCCGTGACGACCATCTCGACCGAGTTGGAGTTGCCGCCGCCGCGCTGGAAGGCGCCGGGCGTCGAGGCGTTGACCTGGGCGCCGGTCTGGTTGCGCAGCTTGCCGTTCAGCTCCTGGGCGATCTGGTCGGCCGAGCGGTCGCGCTCGGACCAGTCGGACAGGTTCAGGATGGCGCTGCCCGAGCTGAAGCCGGAACCGCCGAAACCAGGCGAGGACACCAGGAAGTTGGCCGCCTCGCCGTTCTCACGATACTCGGCCAGGATCGGCTCCAGCCCCAGCATGATCTCGCGCGTGTAGTCGAAGCCCGTGCCCTCAGGCCCGGCGATCCGAAGGGTCACGCGCCCGCGATCCTCGTTCGGCACCAGCTCGTTCGGCAGGTGCAGGAAAATGCCTGTAGCCCCCGCCGCGACCAGCACGATGACGGCCGCCACCCCGCCGACAGCGATGCGTCGGCCCAGCAGGGCGTCAAGCGAAGCCGCATAGGATCGCTTCAGGGCGTCCATGCCCGCATCCACGCGCCGCGCCACCCAGCCGCCGGTGTGCGCCGGCTTCAGGATCTTGGACGCCAGCATGGGCGACAGGCTGAGCGCCAGGAAGGCCGAGAAGGCCACGGCCGCGGCGATGGCGGCGGCCAGCTCCACGAACAGACGGCCGACGTAGCCCGGCAGGAACAGCAGAGGCGCGAACACGGACAGCAGCACGATCGTCGTCGCCACGACGGCGAAGAAGACCTGACGCGCGCCGCGCTCGGCGGCCACCAGCGGCGGCTCGCCGTGATCCAGACGGCGCTGGATGTTCTCGACCACGACGATGGCGTCGTCGACGACCAGGCCGATGGCCAGCACCAGGGCCAGCAGGGTCAGCAGGTTCAGCGAGAACCCCAGCGGCGCCAGGACGATGAAGGTCGCCAGAAGGCAGATAGGCGCCACCACCGACGGGATGATCGCCGCCCGCAGGCTGCCCAGGAAGATGAAGTTGACCAGGGCCACCAGGGCCATGGAGATGCCGATGGTGATCCACACCTCGTCAATGGCGTGCGAGGTGAAGACCGAGTTGTCGGAGCCGACCTCCAGCGTCGTGCCGGGCGGCAGGCTGTGGGCGACCTCCTCCATCAGCTTGCGCGCGCCTTCGGAGATCTGCAGATCGTTCGACTGGGCCTGACGGGTGACGGCCAGGCCGATCTGATCGACGCCGTTGCCGCGGAACAGGCGGCGCGCCTCGGCGGGCGCCTCCTCGATCCGGGCGATGTCCCCCAGACGGGTGACGTAGGCGGCGTTGCCGATCAGGGCGCCGGTGACGCCGTTGGTCATGGCCGCCGAGGCCGCGCCCAGGGTGCCCGACGCCTGCGCGCCCGTGGCGGTCGAGGCCGAGCCGCGCGTGCCGATGGGCAGTTGGGCGAAATCGGCCGGGTCGGCGTAGTTGCGCGCCACGCGGACGGTGTAGTCCTTCTGCGCCGACTCCAATGCGCCTGCGGGCAGTTCGACGTTCTGGCTGTTCAGCGCATTCTCGACGTCGGTGACGGTCAGCCCCCGCGCCGCCATGGCCCCGGCGTCCAGCCAGATGCGCATGGCGTAGCGTTGCTCGCCGAAGATGTTGACCTGGGCCACGCCCGGCACGGTGGCGAAGCGGTCCACCAGATAGCGGCGGGCGTAGTCGGTCAGCTCCATGCGGTCCATCGTCGTGGAGCGCAGGAACATGATCATGATCGGTTGGCTGTCGGAATCGGCCTTGGCCACTTCCGGCGGATCGGCCTGGTCCGGCAAGCGGCCCAGCACGCGCGAGATGCGATCGCGCACGTCATTGGCCGCGTCATCGATGTTGCGGTCCAGCGAGAACTCGATGTTCACGTTGGAGCGGCCGTCGCGGCTGGTCGAGTTGATGCGCTCGACGGCCCTGGATGCCGGCGATCTGCTGCTCGATCGGCTCGGTGATCCGGCTCTCGATCACCTCGGCCGAGGCGCCGGCGTAGTTGGTGCTGACCGACACGACCGGCGGGTCCACGTCCGGCAGTTCGCGCACGGGCAGGAAGAAGAAGGCCGCAGCGCCGATGACGCACAGGACGATGGCCGCCACCGCCGCAAAGACGGGGCGCCGGACCGAAACATCGGACAGCATCATGGGCGGGCCGCCTGCGACGCGCGTGCGCCGCCCTTGGCTGGAACGCCGCGCTGCTGACCTTCGGCGCCTTCGACGGTGACGGGGGCGCCCGGTTGGATGCGGTTCAAGCCGGACGCGACGATGCGGTCGTTGTTGCCCAGACCCGAGACGATCTCGACAAAGCCGCTCTCGACGGCGCCGGTCTGGACCTCGACGCGCTGGGCGGTCATGCCCGTTTCGCCGCGCGCGATGCGATAAACGAAGGCGCCCTGGCCCTCATACTGAACAGCCGCCTCAGGCACGGCCAGGCTCTGGCGGCGCCCCTGGTGGACGGCGACGCGCATCATCATGCCCGGGCGGATGCGGTTTCCGGGGTTGGGGAATTCGGCGCGGGCGATGACGGCGCGGGTCTGTTCATTGACCCGCGTATCCAGCAGGGCGATGCGGCCGTTGAACTCTTCGCCGGGGAAGGCGTCCGTGGTCGCCGTGATCGGCGCGCCCACGGGCAGGACGCCCAGATAGCGTTCCGGCATAGGGAAGTCGACGCGAACGCCGCTGGTGTCGTCCAGGGTGGTGATGACCGCGCCCGGCGAGATCAGGGTGCCCGGCGTGACCGACGTCAGGCCCAACACGCCGGCGAAGGGCGCGCGCAGGATACGGTCTCCGCGACGCGCTTCCGACGCCGCCATGGCCGCCTGGGCCGTCTTCAGCGCCGTTTCAGCCGTTTCGGCCATGACGCGCGGCGCCACGCCGCGTTCAGCCAGGCTGCGATAGCGATCGTACTCGCGCTGGGCGTTCTCCAGCTGGGCGCGCGCGCGGATCAGATCCGCGTCTTCCTCACGCGCTTGCAACTCGACCAGAGGCGCCCCCGCGGCCACGGCCTGACCATCGGTGAACATGACCTTGGTCACCAGTTCCGTCGTGTTCGAGGTGATGTTGACCGAGCGGCGGCTGCGGGCCACGCCCAGCACGCGGATCTGGTCGGCGAATTCGCGACGCCCCGCCACGACCTCGGCGACGATCTGGCCACGGCCGGCGCCCGGTCCCCCCGGACCGCGCTGCTGGCCTGCGTCACCGCCGCCGGCCGCGATCTTGATGATCGCCGCCACGACCATCAGCCCCAATACGCAGGCTGCGCCGATAATGAAAAAATGGCGTTTGAACACGCGACGCAGTCTCCCCGACAACAAGCGCCCCCGCTTAACGGGTCACCGCCGTTACGCAAATAACGTATCTGTAACGTGGCGAACCTCGGATTCCGTCGCGGAAATCGGGACTAAAATCGACGCCAGATTCCGATGACAGGCCCTCTGCCCGCAGGAATTTCACGACCCGAAACGGCCTGTCGCCAGCCAGCCTGCAGCCGCCAGTCTCCGAACCGACGCACCACCGAGGCCTCCAGCGACAGCCAGCGCGCCGCGCCGTCGCCATCCGCCGCCCCGCCGAAGGCCTGCGCCATCACCATCCAGTCCTGGTTGAGGTGCGCCCCGGCCGTCACATCCGCGCGCGTCTCGTCGGGCAAACCCGACCGCCAGCGCCGCGCCGCTTGGAGATCAATAAATCCGCGATCAAAGGACCGGCCCGCCAGAAGCCGCACCTCGACGTCGCTGTCTCCCGCGCCCGGCGGAGCGTAGCCGGCGTTGCGTCCCGCCCCGCCCTCGGCGTAGCCGACATAGACGGCCGCGACGTTGCGATCGTCGCGATAGGCCTGCCAGCGCACGCCCATCTCGATCGGCCCCAGCCCCTGATAGTCGAGGAACTCGTCGCGCCCGTCCTGCCATTCGCCCTTGGCTTGAAGAGTGAAGCGGTCGCTCAAGCCATATTCGACGAACACGCTGGCCGCGATGTCGCGCCGCCCGCCCGGCAAGTCGGCCCGCCCGCCGTCGGAGGCGAAATAGTCCTCGGCGCGGATAGTCTCATATTTGACGATGATCTCGCCCTGCCCCTTCGGCAGGTTCCAGGCGCCGGCGTGAGCCGCCCCCGCGCCAGACAGCAACCCCAGTCCGGCCCAGAGGCCGATGCTTCCCTTCCCCCGCACGGCCCCCGCCTTTTTCTAGATGTCGTAACCGGGCGATTTTCGCTGCAACTGGCGCAGGGCGCCGGGCCAGGCCAGGGAAGAGATGAAGCCGATTCCCCGGCCCTGCTCCTTGGTTTCGGCCTGGGCGGCGTCAGGCGCGATCAGAACGTTGTCGCGTCCCGCCGACAGGGCCGCGACCTGCTGGGCGCAGGCGCGTTCCAGGAAGAAGATCCCGACCCAGGCCTCCGCCGCCGTGTTTCCGACCGCCAGGGTGCCGTGATTGCGCAGCAGCATCAGCGGCTTGTCGCCCAGGTCCGCCACCAGCCGCTCGCGCTCGTCGTGGTTCAGGGCCAGGCCTTCATAGCCGTGATAGGCGACCTGATGCTGCAGCAGGCAGGCGTTCTGGCTGATCGGCAGCAGGCCGTCCTTCTGCGCCGCGACGCCCACGCCGTTCACGGTGTGCAGATGAATGACGAAATGCGCCTCTTCGCGCGCCGCATGGACCGCCGAATGGATGGTGAAGCCCGCCGGGTTGATGAAGCTAGTCGTGTCCTGAACGACATTGCCGTCCAGATCGACCTTCACCAGGGAAGAGGCTGTAATTTCATCGAAATACCAGCCGTATGGATTGATGAGGAAGTGATGCTCCGGTCCCGGCACGCGGGCCGAGATATGGGTGAAGATCATGTCGTCCCACCCGTTCAGCGCCACCAGGCGGTACAGCGCGGCCAGTTCGACCCGCACCTTCCACTCCGCCTCGGAAACCTGGGATTTGAGCGACCGCGCCGCGTCCGTCATTGGCCTTCCCCTTATCAGCGTTCAGATGAGCCTCTCTCCGCTCCGGCCCGGCGTCAAGTCGCCGACCGCCGCCGAAGAACCGAAACGGAAGACTTCATTAACCCTGATTTCATCGACACGAGGGAACACTGTCCGCCGGCGGCGCGGCCGCATCGTCAGGGGGATGTTTCGTGGACTCAATCGAGGCGTTCGCGCCCTCCCCGCGTAGCGAGCCCCTGCCGCTGGCCAGCCTTCACCAACTGATCGATTTGGCTGCCGGACGTCCGCCGGAAGAACAACAGCGCCTGTTGCTGGGCGTGGCGGACCTCTACTGCTCGGTCGGCGGCCAGGCTGGCGCGCCGCCTGCCCTGACCGAGGTCTTCGTCGCCATGGTCCGCGCCGCCGAGCAGGATATCCGCCGCGCCCTGGCCGAACGTCTAGCGGACGCCGCCTGGGCGCCGGCGGACCTGGTGCGCCTGCTGGCCGCCGACGCCATAGAGATCGCCCGCCCGGTGATCGCCGCCAGCCCCCTGCTGCTCGACGCCGACCTACTGACCCTGCTGGAAGAAGCCTCGCTGGACCATCAGGTTCAGGTGGCCCTTCGCCCTGACCTCGGCCCCCTGCCCGCCCGCGCCATCCTCGATCGCGGCGAGCCGGCCGTCCTGACCGCCCTGGCCGTCAACGGGACGGCGCGGCTGGAAGCCGCCGACATGGCTCGATTGGTGGAGCAGGCGCGGTCCATCGCCGCCCTGCGCGCGCCGCTGACGCGACATCCCCGGTTGAACGAGGATTTGGCCCTGCGTCTCTATCAGTGGGTCGGCGAGGCCCTGAAGCAGGCCATCTCCCAGCGCTTCAGCCTGGACGCCGCCGCGCTGGCGACGGCAGTCGCCGCAGCGGCCCAGCAAGCGGCCGAGACCACGCCCGATCACGCCGCCGCCCAGTTGGCCGCCAAGCTGCATGCGGCGGGACAGCTGCGCCCCGCCACCCTGATGCGGGCGCTGCGGGAAGAGAAACTCGACCTCTTCGTCCACGCCCTGACCATGCTGAGCGGTCTGGAGACCGAAGCTTTACGGCGCGCCCTGCGCGGCGACACCGCCCGACCGCTGTTTCTGGCCTGCACCGCTGCGGGGCTGGATCGCGCCGCCTTCCCCGCCCTGCTGCGCGAGGTTCGTCGGTTGAACCACGGCCTGCCGCATGATCCTGACGGCGAGGCCTGGCGCCCTGCGCAGCGGTCGACCACGCAGGCGGCCTATGAATTTCGTCTGCTGATGGCGCCTGAAGGCGGGTCGACCGTTTGACAGCGCGCCTCCGCTCCGCTTGCGTAGCGCCGTGACTCAGTCGTTCCACCCCACCGCCATCACCTTCGTCGCCAGCGACCGGCCCGAGGCCGAAGCCGCCCGCCAGCGGTTGAGCGAACGCTATGGCTCGGTTCCCGCCGCCGAGGCCGAGGTCATCGTCGCCCTGGGCGGCGACGGCTTCATGCTGGAGACCCTGCACAACAATCTGCAGCTGCGCACCCCCGTCTATGGGATGAACCGCGGCTCCGTCGGCTTCCTGATGAACGACTATGAGGAAGACGACCTGCTGGATCGTCTGGCCCAGGCTGACCGCACGGTGCTGCATCCGTTGCAGATGGACGCCTGGGTCGAAAGCGGCCAGGTCCACAGCGGCCTGGCCATCAATGAAGTCTCCCTGCTCCGCCAGACGCGCCAGAGCGCCAAGCTGCGCATCAGCATCAACGACAAGGTGCGGCTGGAGGAGCTGACCTGCGACGGCTGCCTTGTTGCGACCCCGGCCGGATCAACCGCCTATAATCTGTCGGCGCACGGGCCGATCATTCCCCTGGACGCGCCCAGCCTGGCGCTGACGCCGATCAGCGCCTTCCGCCCCCGGCGCTGGCGCGGCGCCCTGCTGTCGCACACGGCGCGGGTGCGCTTCGACGTACTAGAGCCGGACAAGCGGCCGGTCAGCGCCACCGCCGACAATTTCGAGGTGCGCCGCGTCTCGCGCGTCGAGGTGCGGGAGCGTCGCGACATCACCCTGACCATGCTGTTCGATTCAGGCCGCTCATATGAAGAGCGCGTCATGGCCGAACAATTCGCCGCCTGAACTGTAAAATAGTCGAGGCGCCGTCACCGGATTTTAAGCCTCTGCGCGACAAAATGGCCGCTGTTGTTGAGGAGCCGCCCGTGACCAACCAAGTCATCCGCCCGCCCAATCCCCTGCGCGCCAAGGTCGGCGGCGGCTTCGGCGGCATTGACGCCAACGCCATCGCCAGGGCCGAGGAGGCGCTGAAGGCCATGTCGGCTCAGTTCGGCCAGTGGTTGAACGACGAGGTGGTCAGGCTGGACAAGGCTCAGTCCGACATCCGCAGCCAGGGCTACACGCCCGAAACGGCTGAGGCCCTCTATTTCCGCGCCCACGACCTCAAGGGACTGGGGACCACATACGAATACCCGCTGGTCACGCGCATCGCCGCTTCGCTTTGCCGGATGCTGGACGACGCCGACAAGCGGATGCAGGCCCCCCTGGCCGTGGTCGACGCCCACATCGACGCCATCAAGGCCGTGGTCCGCGACAAGATCCAGACCGACGACCATCCCGTCGGACGCGATCTGGTTGAAACCCTGGAAGCCCGTGCGGCGGAGCACCTGGGCTAAAGCCGACTGATGGATCAGGCGCGGCTCAGGCCGCGCTGACGGCGCCGCGCCAGCCGTCGTCAGCCGGGCGGTCCAGCCGCTCCAGCAGATAGGCCAAATCCTCACGCGCGGCGTCGGGACGCTGACTCAGGAACCGCTCCAGCATCCGTTGACGGAAGACGGCGCTGCCGGTGTCCCCGCCTTCGGCCTGGAGCGCCCGCCAGGTGTCGACCCCGGCGCGGAAGGCCTGGAACAGGCGCGGCGGCATGCCCGCACGGTCGTAGATGGCCTTGAGCCCCAGAGGCCCGGCGTCATGCACCATCAGCCAGGCGCGATGATGCGGCGTACCCGCCAACTCGGCCAGGGCGTGCTCGAACAGGCCGATCTGCCCCCGCGCCAAGGACCGCAGCAACAGAGACGGCGTCAGCACCCGGCGGCTGTTCAGCCCGGCCACAAAGGTCGGCAGATCATCCGTCACACGGGCCTGGTCCACCAGGTCGATCGTGGCCCGCTCCCGCGCGAAGTCGGCGAACTGGATGGCGGTCTCGGGCGTCAGGGCGTGGCGGGTGATCAGGTGTTCGCGCACAGCCTCGCTGGCCAGGACCACCAGCCGCTCGGTCACGGACAGCGGCAGAACCTGACGATAGGCCAGGGCCGAAATCACCTCCGGCGCATCGCTGAATCGATCCAGGGCCACGCCCAACGCAGCCTCGGACAGATCGGCGTTGTCGTTTGCGGCCAGGGCTGCCACCGCCTCCTGCCTGCCTTCGGCGACCAGAACCGACGCCACATCGCGCGGCACGCGCGGGCGGGACGCCACCGCCACCTGGCGCAGCGCCGTCCCGGCGCGCACGATCTCGATCAGGTCGTCGTCAGTGAAGGCCGGGCAGCTGTTGATGATAGGCAGGGCCACGCTGTCCACGTCGCCGGCCAGCCTGCGCGCCGCCTCGCGCGGCATGATGTCCGAAGCCTTCAGCGTCACCGCCACGGCCCGTCGCACCAGTTCCGCCGCATCGGCCGCCAGCACGCTCAGAATCTTTTGCGCCGCCTCGCGCTCCACGTCATCCAGCGCCATGCGGTCGATGCTGCGGCACAATTTATGAGCGGCGGCCGCGCGCTCGTCCTCCAGATCAGACTTGATCAGGCGCCGTATGTCGCTTTCCGTCAGTCTGGCGCGGTAGGCGGTCATGGCTCGAAGGCTCAGGGTTGGCGAGGAATCAATCGTCACCCCTAGCGTTACATAGTTAACACCCTCTTAGGAATAAGGCGGAAGCGTGGTCACGCCACCTTATCCGACGGCGGAGCGAATGCGCCCCCGAATCCGCCGCCTGATCCCTGCCCGTCCTGGCCCAGCAACAGCGCCAGAAGGCTCTGATCCTGCTTCAATCGGTCCATGCGCGCGGCCAGCATTCGGTCCTTTTCGCTCAGCTCCGGCGCCGCCTTGGCCGCCCCGCCGCTGCCGACGCCGACCGCCGGGAAGGCCTCGCCCGCCGTGCGCTGCAGATTGGCGTGCACCTCGGCCGCCGTCGCCGCTCGGCCATTGCGATAGAAGATCGAACGGTTGGCCGAAGCCGCTTCGGGGAACAGGGCCACCGCGCTGGTCTGCGGCCGCGACTGCACCGCCTCCAGCAGCTTGGCCGCGCCCGCCGGACCCAGGAAGTGCGCGGCGTACAGGTCGCCCGCCCCTGGCTCGCGCCCCGTGCGGCCGCGCAGATAGGCCGCGTTGGAGGCCGTCAGCTCCCCCGCCATGGTCGAGGCGGCCTGAGGATCGAAGCGAAGGTCCAACACGACGTTGCGAGCCGAGCCGCGCACCTGCCAGCGCCCGTCGCCGCCCTGATAGATCAGGTCAGCGTACTGGCCGTAGCCGTGCTTGGCGCCGTGCCGCTTCACCGTGCCCAGCCAGGTCTGCTCGATGAACTGGAACAGGCCCGAGGCCGAGGACGTGGGCGCCCGCGCATTGGGATTCATCGCGCTTTCGCGACGCGCGGTCTTCATCAGGAAATCGAAGTCCACGCCGGTCGAGGTCGAGGCGCGCCGGATCGCCGCCTCCACGCCGCCGGATGATGGAATCGCTTTCACGGTCATATGTGAACGGTCGCTAACCTCGGTAAACGAAAGCTTAACGCAGCGCCCCTGCCGTTAACAATTCCAAGCGCCACAATAAGGCCGCAAGCGAAGCGCGAACTCTGTTCCGTGGGTGCTGGGGAGGGCCTGCGACAGGAGGCGCGTAAGTCATGATGATGCGTATCGCCGGGGGCCACGGCGTGGTCAGCCCCCTCGACTTCCAGCAACGCAAGAAGCCCCTGCCCCGATGGGTGTGGGCGATGATCACCGCCTCGGCTCTGGTGCATGTCGGCGCCGGCGTCTGGCTGTATCAGCAACGCTTCGAACTGGCCGACGCCCCCGCGTCCTTGGAAGACCTGCCCACGACGATCGTGGAGCTGACGCCCAGGGTCAAACCGCCCGAGCCGAAGACGGCCTCGCCCGCGCCGACGCCGCCGATCCATCGGCCGACGCAGGTCATGCCCAGCGACGTCGCCCCGCTGGAGGTTCCGGTCGCCCCCGTCGTCAGCCATGACGCCGGGCCGGTCATCAATCTGACCGAACCTGCGACCGAGCCTGCGGCCGGAACGACGGTCACGCCCGAACCGCCGAAACCCGTCCCGGTCATCACCCAGCCCGACTGGGTGCGGAAGCCGACGGCGGATCAACTGATGCGCGCCTATCCCTCGGCGGCTGAGGCGCGCGGGATCGGCGGCGTCGCCGAACTGTCCTGTCTGGTGCGGGTGGACGGCAGCCTGACCGGCTGTTCCGTCACCTCGGAAACGCCGGGCAATCAGGGCTTCGGCCGGGCGGCGGTGAGCCTGAGCCGCTACTTCCGCCTCAGCCCGCGCACGGTGGACGGACAGGCCGTCGACGGCGCGCGCGTCACCATGGCCATCCGCTTCGACCCGCCCAAGGACTAAAGAAACCGAGAGGGATGGAGGGTCGGCTCGGCGACGGGCCGGCCCTCTGTCGCATCCGCAACGACGGCGCCGATCAGCGGCCCCAGCAACCAGCCGTTGCGACGCGGCCCCAGCGCGACATGAAGACCCGGCGCGACCTGCCCGGCCATCGGCAGGCCGTCCGGCGTCGTCCCTCGCACCCCCGCGCGCCAGTCGATCGTCAAGGAGCGCGGGGCCTGGCCCAGCACCTTCCATGCAGCGGCCAGCATGGATTCGCAGCGCGCGGCGTCGGGCGTCACCGAGCGCTCGCCCGGCTCCATCGTCGCCCCGATCACGCTGCCCTCGCCCATCGGCGCGACATAGGCGCCCGGCCCGCGCACGACATGGTCGACCAACCTCTCCTTCACCAGACCGATCTGGCCGCGAATGGGGGTGATGCAGGCGACAGCCGTGCGCGCTTCGGGCGGCAAGCACTCCAGCGACGGGTCGGCGCCCGTGGCCAGGATCAGATGCTCCGCGCGCACGGCGCCCGTCGTCGTCTCGACCCGCCAGCCGAGCGCGTCCGGAGCCATGCGCAGCGCCCGCGCCTCGATCACCGTCAGTCCCTGCGTCAGCGCCTTCAGCGCCTGAGGCGGATCGATCTTCGCATCCTCATGCGTCGTCAGGCGCGCCGAGTCGGCGTCATACTGATGCTGAAAGCCCAACGCCTTCATCCGCGCCGCCAGTTCGGCGACGTCGCCGCCGCGCCATTCCGCCAGATCGCCATACAGCCGCACGCCCGTCGCCTCTGCGAAGGCGGGCCACAGGTCGCGCGCCCTGCGCAGCACTTGCGCCGCCTCGGGCGACAGATCGTCTATGGCGCATTCCATGGCCGGCGCGATCATGCCTGCCGCTACCGCCGAAGCGTTGACGCCGCCCGGATCGACCACCGCCACGCGACGTCCGCGTCGTCTCAGCTCCGCCGCCGCGCACAGGCCCAGCGCGCCCGCGCCGATGACCACGACGTCGAAGGAAGGTTCGGGAGAATTAAAAAGGGGCACGGGATGTCCTTCGACCTCCCGCGCCCCGATTTCAACCGTTGATGGCGGTCTTTTATTCAGCCGCCAGCTTGGCCGCGCGCGCCTCTTCCAGACGCTTGGTCAGGGCGGCGTGCTGGCCCCACAGGGCCTTGGGCAGGCGATCGCCGAACTTCTCGTAGAAGGCGGGGATCAGGGCGGCTTCCTCGGTCCAGACGTCGGCGTCGACGTCCAGCAGGATCTGCAGGTCGGCGTCGGTCAGCGTCAGACCCGACAGGTCCAGCGCGGCCTTGGACGGCACGCGGCCGACCGGAGTGTCCACGGCTTCGGCCTGGCCTTCCAGACGCTCGACGATCCACTTCAGCACGCGGGCGTTGTCGCCAAAGCCCGGCCAGACGAACTGGCCGTCCTCGTTCTTGCGGAACCAGTTGACGAAGAACAGGCGCGGCAGCTTCGACGCATCGGCCTTTTCGCCCATCTTCAGCCAGTGGCCGAAGTAGTCGCCCATGTTGTAGCCGCAGAAGGGCAGCATGGCGAACGGGTCGCGGCGCAGCTCGCCGACCTTGTTCTCGGCGGCGGCGGTGCCTTCGGAGGCCACGGTCGAGCCCATGAAGACGCCGTGCTCCCAGTCATAGGCTTCCGTCACCAGCGGCACGGCCGAGGCGCGACGACCGCCGAACAGGATGGCGTCGATCGACACGCCCGCGGGGTCTTCCCACTCGGGCGCGATCGACGGGCACTGACCGGCCCAGACGGCGAAGCGCGAGTTCGGGTGGGCCGCAGGCTCGCCCGAGGCCGGATCGTGCGGCTGGCCCTTCCAGTTGGTCAGGCCTTCCGGCGCGTCCTTCGACAGGCCTTCCCACCAGACGTCGCCGTCAGCGGTCAGGGCGACGTTGGTGAAGATGGTGTCGCGCGTCAGGGTCTCGAGCGCGTTCTTGTTGGTGTTGCGGCTGGTGCCCGGCGCGACGCCGAAGAAGCCCGCTTCAGGGTTCACGGCATAGAGGCGGCCGTCGTCGCCGAAGCGCATCCAGGCGATGTCGTCGCCGACCGTCTCGGCCTTCCAGCCGTCCAACGCCGGTTGCAGCATAGCCAGGTTGGTCTTGCCGCAGGCCGACGGGAAGGCGGCGGCCACATATTTGGACACGCCCTCGGGGCTGGTCAGCTTGAGGATCAGCATGTGCTCGGCCAGCCACCCCTCGTCGCGGGCCATGATCGAGGCGATGCGCAGGGCGTAGCACTTCTTGCCCAGCAGGGCGTTGCCGCCGTAGCCCGAGCCGTAGGACCAGATTTCCCGCGTTTCAGGGAAGTGGACGATCCACTTGTCGTCGTTGCAGGGCCATGCCACGTCGGCCTGACCTTCGGCCAGCGGCGCGCCCAGGGTGTGAACGGCGGGAACGAAGACGCCGTCGGCGCCCAGCATGTCCAGCGCGCCCTTGCCCATGCGGGTCATGACGCCCATCGACACGGCGACATAGCCGCTGTCGGTGATCTCAACGCCCAGGGCGGAGATCTTGGAGCCCAGCGGGCCCATGCAGAACGGAACGACGTACATCGTCCGGCCCTTCATGCAGCCGTCGAACAGGCCGTCCAGACGGGCCCGCATTTCAACCGGGTCGGACCAGTTGTTGGTCGGACCGGCGTCGGCCTCATCTTCCGAGCAGATGAAGGTGCGGCTCTCGACGCGGGCCACGTCCTTGGGGTCCGAGGCGGCGTAGTAGCAGCCGGGGCGCTTGGCTTGATCCAGCTCCTTCAGCGTGCCCTTACCGATCAGATCGGCGACGATGGCGGACTTCTCGGCGGCCGAGCCGTCGCACCAGTGAACACGGTCAGGCTTGGTCAGGGCGGCGATCTGCTCCACCCAGGCGACGAGGCCCTTGTGTTCAGTCGGCGCCGGATGGAGTCCGGGAATCGATTGCGTCACGTCTTGCTCTCCTGAAGCTGCGCGCAGCGATCTGTCGTCGCCGTCACGCAATAAGCTGATCACGCTGTGTAACGGGGGCCAATGAACCCCGAGGGACGTTAGGTCAACCGCTGCACGTTTCATTCCCCCGTTATCCGGCTCGCTCCATCCACACGCATATTTAAATCGTCAGAGGGCGTCTCAAGGGCTATCTCCTTCGGCGTGAAGACGATGGATTCTGTAAAGTCGACGCCGGACGCCTTATCCAGCGCCCTGATCTCGCCCGCCGCCGAGCGCAACAGCGCGGCCATACTGGAGGTGCTGCGCGCCCATCTGCCCGTTCAGGGCCGGGTGCTTGAGATCGCCGCCGGATCGGGTCAGCACGCCGCCCGCTTCGCAACCGCCCTCCCCGGCCTGGACTGGACGCCCAGCGACCCCAGCGTGGAGGCGCGGGCCAGCATCGAGGCGTGGCGGATGAAGGCGGGCGCGGCGAACCTGCGCCCCGCCCAGGCGGTCGACATGCTGGATGACGCCAGCTGGCCGTCGGAGCCGCTGTACGCCATCATCTGTATCAACATGATCCACATCAGCCCGTGGTCGGCGGCCCAGGGCCTGATGCGGCTGGCGGAACGGTCTCTGATCCGCCCCGGCGGTCTGCTGTACCTCTACGGCCCCTATCGCGAGGCCGAGGTTCCGCTGGCCCCGTCCAACGCCGCCTTCGACGACAGCCTGAAGGCGCGCGATCCCGCATGGGGCCTGCGCGACCGGGGCGAGGTCGAAACGCTCGCCCGGTCGCATGGCCTGGCCCTGACGCTGCGACGGGCCATGCCCGCCAACAATCTGAGCCTGATCTTCCGCCGAGTTTAGATGGCGGCGACCACAGCTGTCAGTTCGGCGCGGTCGTTCAGCAAGGCCACCTTGCCGTCGCGGAAGGCCGCGCCCGGCGCATCGGCCGCTTCGCCAAAGCTTTCAGCCGCCACAGCCACGCCGTCAGCGAAGGCCAGAACCGGCAGGCCCTGCGCCTTGGCCAGGTTCACCAGCGCCTTGACCTGAACCAGACCGGCTTCATCCGCCATGCCGCCCGGAACCACCACGCCCTGAACACGGCCGCCGCTGATGTCGTCGGCCGTCGCCGTAGCCAGAACGGTCAGCCCGCCCGAAACCAGACTGCCCTCGCCGGTCGAGATCGGGGCCAGCGACACGCCCTCAAAGCGCAGGGCGGTCTCCATGTCGCCCAGTTCGCCGAAATCCATGCCTTTGCGCATGATCAGGCCGAAGCGCAGGCGGGCGGGCGCGGGGCGATTGCCGTATTGGCGGGAACGAGGGGCGGTCGTGGTCTTGCGTTGAGCGTACAAAACGTCTCCTTCGAAGGTTATCGATCAATATTCGTGGACGATTACAAGAAACCGTCCCGCCCTGTACGCCGCAACCGGATCAAACACGGCAAACGTCGCAATCCGAATCAATCGGAAGCGAATGCAGCAAAAACATCAGGGTGACTGCTGATATAGGCTTATGATGCTCAAGGTCAACTTGACGACGCAAAAGTGAACTCAACCGGACCCAAGAACACCTGAACCGCCCAGCCACAGCGGCGCCCTTGCCTCCATGCGCGAGCGGGCCCTACACAGCCGGTCGCACCGCTGGAGATCTCAAGTCAGGCCATGGCCTTCACCCGCACCTATGACGGCCCAGAGCCCGTCCGCATCAACAAGTGGCTGGGTCAGAGCGGCGTCTGCTCGCGCCGCGAGGCCGAGGGCCTGATCGCCGACGGTCTGGTCAGCATCGACGGCGAGGTCGTGCGCGACGCGGGCCGCAAGATCGAACCGGGCCAGACCCTGACGCTGAACGACACGGGCGAGGCGGCGCTGGCGGCGGGCGTCGCCATCCTGCTGCACAAGCCGGTCGGCTATGTCTCGGGCCAGCCTGAGCCGGGCAAGATTCCGGCCGTGCGCCTGCTGACCACGGCCAACCGGGTCGGCGACGGGGAGACGCCCGCGCGCGACGCCTCCCTGCCCCCCGTCGGGCGACTGGACGAGGATTCGCGCGGTCTGCTGATGCTGTCGTCAGACGGCGTGGTGGCCAAGGCGGTGATCGGCCCACAGTCCGATCTGGACAAGGAATATCTGGTCCGCGTCGCTGGCGTCGTGACCGAGGCCAAGCTGACCAAACTGCGCCACGGCCTGGAGCTGGACGGCCGCCAGTTGAAGCCTGCCCGCGTCACCCAGATGGAGCCGCAACGCCTACGCTTCATCCTGCGCGAGGGCCGCAACCGCCAGATCCGCCGCATGTGCGAACTGGTCGGGCTTGACGTCGTCGACCTCTACCGCATCCGCATCGGCCCGGTGAAACTGGGCGACCTGCCGGAAGGCCGTTGGCGGATGCTGACGGCGGACGAGCGCGCTGCGCTGATCAAGGGCTGAGCCGCCTCAACGCAACGCCTCAAACCACCGTTGCAGCAGGAACGCTTCAGCGCGGTGAGCGGCCGTGCGGACAGCCGCCTCCTCGTCCACGCCCCAACGCTCTTCGGTGAAGGCTTCGTCCAGACGCGACAGGTCCAGCGCCGCCTCGCCCGCCAGCGCCCCGCGCTGCACCGCCAGCCCCAGCACCGCCGAGCCGAACAGCGGAACCGCCGTCGCCAGCCCGGTCAGGGCGAAGTCGTCCATCTCCAGCGCCAGCACCTCGACCCGCGCCAGAGCTTCCGGCGCCTGCGGCCGATGGATGATCCCCTCGACCGTGTGCAGTTCGACGCCCAGTTCGCGCGCCGCCCAGTCGCGCCACGGCCCCCATTCCGCCTGCTGGCGTTCGATCAGGCCCGACGGCGTCTCTGCCAGATAACAGAGCACGTCCGACCCGGCATAGCGGGCGATCTCTTCGGCCACCGGGCCGCGCGTCTGGCTGACCCGATCGATGGCGGTCGAGGCCAGACGGGTGGCGGGCATGGTACCCGGCATCAGATGCTCGCCTTGCGTATTCCACTCGTCGGCCACGAGGCGAGCCGCCGCCTCGGTCGGCAGGACGATGGCGTTTCCAGCGGGCGTCTTGGGCGCGCGGCCGTCCAGCAGGATGATCCAGCCGCCGTCGCGGGCTTCGACCCCGGCGCTCTTCCAGAAGCGTTTGATGCGCTCTTCGGACTCGCGAAAGCCCTTCTGGGCGGCGACATTGGGATCAAGCGAAGGAATGTGGGACATGGCGGACTTCTAGGCGAAAAGCTTGGTCGAGGCGAAACGATCCAGCGCCGCCTCAAGATCAGGGAAATCGTCGGCGATGTGCAGCGCGCCTGCGGCCGCCTGCTCCTCCACCGTATGGAAGCCCCAGCCGACGCCCAACGGATGCACCCCCGCCGCAACGGCCATGGCGATGTCGTGGCTGGTGTCGCCGATCATGACGGTCGAGGCGATGTCGGCCCCGCAGGCCGTCATGGCGGCGCGCAGCATGGCTGGGTCCGGCTTGCCCGGCCCGTCCTCGGCGCAGTGGCTGGACAGGAACAGATCGCTCCATTCGGGCCGCGCCAGGTTGCGGGCCACCCCGCGTCGGTTCTGGCCGGTCGCCAGCGACAGCCGCCAGCCGTCGCGCTTCAGCCGCCGCAGGGTCTGCATCACGCCGGGATAGAGCGGCTCCTCATGGCCCGCCTCATACATGGCGCGGAAACTGGCCTGAAACGCGGCGACGAAGTCGGCCAGTTCGGCGTCGGTCAGCGACGGCTCCAGCACGTGCAGGGCGTGATGCAGGCTCAGGCCTACGATCTGACGCACTCGATCATATTCCGGCTCGGGCAGGCCCAGAGCCTGCGCCGCCTCGCAGGCCGCGCGATGGATGGAGGCCCGGCTGTCGACCAGGGTGCCGTCGATGTCGAAGACGGCGAGCGGAGCGTCGGAAGCGGTCATGTCAGGCTGGCACGATGTCAAAGGCGACGGACAGGCGCGGCTGGTCGCCGCTGAAAGGCACGGTGCCGTGCCACAGGCAGGACGGGAAAAGCACCAGCTTGCCCGGCTCCGGCTTCTCGTACCGCAGCGGCTCCAGCGGCGGCGAGGTCGGGAACGGCGGCTGGGCCAGGGCCAGCCAGCCTTCGCGCCCGCCCGCCTGGACCACCGGCGGCACATCGATATAGCAGGCTGATGAATACCAGCCCTTCGGGTGAATATGGTGTTCGTGGAAACCGCCCGGCGCCAGCCGCACCGACCAGCAGCCCTTCAGCCGATAGCTTCCAGAGTTTCGGGCGCGAACAGGATCCTCGCCGTGCCCCAGCCGCGCCAGATGCCGACGGATCGGCCCGTCGATGGCGGTGAAGAAGGCGCGAATGGCCGGATCGTCGACCAGCGTCAGGTCCACCGGCGTCTGCGTCCCGTGCCGCAGGCTCTGGCCCAGCGGGTGGTTCTGATAGGCGTGTTGCGCCAGCAGCGCCGCCTTGAGGTCGGCCAGATAGGCAGCCAAGTCGCTCCAGCCGGGCGGCGTATCGATGGTCAGGGCGCCGACCAGACCCTCCAGGTCATCCAACCCCAGGGCGTCGGCCTGCCCCTTCAGGCGGCTGGCCGTGGCGTGCAGGGCCAGAACCTTCTGATCCGGGGTGGGCGCAGCCAATAATTGGCGCAGGATCTCCAGCGCTCCATCGGGGTCGCCAGAGGCGATCATGGCCTCGGCCAGACTGGTCCACGGTTCGAGCGTGTTCGGCGCCGCCTGCGTCGCCGCGCGCGCATGATCCACAGCCAGCGCCGGATCGAACTTCAACGCCAACTGGCCCGCCGCCATCTCGACCATGGCGGCCCGTACGCCGCCGTCGCGCACGCGAC
>OFTY01000665.1_pt1 | contig 21166 bp, 15 predicted proteins | sample 1775061 | NCBI WGS metagenome assembly OFTY01 (sample SAMN08195773, study PRJEB24354) | sludge metagenome | isolation source: sludge from phenol fed wastewater aerobic bioreactor B | place: India: Nagpur | collected 2016-09-16 | reverse complement strand
AAGAGTGCCTTGTGTCTCATTGCTCATATACACGACAAACCTGAGACCTGTATCCTGCAACTCACCCCTCCTTTAGGTTTTGTATTTTTGTACGCTATCTGAATTCAATATTATGAGAGGAAAAGTATGGATGCTGGTGATAGCAATAACCAGTTTAAATGTAACGGCACAGCAAAAGAACCATCTCTCCACCGGTCAGTGGCGCGGAGAGCTGGAAAGAGCAGATGGCAATCATATTGTCTTCAATTTTGAGGTGAGTAAAATTGCAGATAAGCCAATAATATATATCAGGAATGCCACAGAGCGGCTGACTGTTGATGATATTACGGTACAGGATGATTCGGTGTTTATACGGCTTCCTTTTTTTGATTCACAGTTCAGAGCGGCTTTTGTTGGCGACCGGCAAATAAAAGGGATTTGGATAAAACGGCTGGCAGACCGTGACCAGGTAATGCCTTTTATTGCGGTAAGCAACGGAAAAAAAACTTACCGGTTCAAAACCGGTAATACAAAGCCTGTGGCCAATATCACAGGGCGCTGGGCAACTACCTTCCTGAATACCGGCAATGGCCGCATAGTAAAGGCGGTAGGTGTTTTTAAACAGGAAGGAACAGTGTTAACAGGCTCTTTTCTCACTCCGTCTGGCGATTACCGTTATCTTGAAGGAGTGGTAGATGGCGACTCCCTTAAGCTTTCGGGCTTCGACGGCGGTTATGCCTACACATTTGTGTACAACACGCATTGGTTTACCACACTTGCCCTTATGGTGGGCGGCGGTTTCAACAACACTCGTTTTGAAGATCGCAGTCTTGACCGGCAGTCATCGGCATTCGGGCCACACTTCAATAGTACAGTACGCTTTGCCGTGGGGTACAATTCCCGCGATTGGTTTGCCGGGTTTTTCTATGTAAACTTTTTGAGCCGCAACTATGCCGATTATTCTGGCCATCTCTTGTGGCAGCAGACGGAGAACGGCTTATACCGACTGGTAGTGGCAAAAAGAATTTCACTTCGCCGGAAGAAGTAGCTGGAATCTTATTTCTCTCTTTTATCTACAAATTATACCCCTTCATCTAACCCGCAGGTTTAAAGGGAATTGTATGAGCTATTTTCGGGAAGTATAAGTTAACAAAACGGCTTCTCAATGAGTCGCTCAGTAATCCGAAATTGGCTGATCGTAGTCTTTCTCCTGCCTTATGCGGAAGGCATAAGGGCGCAGATAAGTTGTCCGGTAAATATTGATTTTGAACAAGGCCTTGGCAACTGGAATTACTATACCGGAACCTGTTGCCCGATAGCAACTCCCAATTTAACCGGACCTGTGACCAATCGGCATACCCTCACAACAGGTAACGGTGTTGACCCATTCGGAGGTTTCCCGGTTGTGGCGCCAGGTGGTGGAATACATTCGTTAAAGCTTGGTAACAGCAATGTGAACGCTCAGGCCGAACGAGCGACTTATACCTTCACGGTACCTGCTGGCGTCAATAATTACTTGCTTACCTACCGATATGCCGTTGTTTTTCAGGACCCACAGCACCAACCTGCAGACCAGCCCAGATTTGAGGTGAAAGCCTACAATGCACTGACCAACGTAGTTTTGCCCTGTGCGCAACATACCTATGTCGCAACATCGGCACTGCCCGGTTTTTCACGCTCTGCTGTAGATACATCTGTATGGTATCATCCCTGGACGCTCGGAACAATAAATTTGTCAGGGTATGCCGGCCAGACCATCCGGGTTGAGTTTTCCTCCGGCGATTGCGCTTTGGGCGCACACTTCGGTTACGGTTATGTGGATATGAACTGTAGTCTTTTTAAACTTAACTATGTAAGCTGTACCCCCACACCTGCCACCACCCTCAGTGCGCCGCCGGGCTACCAGTACTATACGTGGATGGATGCTACCTACAGCAGCATATTGGGAAGCGGACAGCAAGTGAGTGTAAATACACCGGCTACCAACACCACCTATCATGTAATATTGACGCCTTACAACAATTCCGGCTGTATAGATACACTCACGACACAAATTCTTGTCTCTGGTATTTCGGTACAGGCAACCCCGGATACTTTTTCCTGTGCTGGTGATTCTGTGCACCTGAGTGCGAGCACCGCATCGATAGCCAACCCGGTAACCTATGCATGGTCTCCCGCTGCCGGCCTAAGCTGTACTTCCTGTGCACAGCCTGTTGCGGTTCCTTCAGGCACGGTCACCTATGTAGTTGCAGTTCAGGATACGAATGGTTGCACGGCATCGGACAGTGTAACCATTAAGGTTTCCAATCCGCAGGTGTCGATAACGAAAACAGATATTGCCTGCAACGGGGATACATCCGGATCAGCAACAGCACTCGTTACCGGAGCAACAGCGCCCACCCGTTTTAGCTGGAGCACAAATCCTGTACAAGTTACCCCCGGGATAGCGCAAGTGCCGGCGGGCACCTATACCGTTTGGGTCAGTGACTCATTTTGTACCCGAGCGGCGCAAGTGCAAATCATGCAACCGTTGCCATTGCTTGCTACGCTGAATACTGTGGCCCCATCATGCAACGGTATGACAAACGGCTCAGCCGGAAGCATCGTTTCGGGAGGTACTGTGCCCTATCATTATCTCTGGAGTACAGCACCGACAGATACGCTCAATAATGTGTCCGGTCTCGGTGCGGGAAGCTACTGGCTATCGGTTCGCGATAGCGCGGGCTGCAGTGACACCCTGCAATTTTCCATTACTCAACCTTCGCCGGTCACAGTTGTTGTCTCATCAAGCGGAAACATACTTTGTAACAATGGGAACAACGGGTGGGCCACTGCCGTTGCTGCCGGTGGCACGCCTCCCTATAGCTTTTCGTGGAATACATCACCGGCGCAAAATACCGCCGCCGCCACCAATCTAATTGCCGGAAGCTATACAATCACTGCTACCGATGCTAAGGGTTGTTCGGATACGGCACAGGTTAGCCTAATACAACCCCCGCCTCTCGTGGCTGCGGTGACCCAGATTGATCCGGTGACTTGTGCTACTGCTTTAAACGGGAAAGCAGTGGTAACCGCATCCGGAGGAAAGCCTCCCTATTCCTATACCTGGAATACTACTCCCGTTCAGACAACGGCTGCGGCAACCCATCTGGCCGCTGGAAACTACGTTTGCACCGTCACAGATAGTAACGGCTGTACTACTACCGTCAACGCGTCCATCAGTTACACCCATCCTATCGTCGTTGCCATTGCGCCTCCTGCCGTGATGAATTGTTATGGCGACAGCACAGGCGCGCTTACTGTGTCGGCATCGGGTGGTTATCCTCCCTATGGCTACTCCTGGAATACCCTTCCTCCGAGGGTTACGCCTACGGTCACCGGCCTTTATGCAGGTACATACACCGTGACGATAACCGACAGCGCCGGATGTAGCACCAACGCAACGGCCACTATAACGGAGCAACCTGAAATACAGATCGATGCCAGCGCAGAGCCTGCCTGTCCAGGGATACCATCCGGTAGTGCAGCAGTAGCTGCAACCGGCGGCGTGCCGGGGTATAGTTATCTATGGAATACGGTGCCCCAACAAACCGGTACTACTGTAAGTAATCTGCAATCCGGACCTTATTTCATACGGGTAACAGACAGCAAAGGTTGCAGCAAGTGGGATACGGTCTTTGTGGACAGTCACCCTGCCGCACACATAGAAGCGAGAGGAGATACCCTGGTTTGCAAGGGCAGTCCGGTGAGGCTCTATGCTGCCGGGGCTGAAAGCTATGTGTGGAGCCCTGGAGCAAGCCTTTCCTGCTCCAACTGTGCTACGCCGATGGCCAACCCTGCGCAGACGACCACATACACGGTGGTAGGTACGGATACCAATGGATGTAAAGACACCGGACGGGTAGTATTGACCGTGTTGCACCGCGTTTCTGTTGGGGTAGATTCTGCTCAGGCCATTTGTGAAGGAGCCTCCGTTCGCCTGCAGGCCTCGGGCGGCCAAAGATATCGTTGGATTCCATCTACGGGACTGTCTGACAATGAATCGGCCAACCCACTCGCAAGCCCCCTGGTGACAACCACCTATCAGGTAATTATTGAGGAAAATGAATGTTTCAGAGACACGCTTTCTCAAACGGTCTTTGTAGAGCCGCTTCCCACGGTTGATCTTGGTCCGGATATTCGGGCGCTATACGGCCAGTCGTTATATCTCCACGCAGATACTTCGCATGCTGTAGGGTTGAAATGGACCCCTGCTGAAGGTCTGAATTGTGATGAATGTGATAATCCGGTTGCACTGGTGAGCAAGTCGATAATTTATGTCGTAAAGGCCAAAAACAGGTTGGGATGCCTTGCGGAAGACGAACTGGTGATCAGTCTGGGTTGTGATCAATCTACAGTTTATATGGCCAACACGTTTACTCCCAATGGTGACGGACTGAATGATCGTTATTTCCCAAAAGGCAGCGGCGTAGAGAAGATCATTTCCTTTATGATATTTGACCGCTGGGGAGAGAAGCTTTTTGAAGCGAGAGACTTTGATGCGAACAGCGAACAATATGGATGGGACGGTACCTATCGATCCTTACCTATGCGCGCAGATGTGTACGTGTATCTCGTAGAAGCGCGGTGTGCTGACGGAGGTACTGTCCATCTAAAGGGAGACCTAACACTATACAGATAGAGTATGCAGGCAAAGGCCGCCATAGGGATCATTGCTATACTGAGCGCCGCGCTTACAGCCCGGGCACAGGATATCCATTTTTCACAGTTTTACGAAAATTCTATTATCCGAAACCCTGCCCTAACCGGAATTTTCAGTGGAGATTATAAAGCAGGGGTAAATTTCAAAACTCAGTGGAATAGTATTGCTGCACCCTACCGAACCGGACTTGCCACTTTTGAGTCGAGAGTAAAAGTGAACGAAGTCAATGATTATTTTTCCTTCGGTATCTCCCTGGTTTATGATCAGGCCGGAAGCACCTCTTTCAATTCCGTTTACGTTTATCCAGCGGTGAACTATAATAAATCTATTAATGATCAGCACGCCTCTTATCTTTCAGTAGGCGTAGCGGCCGGCTATGCACAACGCTCGGTCAATGCTTCGAAAATGACCTTTGGCGATCAGTATCAACCTGGCATCTTCGATCCGGTTCCTACTTCGGAATCCATACCGGTGAGCAAAGTCAGCTATTTCGATGCCGGGGCGGGCATCAGTTGGAATAGCTCCATCGGCAGCGCCAATAAGATCAACTATTACGTAGGCTGTTCCGCATATCACCTCAACACCCCCCGTGTCTCTTTTGCCAGTGATGAGGCTCATCTGCGTTTGCCGATCAAGTACACCGGCAGTGCTGGAATGCAGTGGATGATCAACGAGCAGGCCGTCTTAAGTCTGCATGGCAATTATGCTGATCAGGGCATTAACCGCGAAGTCGTCACGGGTTTTCTTGCCTGTTGGCGGAGCTTCGATATTTCCGGCAGCCGAAAAATGATCGCTATGTATGCAGGTGTTTTTTATCGTTGGGGCGATGCGTGGATACCTACCTGCAAGCTGGAATACAAAGGCTATGCATTCACGCTTTCTTATGATGTCAACACATCAGGACTGGTCAAGGCAAGTGCCGGCCGCGGAGGCTTTGAACTCTCCTTGTTTACAAAGGGCTTTTGGAAAAAGACCGTCAACAAAACCAGTTGTCCGCGTTTTGAGCAAATGCTGGAATATGATTTTTAGTGCCTTTTCTGATCTCAGATTTTATCCCGCTGGTCTCATTGTAGGGGAGGGCTGCTGAGCCCACGCGTAGTTTTGCTCGTAAACTTTCTAATTTCATAGGCGTTTATCATGCTCGTGCAAAGACGACAATTATTATTGTATGTAGCCGGCACGCTGGCGTTTCTGGCCATGCCGGTGCTCTTTGCCCCATCACACCTTCGTTCCCATCATCTCTTCTCCGACCCTTTTCTCAAAAAGGAGACATTTGATTACACCCTTCTGGTGCTGTTCTTTTATCTCAACTACTTCTTTCTTATCCCCAAATTATATTTTAACCAAAAAATTGGGCTGTATGTACTCATCTGTTTTGCCGGACTGCTGGTGTTTACCACCGTTTCACCCGCACTGTTCAGGCTGCCGCTTTGGACGGAACACCGGCTAAGCTTTGGGGAGATATTTTTTGAAAATCTGCGACATAATTTTTTCAACTTTCTCGCGGTCGTTTTATTTTCCCTCTTTCTGCGCATCAGCAACCGCTGGCGTATGGCAGAGAAAGAAAAGCTGGTCACTCAGCTTTCCTACCTGAAAGGTCAGATCAACCCCCATTTCTTATTTAATACACTCAACAGCATTTATTATCTCTCGCTCGAAAAATCGTCGCGGGCCCCCGATGCGATCATTCGCTTGTCTAATATGATGCGTTTTGTGATTGCGGAAGCGAATGACAATTTTGTGGATCTTGCCAAAGAAATCAGTTACACCACAAATTTTATAGAACTCCAGAAGCTGCGCCTGGGTAGCACTGCAGCGCTATCGTACACCATAACCGGAACCACCGTAGAAAAAAAGATAGCGCCGCTGATACTCATTCCTTTTGTTGAAAACGCCTTTAAACATGGGGTAAACCCTGAAGAGTTGTCGAGCATTAATGTAAATATTGACATCGAGAAAAATCAGTTGACCCTTACCGTAGAAAACAAAAAAGTACATCGCCATCCCACACACCTGAAGAGTGGGCTCGGAATTGCCAATGCTAAAAAGCGTCTTGAACTTATATACCCCAACAAATATGATCTCCGGATTTCTGATCAGCAGAATGATTATATCGTTACACTAAAACTGAATCTTTCATGATACAGGCTATCGCCATTGACGATGAACCACTGGCTCTGAAGCTACTTGAGAACTTTTGCAGTGAGGTGGACTTTTTAAAGCTTGAGAAAAGCTTCCTAAAGCCCAATGAAGCGCTGAAATACCTGAAACAATATCCTATAGACCTGCTGTTTCTTGATATAGAAATGCCTTCGTTAAATGGTATAGAGTTCTACAAGGATATGAAACAAAGCACTGCCGTAATTTTTACGACGGCACATATGGAGTATGCGGTGGAGGGTTTCAACCTTAATGCGCTGGACTACCTTTTGAAACCGTATTCCTTCGAACGATTTCTACAAGCGGTACATAAGGCGAAAGATTATTTCGAACTGCAGCGGCAATCCGCGGCACCGGCACAGGATCATTTTTACATTCGCGCCGACTACAGTCTTATTAAAATTGTCTTTGCCGATATTGTACTTATAGAAAGCCTGCGCGATTATATGAAGATCAGTCTGGCTAATGGTAAACATATTCTTGCTCGAATGACCATGAAGAGCCTGATAGAAAAGTTGCCTGCAAAGGACTTTGTACGGGTTCACCGGTCTTTTATTGTGCCGCTCAGCAAGGTGCGGAGTGTACGCAATAAGGTGATTTATATCAATAACACAGAGATACCCATCGGTAGCAGTTATGAAGATGAGTTTTTTAAAAACTTCAGTGCATAGTGTGTATTTCACAGATGGTGGGCTCTTTGGGTCGGGGGCCGGGTGCAGCAAGTTCAGATAGTCAACCCATGTTTTATTGTCTTTCAGTATTTTTGCAGCGTTGAAATTTTTTGTCACCATATCGTTGCTGCTGGTTATGGCGTTTGTAAACACGCCTTTGCAGCAATTGCTCAAGCTGCCGGTAATGGTGATGCACTACTTCGAGCACAAGGAGAAGAATAACAAGATCAGTTTTCTCGATTATCTGGAGCTGCACTATGCCAAGGGTCCGGTGCACGATAAAGATTATGATCGTGACATGCAGTTGCCCTTCAAAAAATGTTCTGTGCCCTTTACCGCAGTTGTAGTCTTATCCGGAAAGATCAGTTTCACACCGGCAATACCCTTGCATTTTCTGCCCGGTCGGCGAAGCCTTTACGTTTCGCCTACGCTTGTGCCATCCTACCTCTCCAGGATCTGGCAGCCGCCCAAATGCTGATTCGTTTATTTTCTGTCTGATATGCTGATGGTGTACTGAACCTCAGCAATTATTCATTTTAATATTCGGATCGTGCTAAACAATATCATAGCATTCTCTATTAAGAACAAACTCATTGTGGGTTTGCTGGTCATCGCGCTTATCGGTTTAGGCGCCTATGAAGTTACCCGGCTTCCCATAGATGCTGTGCCCGATATCACCGACAATCAGGTTCAGGTCATCACCGTTACGCCTGCACTCGGAGCACCGGATGTGGAGCGTCTTATTACCTTCCCCATCGAGCAGGCTTGCAGCAATATTCCGCAGCTTAAGGAAATCAGAAGCTTTTCGCGATTTGGGCTCTCTCTTGTTACCATCGTATTTACTGAAGATGCGGATGTGTACTGGGCGCGTCAGCAGGTGGCAGAACGATTGCAGCAGGTGCAGTCGGATATTCCTGCCGGCATTGGCAGCCCCGCGCTGGCACCAGTCACCACCGGGCTGGGAGAGGTTTATCAGTATGTAGTAAAAGCCAGGCCAGGCTTTGAGCAACGCTATAATGCCATGCGGCTACGCACCATTCAGGACTGGATTGTAAGACGCCAGTTGCTGGGGGTAAAAGGTGTGGCCGATGTGAGCAGCTTTGGCGGCTATCTGAAACAATATGAAGTAGCCGTAAACACAGGTAAGTTGCAGGCCTATGGCGTCACGATCAAAGATGTTTTCGACGCGCTGGCCAGCAATAACGAAAATACCGGAGGTGCATACATCGAAAAAGGCCCCACGGTACTATACATCCGCAGCGAAGGTCTGGTAGGAAATGAACAGGACATTGGCAATATAGTAGTTCGCAGTACTCAAGAGGGTTTGCCGCTGTTGATACGGGATGTGGCTACCGTCCGGATCGGTTCGGCCACACGCTATGGGGCCATGTGTTATAACGATCAGGGGGAAGTGGCCGGCGCAGTAGTCATGATGTTGAAAGGTGCCAACAGCGGCGCCGTCATAGCGAGCATCAAGGAACGTATTAGCCAGATACAAAAGACCCTGCCTGAGGGCGTAGTGATAGAACCTTTCCTTGATCGTACCAAAATGGTGAACAATGCTATTGGTACCGTGGAGAAAAATCTTCTCGAAGGATCGCTGATCGTAGTATTTGTGCTCATCCTTTTCCTGGGGAATATTCGCTCCGGACTGATTGTGGCATCGGTGATTCCGCTGTCCATGCTTTTTGCTATTATTCTCATGAACCTGTTTGGCGTAAGCGGCAATCTGATGAGCCTGGGCGCCCTCGATTTCGGGCTAATTGTAGATGGCGCGGTGATCATTGTAGAGGCTGTGATGCACAGGTTGTCTCATGCCTCTGCATTTAAGAAGGTAAGCCGGCTCAGTGCTGCGGAGATGAATGAAGAAGTAAGAAGTTCTGCCAGCCGAATGATGAACAGTGCGGTATTCGGACAAATGATCATCCTCATCGTTTACCTGCCCATATTTTCGTTGCAGGGTATCGAAGGCAAGATGTTCAAACCCATGGCGCAGACTGTGGCCTTTGCGTTGCTGGGCGCCTTTCTGCTGTCGCTTACCTATGTTCCTATGATGAGTGCCCTCGCGCTCGACAAGCGCATCAAGCACAGCAAGAATTTTTCAGATCGCCTTATGGAGCGTCTCGAGCGACGTTTTCTCTCTGTGTTGCAAAAGGCACTGGGGTTGCGCAAAATAGTTATCGCCGGAACCGCGGCCCTTTTTGTGGCGGCAGTTGCGATACTTTTATCGCTCGGGGGCGAGTTTATCCCACAGCTTGAGGAAGGAGATTTTGCGGTGGATACCCGTGTGCTTACCGGCAGCAATCTGAAGACAACCATTCACAGCACCCAGCAGGCTGCACATCTTTTATTACAGCGTTTTCCGGAGGTGCAAAAGGTGGTGACCAAAATAGGAAGCGGCGAAATACCAACCGACCCCATGCCTATGGAGGCCAGTGATATGATGGTGATTCTGAAAGACAAAAGCAAATGGACCTCGGCCCATAGCTTTCCGGAATTGGCCGAAAAAATGAGCGCCGCATTGAAGGATGTGCCCGGTATTACCACGGGTTTTCAGTTCCCGGTGCAGATGCGTTTCAACGAGCTGATGACCGGCGCGCGCCAGGATGTGGTGTGTAAAATTTTTGGAGAGAACCTCGATACGCTGGCGGCCTATGCAGAACGCGTAGGTACTATCGCCGGCCAAATCTCAGGAGCCAAAGACATCTACGTAGAGCAGATTACCGGCATGCCGCAGATTCTGGTAAACTACGATCGTAATAAGATAGCCCAATACGGATTGAACATCGGCGACCTGAACAATATCGTTAACACAGCCTTTGCCGGTCAACGTGCCGGGATGGTCTTTGAAGGCGAACGCCGCTTCGATCTTGTGGTGCGACTGGAAGACCAGCAACGCGCCTCATTGCAGGACGTGGGCAGCCTGATGATACCCTTGCCTAACGGGCTTCAGATTCCGCTCAACCAACTGGCTACGGTAGAAGTGAAGGATGGGCCGAATCAGATTCAACGCGAAGATGCCAAACGCCGTATCATCATCGGTTTCAACGTGCGGGGCAGAGATGTACAGAGCATTGTACAGGAGCTACAACAGGCCATTGCACAGAAGTTACATTTTCCTGCCGGTTACTACATCACTTACGGGGGTGCTTTCGAAAACCTGCAGGCAGCCAAGAAACGGCTTTCTATTGCCGTTCCGGTGTCGCTTGTGCTTATTTTTCTCATGCTTTACTTCGCCTTCAAGTCCGTAAGGCATAGCCTGCTTATCTACACTGCCATCCCGCTTTCATCTATAGGTGGTGTATTTGCTTTGGCAACACGAGGCATGCCCTTTAGCATCAGCGCCGGCATTGGCTTTATCGCACTTTTCGGTGTGGCTGTTCTCAATGGTATTGTACTCATCTCCGAGTTCAATAGTTTAAGACGTAGCGGTATGAGCGATCTTCGCGAGGTGGTGCTGACCGGTTCCAAAACCCGTCTGAGGCCTGTGCTGATGACGGCAGCAGTGGCCTCCCTCGGCTTTTTGCCTATGGCGCTGAGTAATGGCGCCGGCGCTGAAGTACAAAGGCCGCTTGCCACTGTAGTGATTGGAGGATTGATAAGTTCCACTTTTCTTACGCTTATTCTGTTACCTATCTTATACCTTATGTTCGAAAAGAGAAACCAGCATCTGAAAGCCCTGCAATTGCCGGTAACGGGTCTTTTGTTCTTGCTTTGTCTCGGGTCAGCACAGGCCTTCGGTCAAAAAGCGGTTACTCTTCCTGTATTGCTTCAAAAGGCCGCACAGCAGAACCTCGCGCTGAAGAATGAACAACTGACAGTAGATTATCTCGCTGCACTTAAAACCTCCGGCTGGAATATTGCCGCTGCTAACCTGAGCGGCGAATTTGGACACGTAAACAGCGCCTATACCGATTACAAGCTGGGCTTCTCACAGACGTTCTCCTTTCCTACACTGTACCGCAGGCAGCAATTACTACTGCACAAGCAATGGACGGCAGGTTTGCTGCAGCAACAGCTTAAGACGGCGCAACTGCAGCGCGATGTAGCATTGTTGTACAATGACATGCTCATCTTGTCTCAAAAAATCAAATTGCTTCGATCGGCAGATAGTCTTTATAAAGCCTTTGCAGAGAAAGCAACCTTGCGATTTGGAAAAGGTGCGGCAAACGTGCTTGAGCACAGTACCGCACAAAACCAGCAAGGGCAGATACATCAGCAACTGCAGCAGGCCGAGGCCGATTTTGCCGTGCTTCAGGCAAGATTGAAATGGCTGATCAATGAAGACACGCTCTATGTGCCCGATGAAGAAGACCTCAGGCTGCCCTTGCACACCACCATGGGCGGCGAGGCGGTGCACCCTGCTGTGGCCTACCAGATGCAGCAGCGTGCCATAGCGACGGAACATACCCGGGTGCTCAAAGCGCAACTGCTGCCCGAAGTACTCGTTGGATATTACAATCAATCGTTTCGTGGTTATCAGCAGGTGGGTACGGTAGAGCGGTTTTACACGCTCAATGATCGTTTCAGCTCCTTTGCCGGCGGAATTTCTGTTCCCTTGTTTAGCCGTGCGCAGCATTCGCGCATTCGTGCAGCAAAAGTTTCCGAGCAAATAGCGGGGAATAACATTGAGAAAGAGCAAAAGGAACTTGAGACAAACCTGCAGCAGCAAAACATACTTTATACTACAGCAGCCAACAGCGTCAGATTTTTTGAACAGACCGCCCTTGGTCATGCACTCGCTATCCGCCAGGCAGCAGAGCTCCGGCTTCAGGAGGGCGAAATCGATTTTCTGGAGTATGTGCTGTTGGTCAATCAATCTTTTCAAACGCAAAATGATTATCTCGATGCTCTGCACCGGATGAATCAGGCCGCACTACAAATCAATTTTCTTAACAACAAGCAATAGTCTATTATATGCGTCAGGCATTTTATTTAATACCAGTCCTGCTCTTTGCCGCATGTCAGTCGGCAGAGCCGGCTAAAAACAACACACCGGCTGTGGCCACCGCAAACACCCTGCAGCTTACACCCGCACAGGAAAAAAACGCGGGGATCACCACCGGGCTTCCGGAGCAACGCCTTGTAACGGAAACCCTTCGTCTTACCGGTCGTATTGATGTTCCCCCTCAGAACATGGTGTCCGTTAGTTTTCCGCTCGGCGGATATTTGAAATCAACTACGCTGCTGCCCGGCATGCATGTGGCGCAGGGGTCGGTAATAGCCGTGGTGGAAGATCAGCAGTTCATACAAATGCAGCAGGATTACCTTACGGCAAAAACACAGCAACAGTATCTCGAAAACGAATACCTGAGACAGCGCGAGCTCAACCAAAGCAAAGCCAGTAGCGACAGGAGCCTGCAGCAGGCCGAGGCAGAATACAAAAGCAACAGGATAATGATTAAGAGCCTCGATGAAAAATTACGGCTGATTGGCATCAACCCTCAAAAGCTCAATGAAAACAACATCTCCCGCGCGCTGAATGTTTATAGTCCAATCAGTGGTTTTGTTTCGAAGGTAAATGTGAATGTAGGAAAGTATGTGAACCCTTCAGAGGTGCTTTTTGAACTGGTGAATCCTTCCGATATTCACCTTAATCTTACCGTGTTCGAAAAGGATATTCCTGAGTTGTTTATCGGACAAAAGGTGCTGGCCTATACCAACACAAAGCCGGAAAAGAAGTATACGGGTGAAATCATTCTGATCGGAAAGGATCTAACCGGCGACAGAAGTGTAGATGTTCATTGCCATTTTGACGAGTACGACCGTACGCTGATACCCGGCATGTTTATGAATGCCATTGTAGAACTGAAAAATCATGAAGTGAATACCCTGCCTGAATCTGCAGTTGTGAGTTTTGAAGGTAAAAGCTACCTTTTTGTGGTAAAGGGTCCGCACCAATTTGAGATGCGGCCTGTGACAACAGGAGCCTCGGAAAATGGTTTCGTTGCTGTGGAATACGAGGGCATGCAGAGAGGCACACAGGTGGTGACCCGCAATGCGTATGTGTTGCTGATGATGCTGAAGAATAAAACGGATGAGGCCGAATAAATTTTTGCAAAAAAGAGTCTTTGTCTGGTAAGCTTTTGTGGATCGGGTTCATCCTCGGGTCATTCGGTTTCAGCAAATCTTTTTTCGGTTTCTTCCATTAGTAACAAACAGGTAATAGCAGACTGCGATTTTGCTGGCGTAAAAGCCATGCTTATGAAGCGTCTGCTATTTTGCACAGCCTGTACCCATAGTCATCTTGATGCTGGCGCAACCTGTGCGCACACCGTATCGTACCATCAGGAAGTGCTTCCTGTGCTTATCGCCAACTGCACGCAGTCGGGCTGCCATGACGGCAATGAGATGCCCTCGCTTTCCGATTTCAGTATCGTTTCGGCGAGCAAAGCGCAGATCCGGGAGGCAGTTGCTTCCGGAGCCATGCCGCGCAATGGTGTACTTAGTCCTGCAGATAAGCAAGCCATTTTATGCTGGATTGATCAGGGTGCACCAGCCAACTGATCTTGTCTGTAAGGGGCGCCGTTGGTTTATTAAACCCGGTTACATTGGGTTATCCGCCTTAGCTTTCGTAACTTTGCAACCTTCAGGGGCGAAATAGTAGAGCTCACTTTACGGATATCTTTTTTCCGGACGCTACTACCCTCGTTTTTTTACATAACGCAGCTTATTACATAAAGCTGTTGACGCAGCCACTAAGGCTTACTTTTTAATTTCTTCCCTTCGGGGAAACAAAACTCTTTTGTATGCAAATAAAGATCTATAGCAAAACGACCTTGCCCAGTCCCGGAAAACGGGCCGAGATCGTTTCCTTTCTTCACCATCATCTGGGCCGGTTTGGCGATCGTGAAGAGGACATCACCAAAGCCATTGATTATTCTTTGTCGCAGCACGATTCGGCTGGCGGCTTCGTAATCACTGCCGAAGACGAAGAGAAAATGACGGGTGCTACGGTTGTGAACAAAACCGGAATGGAGGGGTATATTCCCGAAAACATCCTCGTGTACATCGCCACCCACGAGTCGATGCGCGGTCAGGGGCTTGGTAAAAAACTAATGCAGACGGCAATAGATACCGCCGAGGGAAATATTGCCCTGCATGTAGAGCACGACAATCCTGCCCTGCATCTGTACAAGAAATTGGGATTTACCAATAAATATCTGGAAATGCGCTTAGACAAAAAGGAGGTAGAGCATGGCATATCTAACGCTTGATACCCGAAAGCTGAAACGCAACTACCAGCATCTTGATCAACTGTTCCGGCGTCACGGCCTTCAGTGGTCGGTGGTTACCAAGCTTCTTTGCGGCAACGAGCATTACCTCGAGGAAGTGTTGTCTTATGGTATCAGACAGGTTTGCGACTCGCGACTGGCCAACCTTCGCACAATCAAAAAGCTGGCGCCCGAAGTGGAGACCGTTTTTATAAAGCCGCCGGTGCCCAAGAATGCCTCGCGAGTAGTGGAATATGCCGATGTAAGCCTGAACAGTTCCCTGGCTTCTCTCGAAGCTTTGTCTAAGGCCGCAGTGCGGGCGGGCAAAATTCATAAAGCCATTTTGATGATAGAAACCGGCGAAAGGCGCGAGGGCATCATGCCGCAGCAACTGCTCCGTTTTTTTGGACAGGTCTATCAGTTGCCGCATATTCAAATCATCGGTTTGGGCACCAACCTTACGTGTATGTATGGCGTACTTCCCGACGGTGAAAAACTGCAAACCCTTGAGCTGTGCCGCGACATGATCGAAGCGGAATATAAAACCCGGCTACCCTTGCTATCTGGTGGAGCGAGCGTTACCGTGCCCCTCATCAACACCGATGCCATGCCCGGGTCCATCAACCATTTTCGAGTGGGGGAAACCCTGTTCTTTGGTACCGATGTTTACCGGCATGCTCGTCTTCCGGATATGGATCATGATCTGTTCCGTCTTACAGCAAGCATCATCGAACTGCACAAGAAGCCCAATGCACCCGAGGGTGATCTGGGATATAATGTATCGGGTGTGAAAAAGGAATTCGAAGGAAAGGCCTTTGAGGGGGAAAGTTACCGTGCCATCGTTGACATCGGCCTGCTCGATATTGCGCCGGCCCACCTCACTCCCGACGACAGCAGGATTAAGATAGCAGGGGCCAGCTCCGATATGCTGGTGCTCGATCTTGGCGACAACAACAAGCAATATCGCGTTGGCGACGAACTAAGCTTTACACTCGATTACATGGGCGTGCTTCAGGCCATGCATTCCCGCTATATCGAAAAACGCAAGCTCAGTCATAGTGTGCATGTGCCCGGCCTTTCCGTTGGGAACAAATTCTGGAAACAGGCAGTGTGACAACGCTGTGATGCATACGGTGTGGAAAGGCTTTCGGAAAATGTTTTCTGAGAGCCTTTTGCTTTTGGGATAAAAATGAGAGGCAGTGTGTGGCTTTGTGAAGGTGGGAGGAGATTTTTTGCGATATCGTCCAGACTCGGATTGGCCCGTGCAAACTGCGCGATCCACCAGCTTTTATTCCTCGTTCAGATGCATCATGTTGCCTTACAAAGAATGCACCTTCTGTATGACAACCCCATGTTAATGTTCGAAGCTTTCAAACATTATCAGTTCAAATCTCGCGATAGTGAAACATTCATGATGTGCTACGCGGGCCAATTTCTCCTGGTCTGTCTAATTAGGTGATTGTCTCTCATCGGATTTTCTGGAATTCAACAGATACGATAATGGTTAGGGGTAACACCGGTAGTTTTTTTGAACTGTCTGATAAATGAACTGGTATCCTGAAAACCGCACTGCCATGATAATTCATTAATTGGAGTTCCCGAATGCTTCAACAATCGTTTGGCTTTGTTTATTCTTTGTTGCATCAGGTAATGATGAGGTGTTTCTCCGTAAAGAGACTTAAACGCTCTTTTAAAATGATGAACGGATAAGCAGGCGGCATTGGCAATATCCTTTAGTTGAATAGTATCTCCCGAATGTGCATCTATATAGTCTTTTGCAATGCTTAGCCTTCGAAACAACTCAATTCTCGTTGACGGTTTAGTTGGGGAGAGTTTGTCAATTTCTTGTTTTAGCGCGCCCTGTAGGTGAAATATGCGGGTGAGTAAAGCAGTGTAGATCGAATCAAAATCAACTATTTTTTTTACGAAAATGTCCGCGTCAATGAGCTGCCTTAAATGCCGCAGAAGGGTAAGCACAACCGTATCCTGCTCGTAGGTTTTTTCGAACAAATGCACATTTTCATTTTTTATCCTATAGGGAGCATCGAGTAACGAACAGGTTGAACTCGTTAAAGCGTGAAGCAGACCCTCTGCAAATCCAGGTTGAAACGCTACCAGAAACATTTCCTGTTCTTCACTACCGTGAAAAGATGTTTTGTAGGACTGGCCTTCATTAACCAAAAGAAAGTTTTTACTATGAACATAGTAGTCATTGTTCCCTAACCTATAATGTTGTTGGCCCTTCAGCATGCACCTAATTGACAGTCGCGAAATATGTTCAGCAGTCTCTTCCAGTTGCAGCGACCTGATGAGCAGGGTTCCATTTTCCATTTCTCGCATTGATTTGTGCTGCTGTTGGGAGCAGTAGATGTCTCCAAGCAACATACTTTTTGCACCATAGCAATATGGACAGTAACTATCGGAGCTCATTTAATGGTGATTTCTCTGAAATTACAATATTCATTAAAGGGAAGAAGGAGTCAGTAGGGGGAAATTTCAAGTGATTTTTCTGTCTCTCCAAAGACAATCGAAGGGAAATCAATCGACGAAAATTAGCCCGATCTGCACATCGGTCGTTGGTAAGCGGTGTCGAAATTTGAAGAAATTGCTCCACACGCCATAAGCTTGGTTGCTTATCTCGTAGGAACTTTCGTTTTCTGAAAATTTATTCGAACATTTTAGAGTTTTTAATGATGACAAGAAGCAAGATTATTGCCGTTTTTGCTGGTGTAGTTAGCCTCACCTCAGCCAGCGCTCAGGAGTTGCCCAGACGTAGCTTTTTGGGTATTAAGATGGAGAATGTTACGCCCGACCTTCGCCGTATCATTGGAATTCGGGACACCATTGGCGTTCTTATCAACGACGTGATTTCTGGCTCAACTGCAGCGGAGGCAGGTTTTCAGAAAGGCGACATTCTACTGCGTATAAACGGTCAGGAATTTAACGAAGTAGCACAGGTGGTTGCTTATGTAGCAGGCCAGCCAGGTAATACTCCTTTCAGCTACGAATTGATTCGAAACAGAAAAAGTCTTAGAGGGAATGCTGTTTTCAAAGCATACCCCGAAGAACATTATCCGGACCTTGACGTTGTTTACACCGCAGCAAAAGGTTCATCCGGACTGCAGCGCATCATTATCACAAAGAAAAGAACGATTGGAAAAGGGCCCCTGCTTATATTTTTGGGCGGAATAGGATGCTATTCTCTGGATGTTCCTTTTGATACCGGAAGAAGTGAAGTTCAGCTGATGAACAAACTTGCCCGAAATGGATTTATAACCGCCCGTATCGAAAAGCCAGGTATGGGCGACAATGCGGGGCACAGCCGTTCCTGCAGCGAAATTAGTTTTTTGGAAGAGGCTGAGAGTTATACTAATTCAATAGAATCTTTAAAAAAGCGCTCGGATGTGGATTCAACCCGTATATTCCTTATCGGGCATAGCATTGGCGGAGTGATGGCACCTTTGGTTGCGGCAAAGACAGCCATAAAAGGCGTTGTAGCCTACGGTACTATGGGCTCTAACTTTATCGAATACCTGATAAAAACCCGGCGAACCATTGCGGCTGCCTATGGATGGACACCTGATGAAACTGATCTCTACATAAAAGAATACTGCGAGTGTGCCTTATATTACTTTGCAGAAAAAATGTCTTCGGAACAGGCCGCGAATAAGAATAGGGATTGCGGAACATACCTTTCAGTTTTCGATCTGCGTTCAAGAAAATATAATGACGAACTGTACGATTTGAACATTCCCGAAACATGGAAAAACTACGCTGCGAAAGCCCTGTTTTTATGGGGTAGCAGTGACTACATTTCTTCCAGGGAAGACCATGAAATACTTGCTGCTACAGTGAATACTTTTCACCCGGGGAACGGCAGTTTTATCCAGATTGATAATGCAGATCATGGTATGCAACGGGCATCTTCATTTGCAGCATCCAGGACCCAGCCGGGCAGATACAATGATCAGGTTGGAGAAATAATCCTCACATGGCTCAAGCAACAGATTTCATGAAGTCTTTTTGCCTGATCGTTTGCTGGCTGCTCTTTTTTCAGGGCAACAATGGCCCCGAATCGCTTGAGGATTTTAAGCGACAGTTTGCGACCGGCTATGCTGGTTTGCCTATTCCGGAAATGCAATACGATTATCACGATTACTTCGCTTCAATACCATCAATCTCTTCAGTTAGAACCCAAAAGGATTTTTTTCTTGAGCAAAACAAGAGGCTTCAGTCGATTGCAAAAAAACACTTGTCCTTTGCGGAGAGGCTCGACTATTTCCATATCAAGTTCGAAATTGACTTCAACCTCAACAGGCTCAATCTGGAAGAAGCCTGGATAGGAAAGGGCAGAAAGATACCAGAAAATGGGCTCTCGTCTTTACCTGACGCAGGCGCCTGGTACGCCTATTTTGTCAAGAAGTTTACCAGTACAGACATTTCCCCGGTGGAAGTGTTCGAGATGGGCGAAAAATCACTGGAGCACGTGAAGGGCGAGATTTCAAGAATTCGCACATGTTTGGGATTTACAGACAGTGCTTCGTTCTATGTTCACCTTAAGGACGATGGGTTTTTTATAAAAGATAAGCGCGCGCTTTTGGACTCGTTTTTTCAAATTGACGCAACTGTAAGAAATCGTCTAAGCCATTTTGTTACCTCAGGCCATCTGCCACCGATATGTCCAATTGAATGGCCCAATCCCGGCCCAGCTACACCGCCGGGTATGTATCTTAATCACCGTTTTACCGCTTATGGACAGGATGTTTTTCAGTTCAACTTTTTTGGGGGCCGGTTCAACCGTCGAGCTTTGGAGTGGCTGTACATGCATGAAGCAATACCCGGGCATCATTTGCAAGCAACGACCAGGGAAGCCGAACCAACAGACATTCTGCAGGAGATGTTTCTTTATCCGGGAAACTTTGAGGGTTGGGCCTGCTATATTGAGGACTTTGGTAAAGATTTGGGGCTCTATCAAAACCTTTATTCCGAATTAGGGAAGTGGGAATGGGATTTGGTACGTTCTGCCCGGTTGGTTTTAGACGTTGGAATTCATTATTACGGCTGGTCTCAGGACCAGGCTTTGGAATACTGGAAGAAGGTTGTACCCGGACAAGACGACATTGCAGAGCGCGAGGTGCTTCGTGTGACAAATTGGTGTGCACAGACGCTCAGCTATAAAGTGGGTTCGACGATGATTTCACAGATGAAAGGAAAGTGGCTGAAGAAAAATGCGGGCAAAATCCCGAAAGATTTTCATGACATGTACCTCCGGTTCGGCATGCGGCCCCTTTCTGTAATACAACAAATGATGATGTTATGAAACAGTTGATTTTAAACTTCTTTTTTTGTGTAGGTGCGTCATCAATTTTAGCACAGAAACCAGTTGCCATTTTGGAAGAACAAGGCGTTGAAAATGCGTATCCCAGGCTATCTAAAGATGGGAAACGCATACTTTATCAATCGAACCGAACCGGAAATTGGCAACTCTACATTCTTGATATGGAAACTAAAAAGTCGAGACGAATTACCGAGGACAGCCATAACAACAATTTGCCAGACTGGAACCCTAATGATGAATGGATTGCTTTTGTGAGTGACAGGGATGGAAACGAAGAGCTCTACCTGATGAAGACGGACGGATCGCGAGTACAACGTCTCACTTATAACACTGCACGCGATATTCATCCTTACTTCAGCCCGGACGGGAAGTACATCTTGTTTAACTCCACCCGCGAAGGGCCGTCTCTTGATATCTACCGTTATACTCTCGCAAATCAGAAGATTGAACGTCTAACTAATACGAAAAGTGACGAAACCTGTGCCCGCTATTCTCCCGATATGAAATCAATTGTTTTTCTTGCCAACGACGATATTTCAGATGATGTTTTTGTCATGAACATGAGCAATGGCCTTGTGGAAAATATTACCGGAACACCACAAGTTCGTGATGGCTGGCCGACCTTCAGTAACGATGGGAAATGGATTTATTATTCTGCGATCGAAAACCAGGTGTTTCATATCTACCGCATCAGACCCGATGGAACAGGCAGAGAACAAATCACAGATGCTGCAGAGGGCGAAGAAGATGCCAGAGTATTTGTGGGTGTCAACAATAACATCATTTTCTATAACAAACGTAAACCAGGGCTTATTGCTATCACGATGCAGAAAGTACAGCCATGATTATTTTTTGCGGTGGGGGTGCCGAAGCCTGTTTGGTGAACTTGTTGTGGTAATAGCCAGTTAAATGGCGATCGAGCCGAACTTCCGGTGTTTCGGTAGTAGCTCCGATGTAGAACTTTCTAATTTCGATGCTCTCAAGAATGTAAACCCAGGCCATAAAAAAAGAAAGCGCTCAACCTGAACGCTTTTCTTTGTGGTCCCACCAGGGCTTGAACCTGGGACCCCCTGATTATGAGTCAGGTGCTCTAACCAACTGA
>OFTY01000663.1_pt1 | contig 21204 bp, 17 predicted proteins | sample 1775061 | NCBI WGS metagenome assembly OFTY01 (sample SAMN08195773, study PRJEB24354) | sludge metagenome | isolation source: sludge from phenol fed wastewater aerobic bioreactor B | place: India: Nagpur | collected 2016-09-16 | reverse complement strand
TTGCGGCAGGTCGCCGGTAACGCGGCCGGCGTGGGGCGTGCCGGAGGCGCCGGCGGCGCCGACGAGCAATCCCAGGGCAAATGCGCCGCCGCCGATCTCGATGGAGCGGACAAATCCGCGAAGCAGATTTCCGCCCCAGCCAGGCGGGCTGAGCGCAAGCAGGTCAAAAAGCCCTGCCTGTGACAGCGGTAAGGAAAGATACGCGGTCAAGAACAAATGCCTCCGTGGCGCCGTTCGGATAGACGCTGCCGGCTCAACTCAGTCGCCATAGATGTCAAAGCCGAAGTACTTGCTTGAAATCTCGGCATATTTTCCGTTGGCGCGGATTGCCGTGATCGCCGCGTTGATCTTTTCCTTGAGGTCGTCATCTCCCTGGCGGAGCCCGGCGCCGACGCCGCGCGCCATGATGTCGGGATCATTGGCGACGGTGCCCTTGATCTCGCAGCAGGCCTTGCCCTGGTCGCTTTTGAGGAACTCGCCGATGGTGATCCTGCTGGCCAGGACCGCGTCGAGACGACCCGCCACAAGGTCCTGATCGGCCTCGTCCTCCGTTTGGTATGTCTTGATCTCGGCCGCGCTGTCGCGGAAATGCTTGCTGGCATAGACCTGGGCATTCGTGGACACCTGAACGCCGAGGATCTTGCCCTTGAGGCCTTCGGCCGTGGGCTCCATCGCGACTCCTTTCGGACCAGCCACGGTGTAGCCGCTGTCGCTGTAGTACTTGTCGGAGAAATCGATCGTCTTCTTGCGTTCCTTGGTGATCGACATCGAGCTCATGATCACGTCGATTTTCTTCGACGTCAGGGACGGAATGATGCCGTCCCAGGCAACCGGGGTCAGAACACAATCGAATTTCGCCTCGGCGCAGACGGCATCGATGATCTCGATCTCCCAGCCGACCCATTTTCCCGACGAATCCATCGACGAGAAAGGCGGGTATGGCTCGGCGCTTATTCCAACCCTTACCTGCTCAGCTTGCGCCGCCAGGATCGATGCGCCCAGGACTGCCGCCGCCACTGCGGCCTTGAAGAGTGCTTTCATGTTTATTTTCCCCTTGTTTTCCAATTATTTCGTGGTTTCCGTCCGCTAGCTTACCCGGCGGATGAATTGCTGAAGTCGTTCCGATCTCGGTGACCCGAAGATGGCCTCGGGCGGCCCCTCTTCCTCGAGGCGCCCCTCGTGGAGAAAAACCACGTGGGTGGCGACGTCTCGGGCGAATTTCATCTCGTGCGTGACCAGGATCATCGTGCGGCCTTCGCGCGCCAGGTCGCCTATGACGCCGAGCACCTCGCCGACAAGCTCAGGGTCGAGCGCCGATGTCGGCTCATCGAAGAGCATGACGCGCGGCTGGACCGCGAGCGCCCGGGCGATGGCGCCACGCTGCTGCTGTCCACCGGACAGGAATGCCGGGTAGGTGTCCCGCTTTTCCAGCAGCCCCACCCTTGCGAGCAGCTTCTCCGCCTCGGCGATGGCCTGTTCCCTTTTGAAGCCAAGCACGTGAACGGGCACTTCGATCACGTTTTCGATCAAGGTCATGTGGCTCCAGAGATTGAAGCTCTGAAAGACCATCCCGAGCCTGGAGCGGATGCGCTCGATCTGCTTGCGGTCGGCGGGAACGGTGTTGCCGTGGCCGTCGGCCCTGAGCCGTATCTCCTCGCCATTCACCCTGATGATGCCGCTGGTCGGGTTTTCCAGGCAGTTGATACAGCGCAGCAATGTCGACTTGCCGGAGCCACTTCCACCTATGACCGCCACTACGTCGCCGTCGCGCGCGGACAGCGAAACTCCCTTCAGCACCTGTAGCGTGCCGAAATTCTTGTGAAGGTTCTCGACATGGATCGCTTCCGCCGCTGTCGACACCGCTCGGAGGGAAATTGCACTGGCCGTCTTCGTCATTGTGACTTCCATGATGGACGATTGGGGTTTGTCAGTGAGAGCGGCGCCGAGCGCATTCGCGCCGGGCTCCCGCGGAGCTGGATCTCAGACATAGACGCGGGGAATATGATCCCGGAGTTGGGCATAGAGCCCGACCAGGTCAGTGTCCCAGCACGTGGCGACCTCGTCCTGGGTGATCGCCTGGTCGCCCTGCCGCCCGAGCAGCAGCACCTGATCGCCAAACTTCGCGTCGGGGATGTCCGTCAAGTCGATGCGCAGATGCTCCAGGTGAACCGGAGGAATAAGAAGCGCCCGCCGGCCTCGCACCAACGCCGGCGTTCCCACCGGGAGATGACGCGGGATTCCGTCTCCCCACCCCATGCCGAGCACGCCTATGGTCATTCCCTCACGAAAGCCGGGAAGATCCGGCGTCGGGCCGAGGGAGGCGTCGGCCTGCTTGATTGAGACGAGGCTTGCCGAAATCGCCCTCAGCGCCGGCCGCAGGGTGACAGGCCGCGCGCCCTGATCCGCCTCGGAGAGCCCGATGAACAGGGCGCCGGGGTCGACGGCGTCGAAATCCATCGCGGGACATCGCAGGACCCCGGCCGTGCTCGCCATCATCGCGACCGGCGGGCGCGTCCCCGACGCTTCGGCCTCCCGGAGAATTTGCTCCAGGCGGGAGATCTGTTCGCTTTCATGCGACGGCGCCGAGGCGGGCAATTCGCTGAGGTGCGCATAGAGCCCCTGGACGTCGACATCGTCATAAGCGCGGGCGGCCGCGAGAATCTCGCCCACTGCCTTTGGCGTCGCACCGGCCCTGTGGAAGCCGAGATCCGCCTTGACGAAAATCCTCGTGGTGCCCAGGACGGCACGCCATTGCTCGAGTTCGTCGAGGCTGGAGATGGTGACGGTGAGGCGCAACGCTTCGATCGTCTCAGCCGATGCCGGCAACGGCCCGGGATAGAGCAGGATCGGGTGCTCGACACCCGCTTGCCGGATCGCGATCGCATCCGGCAGCGCGGCGACGGCGAAACCGTCAGCTCCCTCCACGGCGAGCGCTTGCGCGACAGGCCCGGCACCGCAGCCATAGGCATTGCGCTTCAGGCACGCGAAAATCTTCACCGCCGGGGGAAGATGAGCGCGCAACTGGCGATAATTGTGCCGGATCGCGCCGAGGTCGATCTCATACCAACTCCCACGCGACAGAAGGCCCTGCCGGCACGAGCCGGGCACATCCGACGGGGTAGGATCAATCTTTGTCTGGTCACGGAATTGCATGCCAAAAACGATGGAAAGAATTTCAAAAACCGTCAATTTATTAAGTTTTTTCGACACCCTATTAGTTCTGCTGATATAGCAGACGGGGGCGACCGCCCAGGTCGCGCCGCTTGAGGAGATGGCGATGATGGATGCGGCTTCAGACCGTAAGAAACCTGGATTCAGATCGGCGGAAATCTTCCGCGAAATCATCAGGACCGGCTCGACCCGGCGCGCCGCCCGGGAGCTCGGCATCACCCAATCGGCCGTCAGCCAGTATCTCAAGCTGTTCGAGGAGGCCGTCGGAGAGAGCCTGTTCGTCAGGGATCGTCGCGGCCTTATTCCCACGACGCGCGCGATCGAGATCTACAATCGCGTCGACAGATATGTCACGACGTTGAAGAGCATCGAACGGGAAATATCGGAATCGTTCCGGACCGACCTGAACAGCCTCACGATCGCCGCGCCCCACATATGCGCGTTCAGAATTGTCCCGGAGATCATACAGGCCCTCGACAGGCTGGATCCGTCGACGGAGTTTCATTTCAAGGCGCTCAGATACGACCAGATCGCCCAGAGCATGATGACGGGAGAGGCCGATATCGGGATCTCGCGCCTGCCGCTGGACGAACGATTTTTCGAGTGGCAGGCAATCGCCGAGAGCTTCAGCGTCTGTGTCGTGCATCCCAACCATCCGCTGGCGCGGAAAGACATCATCACAGTGGACGATATCGCCAGCGAGCCGCTCATCGTACTTGAAAGGGACTACACCTCCAACAAGCTGGGTCTGGCCTCATATGGGCACAGGGAGTTCCCGCTGAGGCCGAAGGTCCATTCCGATACGATCGGCCTGGACGCTTCTTTCGTGGCGCACGGCATAGGCGTCGCGATCGACAACGAGTTCATCGCGCGCCAGTACGACATGTTCGACCTGAGGATCATCCCCTTTCAACCCGCAGCCAAATACCAGTACGTGGTGTTCTGGCGAAGGGAGAGCGGCCGGTTCTCGCGACAATCGAACATCGTCCAGACCTTTGTGGATGTGGTCAGAAGATCGACGGAACGCTGGCAAAGCGCCGGGAAGTTGGGGGCCCGCTAGCCTGCGGAACTATCCGCGAAAACGCAGATGGCCGGGAGAGACCTCGGGCGGGATGGGGCAGATATAGGGGCGCCCTCCGATGCGCTCGTTCAATTCCGCCCTGGCCCGCGATACGAGACCGGGATCGCGGAAGCAATCCGCCGCCGTGCTGGCCATGGCTTTCGCCGCAAGCAGCATTCCCTTGTGAGCTGCCGGAAGATTTCCCTGCGTGACGAGTTGCCAGGTGTGGAACTGCGTCCCGATGGCGAAGCAGGCCGTGTTGCACTGAACCGTCGGCACGACCCAGCTCACGTCACCGACATCGGTGCTACCCATCACGAGGCCCTCGGTCGCGGGGATGGGTAGCAGGCCGTCATGCAGCGCGTGCGCCGCCAGGGTGGGATCGTAAGCGGAAGCGCTTGCCAGCATTTCCTCTTCGGTCAGCGCGGCTTTCCGGAGCCTCCCGGCAAAGGCATGGTCCATCTCGTCGAAGCCCGGCCCGCGCAGGCGCTTCATATTCTCGTACATGGCATCCTGCAGCACCGTGTTGGGAAGAACGTTGGAGTTTGCGTCGACGATCCGCATCTCGACCGTAGTCTCGGTCATCAGCGCCGCGCCCTCGGCGATCCTCCTGACGCGCTCGAACAGCCGCTCCGCCTGCCGCAAGTGCGGCGAGCGGACCAGATACAGGCTTTCGGCATTGGCCTGCACCACGTTCGGCGCGTCGCCGCCGGCGTCGACGACGGCATAGTGGACGCGAGCATCGAATGGCATGTGCTCGCGCATATAGTTCACGCCCACATTCATCAACTCCACCGCATCGAGCGCACTGCGCCCCAGGTGGGGAGAGATCGCCGCATGGGACGCGACGCCGGTGAACCGGAACCGGGCCTGGATGCAGGCAAGAGACGAGGCCGTCTGGACGATGTTGACCACGTTGGGATGCCAGCAGAACGCGGCATCAAGATCGTCAAACAGGCCATCCCGCGCCATGAAGGTCTTGCCCGAGCCGCCTTCCTCGGCCGGGCAGCCATAGTAGCGCACCGTGCCCGCGATGCCTTCCGCCGCCAGCGCGTCCCTCAAGGCGGCGGCAGCGAGCGCGGATCCGGAACCAAGCAGATTATGCCCGCAACCATGCCCTGGCGCGCCCTTGCCTGAAGGCTTGCGCTCGGTCTCTCCCGACATCTGACCGAGAGCCGGCAGCGCGTCGAACTCCCCCAGGAAGCCGACGACCGGTCCGCCGCTTCCGTGCTCGGCCACGAAGGCCGTGGGCATGCCGCCAACGCCCTTTCGAATGCGGAAGCCCTCGCGCTCCAGCAGCGCGATCTGCTCGCTCGCCGCGCCATGCTCTTCGAATGCCAACTCAGGAGTGGCCCATATGCGGTCGCTGAGCGCACAATAGTCGGCGCTCCTGGCTTCGACGCGCCGACCGATCTCATCGAGGCTCAGGAGATCGTTTCGCATGGTTCTTCTTCCTTGGGGCGCCTGGTCCTGGCGCGTAGCCTTGACCGCGTGCGCCAGCCGCCCACGACGCCGCTTTCGATTTGCGGGAATGCGGGGATGATCAGGCCCCCGATCCGCTACCCGCCGGCGCGCGACGCGGCGCCGCGACGGTGGTCCCCGGCCCAGACAACATGACCGTCGGGAGTGACCTCCACGCCATGCCGGCGCGAGCGTCGGGACAGATCCTCGAGCATGGCGCGAGCCAACGGCTTCGAGGCCGGCACAGGGACAATCCGCTCGTGATAGTTGCTGGCCTGAAGCATCCGCTCGTCCCCGATCACGATCGGCGTAAGATTTATGGACAGCAATCCGTCGCCATCGAAGCCGCATGTCGCGACGACGCTCTGCCAGATATCTGGAGAGCTCCATTCGTTCTCACCCTCCGGAAGGTGAAACAGGAAGTTCCCCAACCCGTAGAAAATCGGCGCTCCTCGATAGACCTCGACCGCCTGCAGGACGGGAGCGCCATGGCTTGCAAAGGCATTGGCGCCCGCCTCGATGCAGGATCGCGCAAAGTGCTGGACCCATTCGGGAACCTCGCTCCAGTCCGGCTCCCAGTGATGGTGATGTAGATAGGCGATGACAAACGCCCCTTCCGACGCGGCTTCCCGGATCGTCGCCAATTGGCGCCGCAGGCTGGCTTCATCGACGATCAACCGTCGACGATCCTCCGACGCGCGGCGAAACACCGTTCCATAGAAGTCGATCTCATCGGGCGATGCCAGGCCGCGCGGATCGTCAGGCTGAGCGTAAACCGTCCGCTCTCTTTCATTGCTCGCAAAGGTTTCCTGGATGGCGAGCAAGTGCCCGAACTTCTCGCCATTCACTTCGAACAGCCGGGACACTTCGAGCCCATTCACCCCCGGCCGGGCGGGACGTTCGGCGGCTGAATTGCCCGCATACATGATGGCGGGGCCGGGGCCTGCGTCCATGGCGACGAGAGCGACCTTCCTCTCGCCGATCTTCTTGACGCCGGCCCTACCCGCATCGGCCGCGTCAACGCCAATTCCCGCATGCAGGAAACCACGCGCGCTCACTTCCTCGAGCGTCGAGAGCACGCCGGAAGGCCCAAGGTCGAATGCGTGATTGTTGGAGAGAGCAAGGGCGTCAAACCCCAGGTCCTTCAGGCAGTCCAGCACCACCGGCGGCGAGCATCCGAAATAGGATCCTTTCAGCGGCCATCCGCCATGTCGCCCGAAGATCGTGGTCTCCAGATTGGTGAACGAGACGTCGGCGCTGCGGATAAGGTCTCTGATTGCCGCAAAGCCATCGTCCTGGATGCGACTGATGTCGTGATGGATGAGCGATTGGCCAGTCAAGGCGAGAGTGAACGGCGCAGGCATGAGTTGAATTCGACCCCTTGCGGCTTGAGGCAACGACAATTCGACCGGAATGCCGCCCCCACGGGGCATCGTCAATTTATTAGGTTTTTACGGCCCCATATTAATTCTGCTGATAGGGCTGATAAGCCGACATGAAACCGACGGCCGGAAAGCCTTGTCTGCCGACCGGACGGCTGGAAGTTTGGGGAGCCCAAACGCTCGCCGCCGCGGCACGGCCATGCCTGCTGGTGTCCGTGGCATGTCGGAAAAGGCATGTTTCCTGGAGGCGGTCCGCCACCGGACAAGGTGGCCGGACAGGGCGCGTGGCGGTAAGCCTGTCGCTGCAGGAGAAAGCGACGGCGCGTTCTCCTCGGCTCCCGCATCCCTCTGCGATGTTTATGAAGAGCGCCCGGTCAGGCAATCAGCTTGTCAGCTTCGCCCTGCCGGTCGGGCGACGGTTCGGCGGCCCGTAGCAGCATGCCGTAGAGGTCGCGCGGCTCGTCGGGATCGGCGAGCAGGTCGAGTTCCTCGTAGAGGCCGGTGGCCTTGAGCTGGTCGCGGACATAGCGCAGCGCGGAGAAATCCTCGGTGGCGAAGCCGACGGAATCGAACAGCGTGATCTGTTCGGCCGTCTGGCGACCTTTGGCCTGGCCGGTCATCACCTGCCACAGCTCGGTCACCGGATGATCCGCGTCGAGCTGCTGGATCTCGCCCTCGATGCGCGTCTGCGGGGGAAACTCGACGAAGATGTCGGAGCGCAGCAGGATATCGCGATGCAGTTCCGTCTTGCCGGGGCAATCGCCACCGACCGCGTTGATGTGCACGCCGGAGCCGACCATGTTGTCGGTGAGGATCGTGGCGTACTGCTTGTCGGCGGTCACTGTGGTGATGATGTCGACGCCTTCCACCGCATCCTGCCCCGTCGCGCAAATGGTTATGTCGAAGCCCTTGCCGGAGAGGTTGCGGGCGCATTTTTCCGAAGCCGAGCGATCGATATCGTAGAGCCGCAGCTTGTCGATGCCGAGCAGCGCCTTGAAAGCAATGGCCTGGAATTCGGACTGGGCACCATTGCCGATGATGGCCATGGCGCGCGAACCCTTCGGCGCCAGATATTTGGCCGCGACGGCGGAGGTGGCCGCCGTGCGCAGCGCCGTCAGGATCGTCATCTCGGTCAGAAGCATCGGATAGCCAGAGCCGACATCGGCCAGCACACCGAAGGCGGTCACCGTCTGGCGGCCCTCGCGCATGTTCTTCGGGTGTCCGTTGACATATTTGAAGCCGTAGAGGCGGCCGTCGCTGGTCGGCATCAGCTCGATGACGCCGTCATGGCTGTGCGAGGCGATGCGCGGCGTCTTGTCGAACAATTCCCAACGGCGGAAATCCTCCTCGATATAGGCGGCCAGTTCGGTGAGGAAGCGCTCGACCCCGATGGTGAGCACCAGCTTCATCATGCGGTCGACGCTGACGAAGGGGACGATGGCGAGGCGCGAAGGCTGGGTCATGTTCAGAGGCTCCCCGAGTGGCTGCGGGTCGGGCGGTCCATGATGCGGCGGCCCATCAGGCTGGCGGTGAGGTCGACCATCAGCGTCGCGGTGCGGCCGCGCTCGTCGAGAAAGGGATTCAGTTCGACCAGGTCGAGGCTGGAGACGAGGCCGCTGTCGGACAGCATCTCCATCACCAGATGCGCCTCGCGGAAGGTGGCGCCACCGGGAACGGTGGTGCCGACGGCCGGCGCGATCGACGGGTCGAGGAAATCGACGTCGAGGCTGACATGCAGCAGGCCGTTTTCCTGCTCGACGGCGGCGAGGAAGGCGCGCAGCAGCGGCGCGATGCCATGCTCGTCGATGGCCCGCATGTCGTGCACGGTGACGCCCGCCTCGCCCAGTGCCCGGCGCTCGGCCGGATCGACGCTGCGCAAGCCGATGGCGCAGATGCGGGCGGGATCGACGGGGGCGGCCAGGTCGGGGAAATAACCCTGGAAGCCGTGGCGCCCGCTGGCATAGGCGAGCGGCACGCCGTGCAGGTTGCCGCTGGCGGTGGTGTCGAGCGTGTGGAAATCGGGATGGGCATCGAGCCAGAGCACGAAGAGCGGGCGGCCGCGCTCGGCGGCCCGGCGCGCCACGCCGGACACAGTGCCGGCGGAGATCGAGTGGTCGCCGCCGAGGAAGATCGGCATGGCATCCAGGGAAGCCTCATAGGCGGTTTCGGCGATCGCCGTCGTCCAGGCGGCGATTTCCGGCAAGGCCTTCAGCGCGAGATTGCCATGGACGACAGGGCGGGCGATCGCTTTCTGCACCGCGCCCCAGTCCTCGACCTCATGGCCGAGCTCCGACAGTACGGAGACAAGCCCGGCGGTGCGCAGGGCGCTCGGCCCCATCTCGCACCCCATCCTGCCCGCGCCGTCCTGTACCGGCGCGCCGACGATCCTGCAGCGCATGGTCTTTCCCGCCCTTGCCGTTGACGGTGAGAGTCAACCATCGCCGGCTGGCAGTTTGAACAGGAAAAATTGGCGTTTCGAAAAGATCAAGCTATCATATTGATAAGGTATTTTGAGCAAAATGGACAGCCATGGATACACTCGACGAAAGGTTGGTGACGCTTCTCAGGCACGATGCGCGGCGCAGCGTCTCCGACCTCGCGGTCGATCTCGGCGTCTCGCGCGCCACGGTCAGGGCGCGCATGGAGCGGCTGGAAAAATCCGGTGAGATCATCGGCTACACGGTGGTGCTGCGCGCCGATGCGGTGGACCAGCGCATACGCGGCGTGATGATGATCGAGATCGAAGGCCACGCCGCCGACCGTGTCATCCGCACGCTCGGCGGCTTCCCCGAGGTTTCCACCATCCACACCACCAATGGCCGCTGGGACCTGGTGGTCGAACTCGGCACCGCCTCGCTCACCGACTTCGACGCGGTGCTGCGCCGCATCCGGCTGATCCCCGGCATAACCGGCAGCGAGACCAGCCTGCTTCTGGCGACGCCCAGGACGACCAAGGCGCGACTGGCGTAGCTGCCAGCGTTCCCCCGGCGGAAACCGGGCTTGAGGATCACCCCTTGGCGGGGATGCCGGCGGAGCGGCTCGGATGCCTGAGACGCGTTGGCGTGAAGCCGGTCTGCTGGCGGAATACGCGGCTGAAATGCCCGGCATTGCCGAAGCCGCAGCGATAGGCGATCTCGCCGATCCGCAGGTCGCTTCCTTCGAGCAGCGACTTCGCATAGTGCACCCGAAGCGCCAGATAGGCGGCCATCGGACTGATCCCCAGTTCGGTCGCGAAAAGACGTTCGAGCTGCCGCCGTGAGCAATTCAGCCGGTTTGCGATCTCGTTCACCGATACCTTGTCCTGGAGGCTGCTTTCCATGAGGAGCAAGGCGCGCTTGACCGCGCGGCTCGTGGCTTCCGGAAACAGATCCCCCACCGGCTGCACGTCCCTGATGTTGCGAATGCGATCCAGAACCAGGATCTTGGCGGCCTTCTCGGCCGCCTTCTGGCCGATGAACTGCGATACGAAATAGCCGGCGAGGTCGGCCGCGCCGGTGCCGCCGGCACAGGTGGAGCGGCCGCGGTCGACGGAAAACAGACTGTCGGCATGCGCGTTCACATCGGGAAATTCCGCGCGAAAATCCTTGATGTGAAACCAGCTGACAGCGGCGCTGTAGCCGTCCAGCAAGCCATAGCGCGCGAGCACGAAGCTTCCCGTGCAAAGCGCGGTTATGGGAATGCCCTTATCGGCCGCGCGCAAGAGGAACGCTTCCTTTTCGGAGCTGAGGCTGCGGTTCGTGTCCAGCAGGCCGCCGACCACGACGACATTGTCGAAATCCTCGGGGTTGCCGATAGCCTTCGTCGGCAGCAATTCGACGCCGCAGCTCGCCCGGATCGGCAGGCCGCGCTCGCCGACGATCTGCCAGTCGAACTCGACTCTTCGGCTGCGGTCGCCCTCATCGCCGGCGAGCCGCAGCGTATCGATGAAGAGTGAGAGCGGCGACAGGGTGAAATCGCGCACCAAAAGAAACGCAAACTTCCTGGCCATCCGTTTCCCGAACCATCCCTTCGCATTGCCCGAGGTCCAAGCTGCCTGATCCCTTGGACAATCTCAGAGAAATCGACCGAAAAGGAAACCGGGAAATCTTGCCGGCCAGCCTCGCGCTCGCTGAAATGAGCCAGTCGTTTTTTTGCCGGTCGAGTAGAGCGGCCGCACCTCACCCACGCGCACGCTGTAGCACAGCGGGCTGGCCGATTCGATCCCGTCGATATACGCGGCTCCCGTTCCCATCTCGTGATGGCTAACCTTCGCCCTCGACGAACAGCACGCCGTGTCGATAGATTTCGCGGACGTATACACGATGACGGAGGAAAGCCATGTCGCCTGCCCATGTCGCCGAGCGTTGGCCTGACCTGCCTTATGCGGCGTGGAAGCCTACCTACGAGACGTTGCATCTGTGGACCCAGATCATCGGCAAGATCCGCCTGGCGCGCGAGCCCTGGCTCAACCACTCCTGGCATGTGCCGCTCTACGTGACCGCTCGCGGCCTGACGACCTCGCCGATGCCCGCCGGCAACCGCGCCTTCCAGATCGATTTCGATTTCGTCGATCACCTCCTTTGGGTGAAGACGAGTGACGACCATTCCCGCCAGGTCATGCTCGCGCCGAAATCGGTGGCCGAGTTCTACAGTGAGGTGATGGCGGCGCTTGCCGAACTCGGGCTCGACACACCGATCAACCCATTGCCCAGCGAGATCGCCGGCGGCGTCCCCTTCGGCCGGGACAGCCTCCACGCCTCGTACGATCGCGATCTTGCCAATCGCTTCTGGCGCATCCTGCTTGCCACGCATGGCGTGCTTTCGCGATTCCGGACGGGCTTCCTCGGCAAGGTCAGCCCCGTTCACTTCTTCTGGGGCGGCTTCGACCTGGCGGTGACGCGCTTTTCCGGCAGGCGTGCGCCGCTGCACCCGGGCGGCATCCCACGCCTGTCCGACACCGTGACCCGCGAGGCCTATTCGCATGAAGTCAGCAGCGCCGGTTTCTGGCCGGGTGGCGGACCGATCGACTACCCGGCCTTCTATTCCTACGCCTATCCGGCGCCTGATGGCTTCGCGTCGGCGCCTGTCCAGCCGCCGCAGGCATTCTTCTCGCGGGAATTCGGCGAATTCCTGCTGCCTTACGAAGCGGTGCGCACGGCGGCGGATCCCGAAGCAACGCTCATGGCGTTCCTGCACAGCACATACGACGCCGCCGCCGCTCTCGGCAAATGGGATCGCGACGCTCTCGAATGCCCTGTCGGCGCGCCGTCCCGGCCCAGGCCGCTCTAGCTATTTCCCAACCTGCTGTTCCTTCCACCGTCCCTCGATCTCGACCTCGATGTCGAAGAGATCGAGCGCACGGGCGGCCGTGTAGGTGACCATTTCGTCGATGGATTTCGGCCTGGGATAGAAGGCAGGGACCGGCGGCATGACAATGCCGCCCATTTCGGTCAGCCGCAGCATGTTGTGGCAATGGCCGAGATGCAGCGGCGTTTCGCGGAAGAGCGCGACGAGGCGACGCCGCTCCTTGAGCACGACATCGGCCGCCCGCGCGATCAGCGTGCCGCCCGTGCCCATGGCGATTTCGGCGAGGCTTTTGGCCGAACAGGGGGCGATGATCATGCCCATGGTGCGGAAACTGCCGCTGGCGATCGGTGCGGCGATATCCCTGTTGTCGTGACAATGGTCGGCCAGCGCCTTCATCTGGCCGAAGGTCATATCGGTCTCATGCGCCATGGCCGTTATCGCCGCGCGCGACACGACGAGGTGGGTCTCGATCTCGTGTTCACGCAGCATCTTCAGGAGACAGACCGCGTAGTCGAAGCCCGATGCACCGGTGACGCCGACGATGATGCGCTTCGGGGCGGCCACGATCAGTACTCCGCAAGCCGCGCGCGAACCGAGGCCAGGATGTCCCCCGGGGCGCGGGCGAATTCGGAGAGCGAACTTCGCTCGCCGTCGCCGGGACGGGTACAGGCGACCAGGCCGATCTTGGTGACGGTCAGGTTCTCGTGCACGGGATCGCAACGGTCGGCCTTCATGCCCGGCAGCACCACCATGTCCTCATGCCCGCGGAAGCGCGCGGCGAGAGACCATTCGACGGCGACCGGATCCTCGGGATCGATGTCGTCCTCCACGACGGTCACCAGCTTGAAGAGATTGACCTGGCCCATGGCGAGGATGACGGCGCGCTTGCCTTCACCAAGCCGGGGCCGGTGCATGCTGATGATGGCGTGCAGGCGGCCCATGCCGCCATCCGTGACCAGCACCCGCCGCACGGACGGGATGACGCGCTGCAAAGCCTGGCAGGTCACGGCCTCGATCGCCAGCGCGCCGAGCAGGCAGTGCTCAGCGGCATATCCGGGCAGAATGGCCTGGTATATGGCGTCACGACGATGGGTGACGCAGGTGATGCTACCGCCGGTGCCGGCCCCGTAGCGGACATAGAAGCCGTGGAACTCAGAAACGTCGCCTTCCTCGATCGGGTCGGCATTGTCGATATGGCCTTCCAGAACGATCTCGGCGCCAGCGGGCACTTCGAGAGGCACCGTCCTGCAGCGCACGAGTTCGAGCGGTTCGCCAAGCAAACCGCCAACGACGTCATATTCGTCGTCGCCCAGCCCGAGATACATCTGAGAACCGAGCAGGACGGCCGGATGATTGCCGATCGCGACCGCGATCGGCAGCTTGCGCCCAAGCTTGCGCGCCTTCTCGGCCAGCAGGTTGAGATGATGGTTCTTGGCGATGCCGACCATGACGCGATCGCCACCCTCGAGCCGCAGCCGGGCGATCGAGACATTCCTGCGCCCGGTCTCGGGATCCTTGGCCACGATCACGCCGGCGGTGATGTAGGGGCCGCCTTCGTGCTCGAACCATGTCGGCACCGGAAGGATGCGGCCGAGATCGATGTCGTTCCCGTGCACCACCTCCTGCACCGGCGCCTGCTCCACGAGCACGGGCTGGATAGGCTTGCCCAGGGCTTCGAGAATCAACTGGTGCAGGCGTGGCTTCTCCACGCCCAGCAGCCTGGCGACGCGATCGCGGGAATTCATGAGATTGCCGATAACCGGCATGTCATGCCCTGCCACGGCGCTGAAAAGCTGCGGTTTTTCCCTGTCGCGCAGGGCAAGCACCGCGCCAAGCTCGAAGCGCGGATCGACGCCGCGCTCGACGTAGTGCAGGTCGCCCACGGCCTCGAGCCGTTCGACCGCGCCGCGAAAGCTCTGGTCCGTTGCCGCCATCGGCCTCCCCTATGCCAACGAGTCGGCGACGCCGAATTCGGCCTTCAGCATGTCGACGATCTGGCCGAGATCGAAGACCTTCTGGCCTTCCGTGCCGATCGGCAGCACGGGCATGATGCGCGCAACCAATGGCCTCAAGCCGTCGCCGAGGTTGGCGATGTCGAGGGAGCGGCGGTGAATGGCCCAGACCGCGCAGGCCGCCTCGATGGCAACCACAGTCCAGGCAGGCTCCAGCATGCGCACCGTCTCGGCGACCGATTGCGGCGCATTGCCGGCGACATCCTCGACGCCATCGTCAAGCTGGCCGGAGTAATTCAGCATGGCGGGATGAGCCGCCTGGCGCACCGCGCCGACGGTGGCTCCGGCGATGTGGCCGAAATTCAGGAACTGCACGCCGCCGATCGCGCCGGGTTCGGCGGCGAGGCTGGTCGGCAGGCCGGTGAATCCGGGCCACTGGATCTTGTGAATGCGCTGCCCGGAAGCCTCGATCACCTTGGCGATCGCCTGGCGAAGCGTGTCCATGGCGAGCGCGCAGGCGGTGGTTTCCATGTTCCCGTGCGAGATGAAGTCGCCTGTGGCCGTGTCGATCATCGGATTGTCGCAGGCCGCGCCCAACTCCGTTTCGAAGATCGAATGGGCAAAATCATAGGCCGCCTCGGCGGCGCCATGGATCTGAGGGATGCAACGGAAGCTCAACGGGTCCTGCAGGAAGCGCGCCTCTCCCGGCTGCCAGAGCCGGCTGTTGGCGAGAGCCGCCCGCAGTGCCTTGCCGGCGCGGATCTGGCCCGGCTGGCCGCGCGCCTGGTCGACCTTCTCGCCCCAGGACCTCAGGTTGCCGCGCAGGCCCTCCATCGACATCGCGCCCGCAAGGGTGGCCGCGTCGAGCAGGGCGCGCTGTTCGCGGATCGCCAGAACGCCCTCGGCCAGCATCAGGCTGTTGGAATTGAGCAGCGACACCGCCTCCTTGGCGGTGAGGCCCTCGAGGGGCGCGGGGCCATGCCCGCCGGGCTGGGCGCCGGCACGGCCGATCAGCGGCACGGCCATCTGGCTCATCGCCACGATGTCCGAGGCGCCGACGGACATGCCGAGTCGTGCTCCGGGAAGATCATCCACCCGCAGCCGCGCCACGAGGCTCTCGACGAGCTCAAGACGGACCCCGGACCGTCCGCGGGCAAAAAGCGAAAGCTGGATGGCCAGCGCCGCGCGCACCACCTGCGGGGACGCATTACGACCGGGGGCGAGCGTCGCATGCGCGGTGATCATGAGGTCGTTGTAGCGGGCGATCGCGTCGGGATCGACGGAGAAATCCTTCTGGCTGCCCACGCCCGTCGTGATGCCGTAGGCGGGTATCTTCTCATCCACCAGCCGGTCGACGACGGCGCGCGCCTTGCGGACCGCCTCGCGCCCATCCGGCGAAAGGGTGACGATCGCCCTGCGCTCGGCAATGGCGCCAACATCGTCGATCGTCAGCGGCTTCGTGCCCACGGATACGGTCATCGGCGTCATCGACGGCTCCCCTCGTTGCCCGCCGAGCTTAGTCAGCTTGCCGGCCGAACATGATATGCTAAAACCCGGACAACAGATGCCATGGGAGGCATCGAAGGCAGCCGCGAAATGGACACGGCCACGCTGGCGACGGCACTTGCGGTGATGCGGGAAAGCTCGGTGCGCGGCGCCGCTGCCCTGCTCGGCCGGCCGCCGTCGAGCGTCGCCGACGCGTTCGAACGGTTCGAGAGCGAACTGGCGCTGAAACTTGCGTCGCGCCGCGATGGCGGCCTGTCGCTTACGCTCGCCGGGGAGAACCTGGCGCGATCGATTCCCGCCCTGACCGAAATCCTCGCGCATGTCGCTGCCATTGCCGGTCAAGGGTCCGCCGACGGCGGTCGCGTGCTTGCGTGGGCGGCGAGGAATGCCATTCCGGTGACCGCGCTCGGCAATTTCGGCGTGGTGATCCGAACCGGCTCGATCCGGCGCGCGGCGCGCGAGCTCGGCGTTGGCCAGCCCAACCTCTCGCGGCAGATGGCGACACTCGAAAAGGTGCTCGGAAAAAAGCTGCTCATTCGTGAAATGCATGGCTGCGAACCGACCGCCGAGGGGCTCGAATTCGGCGAGGCGGCGATGGCGCTCGCCAGCAAGCTCGCCAGCCTTGCCGGACCGGCGAGGAAGCGCTTCGCCCGCGCGCTTCACACCGTCAGGCTCGGCACCATCATTCCGGTTGGCCACGAAAGCCGGCTGGCGGCGCGCCTGGCGGCCCTGGTCGCCGCATGGCGCGCCGACGACGGCAAGCCCGATCTCTTCGTCAGCAGCACGACCGCGGAGGATCTTGCCGAAGGGCTGCGGTCGGGGCGCTTCGACGTGGCGCTGACCGATATCGCCCTGCGCAACAAGCGCTTCGAGAGCCGTGAGATCTTTTCCGGCGAACTCGTGATCGTTGGTCCGGCCGATGCGGTGTCGCCCGACGCCGCGATCCAGCCACTGGTCGACCGGCATCTGATCGCGGTTCCGAGCCTGCGGAGCGGACTGCGCCAATCGGTCAGCGAAGCGCTCGAACCGTTCCTCGGCGGCGAAGGCCAGGCCGCGAGCCGACTGGTGGAGGTCGACGCGCTGCCGATCGTCATCAACCTCGTCCTCGACCACGGCTATCTCACCGTGCTTCCGCTGGAGGCGGTCGCGGCGCTCGACAGGCCGGTCGGCATCGTCCGCCTGCCGGCTGCGCCGCGGGTCGGTTTTCACCTCGTCTGGCGGCGGACGCAGGCCTCGCAACGCATCGCCATGCAGATCGCGCAATCGATCACGGACGCATAGGCTGTCCATGGTTCGGCATATCCCCCGCCGAGCCTGCTGGCCATAGAGTGCTGGCCATCGCATCCGCCACAGGGGGACCTTCGATGTCCGATTTCGATCTCGTGCTCAGAGGCACGCTGGTGCTCGCCGACCGGGTGGTGCCGTCGGGCTTCATCGCCGTTCGGGACGGTGTGGTGGCCATGCTCGGCCAGGGCGCGATGCCCGCCGGCCGGGAGCGGCACGATCTGGGCGACGCGCTGATCATGCCGGGGGCGATCGATGCCCAGGTGCATTCGCTGAGCCAGAAGAACCAGGAGGATTTCATCTGGTCGACCCGCTCGGCCGCCGCCGGCGGAGTGACCACCATCGTCGACATGCCCTATGACGAGGGCAACCTCGTGTGTTCCGCCGAGGCGGTCCAGGGAAAGATCGCGCATGCCGAGACGCAGGCGCGCGTCGACTTCGCGCTCTACGGCACGATCGATCCGGAAGAGGGAGCAGCCCGCATCGCCGAGCAGGCGGATGCCGGCGTGGCGGCCTTCAAGTTCTCGACGTTCGGCACCGACCCGAAACGCTTTCCGCGCATACCGCCCGCCTTGCTTGCCGAGTGCTTCGCAGAGGTCGCCAGGACCGGCCTGTGCGCCGGCGTGCACAATGAGAGCGACGAGTATATCCGCGCCGCCATGGCCAAGGTCAGGGCCGCCGGCATCACCGACTACACGGCGCATGGCCTTTCGCGACCGCCGCTGACGGAGTTGCTCGCGATGCACGAGATCTACGAGATCGGCGCGCAGACGGGCTGTCCGGCGCATGTCGTGCACTGCTCCCTCTCACGCGGCTACGAGATCGCCGCTTCTTACCGCGCGCAAGGCCACGCCGCGACGGTCGAATGCCTGATCCATTACCTGACGCTGGATGAGGAGAACGATGCCAGGCGGCTCGGCGGGCGGTCCAAATGCAATCCGCCGATCCGTCCACGGGCCGAGGTGGAAGCGCTCTGGCGCCAGCTTACAGCAGGCAATGTCACGCTTCTTTCGACGGACCACGTCAGTTGGTCGCTCGACCGCAAGACCAACCCGGACATGCTATCCAATGCATCGGGACTGCCGGGGCTGGAGATGCTGATACCGCTTTTCGTCAAGGGTGCGCTGGAGCGTGGCGTGCCGCTGAGCTGGGGCGCGCGGCTGATGGCGCTCAATCCGGCGCGCCATTTCCGGATCGACCACGTGAAGGGCGCGCTGGAGCCCGGAAAGCACGCCGACATCGCGGTGCTGACACCGGAGGCCTTCACCTACGATGCCGGCAAGACTGGCAACAACGTTGCCGGCTGGTCGCCCTATGACGGCATGACGCTGCCCTATCGTGTCGCCGCCACCTACAGCCGCGGGGAGCTGGTCTATGACGGCGCGACGGTTACCGCCGCTCCCGGCAGGGGACGCTTCGTGCGGCCACCCGCGTCGCTGCCGCTGTCGAGGCCGCTTGCATGAGCCACACCGGTGAAAGGCCAAACCTGCCGGTTTCAGCGGCGCGCATTGCAGCGGATATCGACGCGCTGGCCGCGATCACCGAACCGGGGCGGCCGTGGACACGCCGCGCCTTCGGCCCTCTCCATCGCGAAGGCCGTGCCTGGCTTGCCGGCCGCTTCCAGGCGACGGGACTGGAGACGCGGATCGACGCGTCGGGCAACCTGATCGGACGCCGCGCTGGCCGGTTGCCGGGATCGGGAACACTGATGCTGGGCTCGCATTCGGACACCGTGCCCGACGGCGGGCGGTTCGATGGCATCGCGGGCGTGGTGGCCGCGCTCGAAGTCGCGAGATCGCTCGCCGATGCCGGGATCCAGCTGGACCATGATCTGGAGATCGTCGATTTCCTTGCCGAGGAAGTCTCCATCTTCGGCGTCTCCTGCATCGGCAGCCGGGGCATGGCGGGAGTGCGGCCACCCGAATGGCTCGAGCGGCAGGCCGAGGGCGTGACGCTGGCCCAGGGGCTGGTCGCGGCCGGCGGCCGGGAGGCTCCCGATCCGGCCCGCCAGGACATCAAGGCCTTCCTGGAACTGCATATCGAGCAGGGGCCGGTTCTCGAAACGGAAAAGCGCGACATCGGCATCGTGAGCGCGATCGCGGGCATCGCCCGCATCGAGATCGTGCTCGAGGGGCGAGCCGATCACGCCGGCACGACACCAATGGGCGCGCGCCGCGATGCGCTGGTGGCGGCATCGAAACTCGTGCTCGGCATCGAGCATCTGGCCACCGATCTTTCGCGGCAGCCCCGGCATTTCGCAGCGACGGTCGGCGAGTTCGCGATGTTGCCCAACGCCGCCAATGTCGTGCCGTCCAACGTTCGCATGCTGGTCGACATCCGCTCGGAGCAGCGCGACGATCTGGACAGGTTCGCGGCGGCGCTGAACGGCCTTTGCATTTCCGTGGCCGAGAAGGATCACGTCGATGTCTCGCCACGGCGGATATCGGACGCGCCAGCAGTGCGGATGGACGACGGCATCGGCGGCATGCTTGCCAACGCAACCGAAAGCCTTGGCGGATCGCATCGGCAGATCGCATCGGGCGCGGGACACGATGCCGCGTTCATGGCCAGGATTTCGCGCGCGGCGATGATCTTCATCCCATGCCTCGGTGGCAGGAGCCATGCGCCCGAGGAATTCGCGGAGAATGACGACATCGCATTCGGAGCCGCGGTGCTGCTGGAAACCGTTCGGGCGCTCGACCGACAGATTTCCGAATGAGGAGATCTCGCGCCGCGAAAGGAGTTAGGCCACGGACCGACGCTCGCCTTGTCCTTTCCTCCTCTCGGAGAGCCCAACAAACCGCTTCAAACCGCTCCGCCACAGCGCTACGATCAAGCCATGGCCCCCACCGTCAGTCCGACAATCGCTGCCCGCCGCGACCAGATGTTTCCGGTCCTGACCGATGCGGACATCGAGCGCATGCGCCGGTTTGGCACGGCCAGGTCCTATCCCGCCGGCGAACGCATCGTCACCGCGGGCGAAGTGTCGCCCGGGCTGGTCGTGATCCTTTCGGGCAAGGTCGACATCACGCAGGCCGGCGGCCTCGGCCGGAGCGAACCCATCATCAGCTATGGCTCCGGCAATTTCATCGGCGAGTTGGCGCAGCTTTCAAGCCGACCTGCGCTGATCAATGCCGAGGCGGTCGAACCGGTCGAAGCCATCGTCATCCCCTCGCAGCGTCTGCGCGACCTGATGGTGCAGGAGGCGAGCCTCGGCGAACGCGTCATGCGGGCGTTGATCCTGCGCCGCGTCGGCCTCCTGGAGAGCGGCATCAGCGGACCGGTCATCATCGGCCCGCCCGGCAATGGTGACGTCCTGCGGCTGCAAGGCTTTCTAGCCCGCAGCGGCATGCCGCACCGCGCCCTTGATTCCGACACCGACCCCTGCGCCAGGACCCTGATCGAGCGCTTCCACATCGATCCGCACCACCTGCCGATCGTCCTTTGCCCGAACGGCAAGCTGCTCCACAATCCGGGCGAGAACGAACTCGCCCGCTGTGTCGGCCTGCTGCGGCCGGTGGACGCGAACAAAGTCTACGACGTGGCCATCATCGGCGCCGGCCCGGCGGGTCTGGCCGCCGCGGTCTATGCCGCCTCGGAAGGGCTTTCGACGATCGTTCTCGATTGCCGTGCCTTCGGCGGACAGGCAGGCGCCTCCTCGCGCATCGAAAACTATCTCGGCTTTCCGACCGGCATTTCGGGGATGGCCTTGATGGCGCGTGCCTACAATCAGGCGCAGAAATTCGGCGTCGAGGTGGTTATCCCCGACGAGGCGAAGCTGCTCGGCGCCACCAGCATGGCGGGCGCCGGCTATGCGGTGGCCGTCGGCGATGGCGAGACAGTGCATACCCGCGCCGTCGTGATCGCCAGCGGCACGCGCTACCGCCGCCTCGACCTGGCGAACCTGGCGCAGTTCGAAGGAACCTCCATCCATTATTGGGCCTCGCCGATCGAGGCGCGACTTTGCCGGGACCAGGAGGTGGCGCTCGTCGGCGCCGGCAATTCGGCCGGCCAGGCGGCGGTCTTCCTGGCGAGCCACGTGCGCAAGGTCTCGCTGCTCGCGCGGCGAGACAATCTGGATGCCACCATGTCGCGCTACCTG
>OFTY01000662.1_pt1 | contig 21236 bp, 18 predicted proteins | sample 1775061 | NCBI WGS metagenome assembly OFTY01 (sample SAMN08195773, study PRJEB24354) | sludge metagenome | isolation source: sludge from phenol fed wastewater aerobic bioreactor B | place: India: Nagpur | collected 2016-09-16 | reverse complement strand
AAATCATGGAAAACCGAAGGAAACCTGCGCCTCCCGCCACCACGCTCGACATAAACTGCGACTGCAAAGAATATGTCTAATGTTGAGCTCAACATTACACGGCCTCGCGCGGGGAGAGATCGATGTCGAGGTCGGCGCGCTCGTCGGGCGACAGTTCGCCCAGGCGGCGGTCGAGGATCGCCTCGGCGGTGCTGACCAGCTGCAGCACGACCGACTGATCGGCCGCCAGATGCTGTTCGATCGCCGCGATGACGGTCGGGAGCTTCGCTGACAGGAGGAGCGCCCCGAAGAACCGCTGCTTGCAGCTTTCGAACCGCGAGCGCGCCGCGGCCTTCGCGCCCGAGTTGAGCGTCTTGCCCTCGTTGCCGTCGACGACGCCGGTGAGTTCGAGCGCCTTTTCAAGGCCGCGATGGATGATCGCCCAGGCATCGGCATAGGTGTCGTACACCGCGATCTGTTCAGGCGTCAGCTCGTGGCGGAGGATGTCATATTCGACCCCGGCGAAGCTCAGCGCGCGCGCGGTGTAGAGGCCGGTCGCCTTGAGATCGCGCGCGACCAGTTCCATCGCCGCGATCCCGCCCTGCCGGATCTGGGTGATGAACGCCTCGCGGTTGGCGAAGGCGGTCTCCGGCCCCCACAGGCCGAGCCGCACGGCATAGGCGAGGTTGTTCACCTCCGACGCGCCGGTCGCCGAGGCGTAGAGCACGCGGGCGTCGGGCAGGTGGTTCTGCAGGAGAACGCCGGCGATGCCCTGCTGCGAGCCCTTCTTGGTGCCCATCGACCCTTCGCCACCCGCGACGCCGCCCATCTCATGCGCCTCGTCGAACGCGATGACGCCGTCGAAGTCGGCACCGGCCCAGGCGATGATTTGATCGAGCCGGGTGGCGTCGCCGCGGTTGGAGCGCAGCGTCGGATAGGTCACGAACAGGACGCCCTCGTCCATCGTGACGGGCTCGTCGATCTTCCAGCGCGAGAGCGGCTGCACATCGGCCGCGAGACCGCCGAGCGCGGTCCAGTCGCGGATCGCGTCGGCATGGAGCGCCTCGTTCTTGCTGATCCAGATGTTCTTGCGACGACCCGCCAGCCAGTTGTCGAGGATGACGGCCGCGACCTGCCGCCCCTTCCCTGCCCCGGTGCCGTCGCCCAGGAAATAGCCCTTGCGGTACGCGCGTCCGTCGTCGGAGAGCACCAGCCCCACGCCCTCCTTGTCTGGCTTGCTCAGGCCCGGGATATACTGGGTCCAGGCATGGCCGGCGTAAACGACGGTCTCGAGCTGCGAGGAGGACAGGAGGCGTTCGGTGACGGTGCGTTCGGGCAGCGACGGAACATGGACGGGGATCGGCGCGGGGATCGAGCCCATCGCGATCGATTCCACCAGCGCGGTCGGATGCTCGCCGGCAGCGTCGAACACGATACGGCTCGGCCGATAGGGCAGATAGACGCCGGACTGCTCGGCGAGTGGCGCCGGCGTCTCGAGTACCTGGTAGCCGACCGGGAGAACCTCGTTCCTGGCGAGAGCGCGGAAGATGCGCGGGGTGGCAGCGGGCTTCGATCTCACGCTGCGCAGGAGGGACAGCCCCCCGCCCCGCTTGACCGGCGCCGGAGTGGCGGCCTCCGGGATCAGATCCTGCCGGGGCGGGATGACCAGCGCCTCGACCAGGTCGCTTACGGCGCCGCGCTGGAGCGTGACCGTCGTGGTATCACCCACCGTCTTGTCGATGACATAGAGTCGCACCGCGACTCCGGTGCCGTGCTTGCCATAGGCATGGGTCAGCCGGATCGAGGTGCGCAGCGCGACGCTCGCCAGCGTCGTCGACCAGATCGTGCCCATGCGCGCGGAGTTGAAGAACCAGTCGGGCATGATCGCGACGACGCGCCCGCCAGGCCGCACACGCTTGATCGCCGCCTGCAGGTGGCGGACCGCAGCGAGCGCGTCGGCACCGCGGCCGAGCGAGCGCGAGAAGGGCGGGTTCATCAGGATGAGGCTGGGGCGCTCCGCGGATGCCATGACGCTGGCGATCTGCGCGCCGTCGTGGCCGGTAACGCTGGCTTTCGGGAAGGTGGCCGACAGCCGCTCGCGGCGCGCGGGATCGATCTCGTTGAGCTGGAGCGCCGCGATCGGCGGGAGGCCCGCTACCAGGAGACCGTTGCCGGCGCTCGGTTCGAGTACGATGTCATCCGCGCGTGCGTTCGCGAGCATGACCGTGATCGTGGCGAGATCGAGCGGGGTCGAGAATTGCTGCCAGTCGATCTGCTCCTCGCTGCGCACGGTCTGGGTAGGAAGGCGCGCCATAAGCCCGATCGCGGCGTCGACCGCCGGCGTGGTGCCTGCTGCGCATACCGCCAGCGCGGTCGCATGCTCCAGCACCTCGAAGCTCTCGCGCTGGGTCCAGTGACCATCGGCGTCGGTGCCGCCATAGGCGCGGATCATCGCGTCGTTGAGCATCGCTCGGGTGATCTTCGCGTCGCCGGCGATCGCGGGGAGCAGCAGGCGGGCGGCAGCGGTGGCATGGTCGGCGCGCGCGGGCGCAGGGTCGAACAGGTCGGTCATGGGGGTCTCCGGGTCTGTGGCTGCTCGTGCAGCTCACGACCCCGACCCCCCTTCCCTCTCAGGCTCCGGGTTTCACGACGTCGGCCCAGTCGCCATAACGTGAGGGTGGCGGTATCCGCTTCAGCGTCAGCCCGCGCGGCCGATAGGCGGCCCACGCCTTGCGTCGTGCGCGTCGGCCCTCGAAGTCATTGTCCTCGGCGAAGATCAGCGTGGTGACGCTATCGGGGATGTGGACACGGTCGAGCCGCGCCGCGCCGAGCGTCGCCCAGCACGGGATGCCGTGGATCTGGGTGAAGGCGGCCGAGGTCTCGAACCCCTCACCAAGCGCCAATGTGTCGGTGACGCGCATGCCCTGCCAGGTCGCACCTCCCGGCGTGCCGAGCGTCGCCTTGTCGAGATAGCCGCCATGCGCGAGGTCGAGGAAGATGCGCTGAATCGAGCGCAGCGTGCGCCCCTCCCGCGCCGCGATCAGCAGCGCCGGGAGGAACCGGGTATGCGGTTTCGGTCCCCACGGACAGCGCGGGTGGTAGCTCAGGTCGTCGAAGGCGCCGGTGATGCCGCGAAAGCGGAGATAGGCTTCCGCGGGCGTTCCGGCGATCGGCAACCCCTCGTTCCACAGCCGTTCGATGTTGGCGGGTCTGCCGGTGCGCTGTTCAGCGGGTGGGTCGTAGGTGCGTCCGGGTCTGATGCGCGCGATCTCGCGGAGCACGTCCTCGGCGGTGCAGCCGGCGAAGCAGTGAACGAGGATGCCGTCATGGCCCTGCCGGATCGAGAGGCTGGGATCGCTGTCGGCGTGGGCCGGGCAACGGCACATGGCGTTGTAGCCGTGCCAGGTGCCGCCGAGGGCGCCGACGATGTCCACGATGGTCTGGGTGGGTTTTAGCGCAACGAGGGGCATGACCGATCCTTTCTCGCTGCCTCTGACCCCCTTCTCTCTCTTCCTAGGTGACTCAGTAGCTGCTGGCTAGCAGCTAGCGGAAGATCCCCGTGTTAGCAGTTAGACCTCCGCTATCTAGCGTTGAGATGGCTGGTATCTAGCGGCTAGCTACCTTTGAGCTAGCAGTTTCTCATAAGCGTCGAGTGCCTTCTCGAGCACTTCTGTAAGAAGCAGACCCTCACGTTGAGCTATTTCGCGGATTCGATTGTCCCATTCGGGTGTGACCCTAGTCGCAAATTGTTGAGTGCGGTTAGTCTTGCGCGAACTGCGGGCATCAATGCGGGTTGCGGTTATCAGCGGTGCAGCCGGAGGGGCGGGGGCTACTTCGGGTGCATCCAAATTCTGGCTCGCCTCACTGATTGGTGGGGGTGAACCCAAACGAGTAGCCTTCTTTAGCTTCGAGATATCGGCCATCATTCACCCCGCTACTTTGTCGATTAGGGATTGGATCAGAGTATCAGCACGCTGGTTAAGGCCGGAGAATTTGGTTTCGGTAATTGACAGGCCTTGGTTCTGCGCTTGCCGGTATGCTGGTCGTTCCACGATCGAACCGTCGAGGACATTATACCCCGCTTCGGTCAAATACGCCCGCGCGTCATTTTCTTCAGCCGAAGTTCCAATGCGGTTGAGCGCAAAAACGAGCCGTCCAGTCGGGATACCCTCCTTAACAAGGGCATGGTATTCGCGGACGGCAGGCCTGAGATCGTCCAAGGATGCGCCGGTGGGTTGAACCACGAGTGACGATGACCGTGCAATTTCAAGTGTAGCTTTGCTGGTCCGAGCGGGGCCGTCGATGATAAGCAGATCGAAGCCGTCTGCAGCGGCCAGGGCCTGAGACGCGGTTTTGAATGCCTCAACCGACACAATCGGCTCGATGGAGATGCCAAGGCGTGCTCGGTGCCAATCGACCGAAGTGCCCTGTTGAGTATCGAGATCGGCGATTTTAACCCGCAGTTCGCCTGCCGCCGCCTCGCGAGCAAGGGCTCTTGCCAAGGTGCTTTTTCCTACACCGCCTTTTTGTGAGACGAATGCTACGACAGCAGCCATGACCGATCCTGTGATAGTTCGAACGACTGGATAGCTAGCCGCTCTCTAGCAGTTTGGCAACCGCTACCTATGTGATAGCTAGCTGATACCCAACCAGCAGATATCTGTGAGCTAGCTGCTACCCACGGGGGTTTGCCTGACCTAGTCTGGATCAAGCACTGGGAGATAGTGGAATTTTTTTCCACGTTGTGCGGTTGATCGAAACATGATGTTCAATGATCGATGAACACGCGATCGAACTCGAGCTTATGCGTAGTGGGTAGTGTTATGGCACTGCTATGGGCGCAAACATCGGCAGCTAAGCAGGCCGAGGTAATGACATTTGATGGGCAGGCAGTTGAAGCCGTCATCGATGTGGGCCCGAGAATGCGGGGTATGCCAACAGACGGAACGCCGCCAGTACCAAGCATGGAAGCCGTTTTAGGCAATGACTTCAGATCATTCGGCAGCCCCGTAATGGAACCCCAAGAGGAGGCAATAAGCACGTCGCATATATCGGTGCCCCTTTGGATGCAGACTGGCCAGGTTTCGGGGGGAGCTGGCCGGGCAGCGATGTCCGATATGGCAAGTTATCTCTACACCCCACAGGCTTGCTCAATCACACCCTACCGTCCACGCGGCGATTTTCCAGGCTGGCTCGAAGCTCGGCGGGCTCAATATTACCCCTTGATCCAGGCCGTGGCGTGCGAAGCTGGTGTGCCAGTCGGGCTTTTCGATGCACTGGTGGCCCAGGAAAGCCGCTATGACCCATTGATCGTATCACCGAAGGGCGCCGTTGGCCTTACCCAATTGATGCCCGGTACAGCGCGTGGACTTGGGGTTTTCAATTCGAGAGATCCGTTGTCGAACCTGAGGGGAGGGGCCAGATACCTCCGCGCGCATCTGGATGAGTTCAAGCGGGTCGATCTAGCCTTGGCCGCGTACAATGCAGGTCCAGGACGCGTTCGATCGATGCGCCGTATTCCGCCGTTTCGCGAGACGATGGACTATGTCGCAGCGATCACTCGAGGGTGGAGCACCGGATCGTTCAGGACAGCATCGATTCAGACCGCCGGTTTGGCAGTGGGTCGACAGGAATTCCGGGGCAGGGGGGTCCAGTTACTCGCTTACACATCTACAAGAGTATCGAACCCGAGGTAGTGCGCGTAATAGATCGCAATTCCGAGGATCGCCGGCGCGCCGAGCAGATAGTTGATCTGCCAACGTATCCACAACCGGGGTGCAACGAGTACCTTATCGAGGACGGTCGCAGTTGGGAGTTTCCTAGTTCCCAGACGATAATCGTAGGCGGTCTTTATCATCGCGAGGACAGCGCACAGCGCCACCATGACGCCGACCGCGGCATAGAGTGAAAGCCAGGCCTGAAGTGTCGCTTGGGGCATGCCGACCACCTAGCAGCAAGATGCTGACGGTCCATTAACCGCTGAATCGCGCATTAGTTACCAGGAGCTGGCGCGCCGTGTCGGCGATCATCGTGCCCAGGCCCTTGTCTCCCATCACCATCGAACTCATCAGACCCTTGGCCTGCTCGAGCGTCAGTTGCGGTGGAAACGGCACGACCTCGGGATCGGTCTTCACCTCGATGAGCGTCGGGCGATCGGCGGAGAGCGCAACTTCCCACGCCGGCCCAAGCGCGGATGGATCATCGACGTAGATGCCGCCAAGCCCCAGCAATTCCGCGAAGCGCGCGTAGGGGACGTCCGGAATATCCTGCGTCGTCGGGAAACGCGGATTGCCTTCCATCACCCGCTGTTCCCACGTGACCTCGTTGAGATCGCCGTTGTTGAAGACGCAGACGATGAAGCGCGGATCGCGCCACTGCTTCCAATATTTCTGGACGGTGATGAGTTCGGCCAGATTGTTCATCTGCATTGCGCCGTCGCCGACCAGCGCCACGACGGGCCGATCAGGATAAGCAAACTTGGCCGCGATCGCATAGGGAACCGCAGCGCCCATAGAGGCTAAACCGCCCGAGAGAGAGGCACGCTGCCCGACCTTCACGCGATAGTCGCGCGCGTACCAGTTGGCGCATGAGCCCGAATCCGAGGTGACGATCGCGTCGGCGGGCAGACGCGGCGACATTTCCCAGACCACGCGCTGGGGATTGACGGGCTTTGCTTCCGCCATGGCGCGTTCCTCGAGCGTCTGCCACCACTGCGCAGTCGCCTTCTCGATGCCTTCGCGCCAACTGCGATCATCCTTGCGCTGGAGCAGCGGGATCAGCGCTTTCAGCGTTTCGGCCGCATCTCCATGCAGGTTGACCTCGACGGGGTAGCGCAGCCCCAGCATCGATGCGTCGATGTCGACCTGCACGGCCCTCGCCTGCCCGTCTTTCGGCAGGAACTCGGCCCAGGGAAAGCCCGTGCCGATCAGCAGAAGCGTGTCGCACTCGCGCATGAGGTCGGACGATGGCTTGGTCCCGAGCAAGCCGATCGCCCCGGTCACGAACGGCAGATCGTCAGGCAGGACATCCTTGCCGAGCAACGCTTTGGCGACGCCGGCGCCAAGCAGGTCGGCGACCTCGGTCACCACGGCCGACGCGCCGCGGGCTCCCGCCCCAATCAGGATAGCGACCTTGGCGCCTGCATTCAGTACCTCCGCCGCGCGCGCGAGATCGGCGGGCTGCGGGACGACGATCGGATGTGCATAGCCGGTGCCCGAGCGGGTGAAGCCGTGCGCCTGGCCCGGCTCCTCATATTTCGTATCCTGTATGTCCTTGGGCAGCACGATGGTTGAGACCGCGTTGCCCGCGACCGCGATCCGGATCGCGCGATCGGTCACATGGCGGACCTGCGCCGGCGCGCTCGCCTCCTGCACATAGGCGGCGACGTCGGCAAACAGTCGGTCGAGATTGAGCTCCTGCTGATAGCTTGCACCGCGCACGGTGCTCTCGGCCTGGCCCGCGATCGCGAGGACCGGGACATGGTCGAGCTTGGCGTCATAGAGCCCGGTGATCAGGTGGGTCGCGCCCGGACCGCCGGTCGACAGGCAGACGCCGAGCTCGCCGGTGAATTTCGCATGCGCCGTCGCCATGAAGGCCGCCATCTCCTCGTGGCGGACCTGGATGAACTCGATGCCCGAGCCTTCCTTCTCGGCGCGCTGGAGCGCCCCCAGCACGCCATTGATGCCATCGCCAGAATAGCCGTAGATACGGCTCACGCCCCAATCCTTGAGGCGCTGGACGAAGAAATCGCTCGACATGCGGGCCATGCCGCCCTCCACTTTGGGATTTGGTTTCGAGCCGGAGAGGTTCAGTCACGCATGCTCGCGCTGACGAGAAGAACGTCGCAGTGCGCACAGGCGTTCCCGCCGGTCGGCGGCTTCGCCCCCATCGGTGCGCGCTAGCGCCGGCCCGACGGCGAGCTCGCTTCTTCGGTCGTTGAGGCATGTCGGTGTCGCTCACTGCCCAACCGCGCCAGGTCATCGGTTTGCGACTGTCCAAACGCGGACAGCTAAAACCTGTCATTCACCGCCGAAACGCTTCGCGAGACGCGCACTCGCTCCGCTCTTGGCCGCCAGCTTCGCGCCATAGCGCATGACCGTCTTGGGATCGCGCCAGCGATAGGCCTGCATGATGGCGGGCAGGCTCTCTCCTGCCGCAAAATTGTCTTGCGCCACGCCAACCCGGATCGAATGGCTCGACACGGCCGCGACCCAGCGCTCGAGCTCGGCCTCGCTCATCGCCCCCAGCAGTTTCTTGTCGAATGCCTGGCGGATCAACCGCTTGTAGATGAGCGTGATCGTGCCGGGGTTGAGCGCCTCCTCTCCCACACCGCGGATCGAGCCATCGAACCAGGTTTCGACGCGCCGGAACAGGGCCCCGCGCGCAATCCCGGCCTTGTCGCACCATTCAGCGATCGCGCGCATGGTCGCGGGCGAGAGATAGGCGAGAGCCCCCTGCCCTTCCTGATCGGTCTTGCTGCGGCCGATCTCGACCACCCCTGCCCCGTCGACGTCGGGCCCGTCGATATGCTCGATACGCATCGCCGCGAGTTCGGAGCGCCGGCAGCCGGTATCATAGTTGACCTGCAGTAGCGCGCGATCGCGCGCGCCCAGGAGATCGCGGCGCGTGGCCTTGAGGAGGACCGCGAGGCTCACGCCGCTCGCCGGCGCGTCGAGATCGCTGACATCGCCCTTGTAGCGGATACCCCGCGCCTGCGTCTGGCGGGTGCCGAGAAGCTTGCGCGCCGCCTTGTGCTCGAGCTGCACGAGCGGGGCTGCGGTCGGATCGTCCAGCCCCGCCATGCGATAGGCCCAGCCGATATTGACGAGATAGCGCGCGATCGTCGCGGCCGCCCTCTGCGGCGTCGCCCGCGTCGCCTCATCATGATCCTGACCCGACAGCGCGCGGACATAGGCCGCGACGGTCTCGGCGGTCGCCTCCCCTGCCCGCACTCGGGTGCGCCGGCACCAAGCATCCCAGAGCTTCATGTCGGAAAGGAACGCGCGGATCGTGTTCGGCGACCAGGCCCGCGCCGCGGCCGCGATGACCTGCGGATCGACCGCCGCCTTGTCGATAGCCAGCGCGCGGACCTCGCCCACGACGTCGTCGGCGCCGGCGGGCGGCGTGCTTTGCCTGCGGGTGAGGGCCGTTTTCGCCATGACGGCGAGACATAGCCCGGTCCTTCTCATAATAATAGGGTCGTGATAATCTCCCATTATCACGACTACGCATACGAGCCAATTTGACTGAGAGCAGCTCTGGGTTAAAAGACGGCGTGGACGCGCCTCTCTCGAACAGCCGCTACGGCCCCGCCTACAGCGCGAAGATGGTCTCCGCGATCGCCTCCTGCACGGCCGCCATTACGCGTCTCGATGCCCGGTTTTGCGTTAGTTCGGTGGCATCGGCCTGGGCACGCCGCGCCGCCTGGAGTGGCTACACCCGGGCCCTGCAACTGCAATCGGCCGAGATCGACGAAATTGACGTATTTTCCTGGGGCTGCGGGCTGCAAATCCCCGGCCGGCCGCTGCGGTCGACCAACCTCGACCTGTTCGATCGCTTTCCCGCCTGGGAAGCGGCGCTGCGCGATCCCGACCCCCTCGCCTGGCGCGACGCGCTCCCGACCGCGATCGGCGAGATCGAGATAGCCGCGGACCATTCGCCGCTGATCCGCGCGCTCGATCGGGTCCGCCAGCATGCGCGTCTCGACAGCACCGCCCTGCCCTGGCTCTCGCTGCCCTTCGCTCTGCGCGACAAGGGGATGGTGACCACTCCCCTGCCCTGCCTCGTGGGCGGCGTGAAGGCGTTTAGGCTGAAGCGAACTGTCGGAGACGAGGACTGGTATGCGGCCATGCGCAGCCTTGAGGCAAGCGCCACCGCAAACCTCGCACGGTTGCACGAGCTGGAAAAGCTCCATCGCGCGGCCCAGCATGCGATCGTCGCGGAATATCGACCTGGCCACCTCCCGGGGCTCGCGGCCCTCCTCCATCACCGGCCACTGCTCTCGCCTCAGTCGCTGGCGGAGCTGCTCAGCATGAGCGTTGCCGGCGCGAGCAAACTGCTGGGCCGTGCCGTCGACTGCGGCTTGCTCGTGGAGATCACCCAGCGGCGGACCTGGCGCGTGTTCCTGAGCACGGACCTTGCCATCGAGTTTGGCTTTGCAGCGCCCAAGCGTGGACGGCCGCGCAACGTGGTCCCTCCCCCGCCAGCGAGCCGCGAGCTGTCGGAGGTCTTCGATGCCTTCGATCGCGAGATGGAGAACATCGACAAGCTTCTCCAGCATCGCGCCGAGAGTTTGTGAACGACAGTCCGCAGGAGGATCTTTCGCTTGCCGCCCGGTCTGATGAACCGGTCTATCAACCGGAGCATCCTTCTGTCGAACGATTGGAATGTCGTCGGCTGGCCGGGGCCTCTCTACCGAGGTGCGCCGGCAAACCTTTCACCAAAGGGGTAGCTGCCTCCCCTCCCCTGTTCGCAATTCATAGCGCTGGATGCAGCAAGAACTGATTTGCCGGCGAGCGCGGTCTCGTTCCCCTTGTCCCAGTGGTGAAACACGAGCTCTGCAGTCGGCGGCTATCGTCTATCGATAGTTGAAGGCGGTAGCTGCAATGTCCAGTCCACGGGTTCTCTGACCCACAACGGCATGCTTCTCGTGATCAGGCTTGGCAGGAAGGCCCCACAGCGGCCCTTCTGGGCGCTTTGCTTGCCGTGGGGATAGCCGAGAGCGGAAACACGCTGTGCGGGCTGCTGGCGGCGCTCAGTGCAGGTCGGACTTCGTTCGGGTCTTGGAAAATGGCTCCTGTCACGGTGCCCTCGGCGACCTGAGCGTAGTGAGGTGCTCCGCGATGGCTGGCTTGCAAGGAGTCTAGGCGCCGCGATAATCGACGTCGATCTGCGGTCGGGTGTGTGAGGCGACGCACGCGACGGAGCTTTTTGGGTGGACGACGGGCTTAGTGCGCGGCGATCGTCCCTTCCCCTTCTTCCCAATCATTTCTTCAAAAGAGGGAGCGCCGCAGGCGTGTTAATCTCTTTAGAGAATAGGATAAAAAGTTAAGCTGTGGATGGATCTTTCGCGACTCGCCGATTCAGCGCGAGTCGGGAGTTCAGCGCCGTTCCCATTATACCGTTTGGCCGTTCCTGAAATACCCTGCGGGGCGTTCCCATTGAACCGTGATTCGGTTCCTCATGTACCGTGCCCCGTTCCTGAAATACCGTGGGCACGGCGCGGGCCACAGGACGTCTCCAAGGGAGTAAAACGCGTTTTACTCGTCCGCAAAGTGGCTGTTTTCCGTGCCTTTCAGGCATGTTACACCCGGCAGCGCTCGTTGTCGAACTATAGGCGTCAGGCGAGGCCGCCCTGTGTTCGGAGGAGTCGAGCGGCATTTCCGCGGCCCTCCCGAGTCCTTGGGCGAATCATTGACGGTCTTTTAGGAACGGGACCCTGCGGAACTGACCTAAAACGGCGATGATCTCGACGTTTTGTTGCCTTGAGCGCATCCCGCTCGGCTGCCTGGACCGCGAAGTTTCGAGGTTTCTCGGGAGCCGGCCAGTGATCTCGACGGTACATTGAGAACGGGGCTTGGCCAGGCGATGGGCGCCGATTGTGGATGTCTAGCGCTCCCGGAGGCGTTTGCAGTCGAAGCATTCACGGTATTTCAGGAACGGCATCGAAGCAGCGAGGATGACTCCCCCTCCCCTCCCCAGCCTCTTTGGAGCGTCGACAGTTTGACCTTTAGAGTCCTCTAGCAAGGAGGAACCCCTCCGACTTCAGTCGGATACTGGCTTCAGCCACAGACTCGCGTGCTAGCCTGTAACCTCGGGAAAAGCGGAAGCCGCCGAAGGCGTGAAGCTTCCGCTTTTCCCGAGGTTACAGGCTATGGCGTATCGGTCCGGTTGTCACACCACATTCCATCATCGCTACCATCTCGTTTGGGCGCCGAAGTATCGGTACAAGGTGCTGATCGGCGATGTTCGGCTACGGGTGCGCGAGATCATCCGTCAGGTCTGTGCCGAGATGGGCGTGAAGATCATCAACGGCGCGCTGTCGAAGGACCACGTACACATGTTCGTCGAAATCCCGCCGCACGTCTCGGTCAGCGACTTCGTGCGCCGGGCCAAGGGGCGCTCATCCCGCAAGATCCAACAGGAATTCGAGCACATCCGCAAACGATATTGGGGCCAACGCTTCTGGCAGCGCGGCTACTTCTCGACCACATCCGGCAACATCACCGATGACATCATCATGCGTTACCTCGACCGACATACCCACAAGGACGGCTTCAGCCCCACCGCTTGATCCTACCGGCGTCAGCCGGTCAGTGATTCAGCTATCAGATCCGGGCAATCTGATCACAAATCCCACCCTATAAGCGCCGTTCTCTAAGTACCGTGACGGCTGCCTGGAGAGGTGGAACGGGCGATCCTCCCGCTGGCGCAGCTGTGCCCGGCAAAGCTCATCCGAGAAGAAGGCTGGCAAAGGATCGCGCGTGGTTGGATCTTCGCAGCCCACGCACATTTGATGGGGCACCATACAGACGGGTCCGGGGCCCGGCTCGTTACTTCGGGAACGGTCCACACGGATAAGTTGACGTGCGCGCGCGAGCCATTCTCGACCCTGTTCCTGAAAGACCGTTTTGGCGGATTGCGCCTACGGCGTCGATCAGTTGACCGGACGCTGCTTCGCGCAAAAGGTCGCGAATATCTGTGTGATGTTCTTCGCGTCGAACGCTATCTCGCGCTGCCGGAGGAAGTTCCGGAAATCGTCTCCAACGAGACCGTGGTCGCGTTGGGGGCTGGGCAGGTTGGCGCGGGCGATCGCACCGAATGCCGAATGCGAGATATGCCCGCTCGAGGGGAAGGAGATAGCCGGTTCCTCGGGCGCCTTTTCCTTGACGGCCGCAGGCGAGGCTTGGGCGAGGGCAGGGGAGGGCTTGCCCTCCTCGGACGGCTCGCGATCGCGCCTGGTCATGCGCAGCAGCGGTTCGGCATCGTCACGCTGTTCGATGTCCAAGGAGTAGCCTGGCAGATCGTTCTCCCGAGCGATCTTGGTCATCTCGAACTTGAAGCGCCGATAATCGCCTTCCGCGCCGGATTTCTCGAAGAGCGTTGGCATCGAGATGGCGAAACCGTCGCTTCCGGCCCCACCCGCATGTTTGCGCGCGACCCGATAGAGCCAGCGTTCGCGCCCGCCTGTGAGCGAGAAATAAGCCGGATCGATGGCGAGCACGCCGCCGTCCATCAACACCCCGTCGTAGAACCATTTCGCGAGGGTAATTCTCATTCCCCGCACGTTTCCGGACCGATCCTTAAGCTGGCTGTGACTGTCGATCCAGGAGAAGGTGGTCTCGACGGCATCTCCTGAGCGGATGTTCGTCTTCACCGTGGTCGATTGGAGCCTGTCGAGGGCATTGCCCAGAAGATCGTAAGCGCGTCCACCAACCTCGCGCTTCAGAGTCTTCAGCATGTCGTATGGGACGACGTGGAGCGTCTGCGGGATGTCGTTGGCACCTCGCCGCTTGTGCTCGATCAAAACTGACGCGCAGTAAATCAGTATGTCGAGGTCGTAGATAGTCGCCAGACCATATTCCGAATTAGCGGAGACATGGACGGTGATCTTACGATCCGGACTGACATAGTCGATCGGCTTGAGTCGCTTGCGCTTCGACAGCGAGAAAAAGGGCCGCTCCATCGTTTCGCGCTGATCCCGAAGAGGAAGCGCAGTCAGCTGAGGGAGAAAGAGGTCTACTTGACCGTCTTCGCGGTGATCCTGTTGCATCTCGTGTCCCGTGGCATCGGTAAAACGCATTTTACCGGGAGCCAACTAATTGAAAATAAAGCGTTAAACTAGATTTTACTCAATTTCGACTGAACTTCGCACTCTCAAGGGCAGGGCGGAGCGCTTCGAGGATCTCGTCGACCGACGCTGTGCCCTTGGGGTTGATGTTGATCGTAATTCCCTTGGCCCGTGTATCAGCAAGAACCTGTCCGATCTCGCGACCCGAGGCGGCGGTGAGGGCCGGCTTGGCACGGGGTACAGGCTTCTTCGACGCCGCGGGAGCCACTGCGGCTGCGGCCAGGCGCTCACAGACCTTGATACCCTCAATCTTGTCGCTTCCAGCGTCCTTCAGCGCCTGTTGCTCGGCACCGAGGGCTATAGCTGCGGCGATGATCGCGTCGCGGTGCTGTTCGTTCTTCAGCAGGGGCGAGAGCCGCATGCCGTGTCGGACCTTGAGGTCTCCGGGCTCGGCGAACGCTGCCACGACCTCGTCCGGCAACTCCGCGAGCTGGAGGAGGTTGTGGAGGTTCTGCTTGGCGATGGCCAAGCGATCGGCCATCTGCGTGCGAACCCCGTTGTAATATGCGTCGACAGCGTGCCTGTAATTGCGCGCACGCTCCAAATCGGTGACGTCCTCGCGCTCTCGATTTTCCAAATCGGCGAGCCGGAAAGCGGCCTCGTCATCGAGCGTCTCGATACGCGCTACGAGCTCGATTTCGCTATGGTTGTTGGCATTCAGCCAGGAAACCGAGAAATGCCGGCGGGTGCCGACGATCAACTCGTAGGGGGTCTCGGCGTTCGGCGTCCGCCGCACCACAACCGGCTCGCGGTTCGTCCCCTCCTCGCGGATGGAATCAATGAGCGAGGCACAGCGTTCGTGGCTCAGCGCCGCATGATCGCGAGCATTGCCCGGCCAGATGGAGCATTCCGAGGGCTTCAGACGGATAGTCGGACGTTTGACCGTGCGGGCGATTTCATCGAACGCAATACCACGCCGCTCCAGGAATGAGGGCGTCGAAGGTTCGTCGACCGGCTTATCGCGATCGACCAGCGCCTCGGCATCCGCGACTTCGGCCACGGACGTGGGGGCAGGGGTCGTGCCGATGCTTTCGATGGCATTCGCCAGTAGGCTGCGACGCCGGCCCCCTGCGCTGCTCATGCCGCCTCCGTCAGTCTGTCGGTGCCGACCTGCGCCATACGCGACGGCCACTGCTTGCAAATATCCTTTTCGATCTCGCGAAACACCATGTTGAGGTTGTCACGGCACCGCGTGTACGTCTGGTGCGACCCATATGGTTTGTTGATTTCGTAGATCGACGACATCGACAACCCGGCATTCTTGATCTCTTCCGACAGGAGTATCGGCGTCGACAGCATCTGGCCAGCGTAGGTCTTCTCCATGACCTGAAGCATTTGAGCCTCGTTGGTCCTGTTGGGCTGGAACATGGTGCAGACGACGCGAATGAACCCGTAGTCGATCGAAGTGTCGAACTTCGAGACGAGGTCCATCGCTTCGCGACAGGTCTGCATGAAGTGGATTGTCGAAAGATAATCGAGTTGCCGAGCCGGCACGGGGATCAGCAAGCCGTCCGCGGCCGTCAACGTGTTCACGCCCAAAAAGCCCATGGCAGGGGGAGGATCGAGGATAACGACGTCATAGTCGTGCCGGACCTCTTCCAGGCCAATTCTCAGCATGCGGAACGCGCCGGCAATGGCGGTAGGGCCCTCCTCGATGGTTGCTGTCAGTTCCCACTCGGTGTCCTGGAGGCCCAGGTTGGCGGGGCAGATATCGATATTCGGCCACGCGGTCTTTTGGATCGTCTTTCGCAGCGAATCGGCTTCGTCGATTCTGGGGGAGAGGAAGTTCGAGAGCGTGTGCGTCTCGTCCACCAATGCCTCTAGATTGACGTCGAACATAACACTCATCGACGCCTGGGGATCGCAATCGACAACAAGAACGCGATATCCCCGCAGCGCAAGGTAATCTGCAAGATGCTTGCCCGTCGTCGATTTGCTGACGCCGCCCTTGAAGTTCTGCACGGCGATGACGACCGCGCGCTCGGAGGGCAATTTACCCATCTTGATGCCGAGCTTCTCGCGAATGGCGATCAAATCTTCGACCGTGTAGAATCGGCGTCCGTTGGTGGCCGTCTTGGGGGCGGGCAAGCGTCCGCGCGCCTCAGCCTTGGAAAGCGCTTCCGGCGTTCGGCCGAGCAATTCAGCGGCGACTGTCGCCCCCATTGAAATGTTCAGCGTTTTGCGATCGGATGGATCAATGGCCGCCTGTCGCAGCACGGTCTTGGCATTCTCGCACGAGGTAATCATCGCATCGAGAATCTGACCCGACAGCATGGGCATGTCCCCTTTTTGAACCCAAACCGGCCACGGTTCGTGAAAAGCACCGCATAATGGCCCCTAATCCCGGACAGATATGCCAAATGCAGGGTGGTTAGTCAAATAGGGTGACCTGACCCGGCGTGCGCAGGGACAAGCCCTCTTATTGCCCCCGAGTCCCGGACCATCCGCGTGTGTATCATTTCGCCTATAAACCCGGACGAAAATCAAGATGAGTCACTCGCCAGCACGCGCCGCTTGAGGACTTATCCTCAAGTCTTGTCCGACTTTGAAGCTCAGACAACGGGCATTCACAGCAACGCGAATCATCTCAAAGATGATTGGCGGGCACAGCGTCAGAGATGGAACCTCTCAGTCCACGGCGATTCGGCTCGAGCCGGGACTATTCGCTCCAACAACTGCTTTCGAGACATGAAAAGAGTCGCGTCTCGCACGACCCATCGCGCGATCTGTTCCGTCTTGCTGTCAATCGGCGTCCAAAAAGGACCCCCTATCGGCGTGCAAAAGGGGCTCTGACGCAGTTTTGATGATCAGGAGTCATGTCGCGCCAATGAGCCTGGCCTGGAGGAGGTCTAGCTTCCCCCGGCCATACATCTGACGTTTGACCAGCTTGAGCTTGGTGATTTGCCCTTCGGTTTGGCCGTTCGACCACTGAGAGAAGATGGCTGCGCGAACCGCGGCAATGTCCTTGGCAACGCCGTTGGCGAACGATCCGACCAGGCTGGCACGCGCCCGGTCTAGCCAAGGCTCGAGGTCGGCCCCGGCTTTTCGCCGGATCATGAGGTGGAAGCCCTCTATGATCCCGCGAGCATCAACAAGCGAAGGTACTCCCGCCTCCACGGCTGCGACGGTCACCGTTTCCGCCTTGGACAGATCGTTGCGATTGATAGTCAGCAGCCGTGCGATGGTTCTGGCTGACGGCACGCGGTGAAGGGTTTCGGCATCCATCTTCTCAGCCCGCCTGCGCCGGGTTGCCCACTCCGTCACAACGCGCAGCGACCCGCGGAAGCCCTGCGCTTGGAGCGAACGCCAGAGCGCTGCACCGTTGCGATGACCTCCCACCCACTGAAGGTCCAGCCATGGCAGATAAGTCTCGAGCGACGTCTCCCGCGTCCTGAAGACATCGCTGCGCTCGCCGCGCACCACTCGCCGCACCATGCCGCGACTGTGTCCCGTGCGTCGTACGATCTCCTTGATCGAGGTGCCGGCCTTGGAGAGCTCCAGGATTGCTGCGTTCGTTTCCTCCCGGTGGAGGTATCCTTCGTATTGGATGCGCTCGGCCGCCGTGAGTAGCTCGGGCTTGATCGTCATCGCGCCGATCGCGCTTCGGATCTGGCGCATGGATTTGCGCACCGCGTCGAGGAATGCCCGGCTGGCGTTCTCCATGAGGTGCCAACGGTCAGCGACTTGCACAGCGTGTGGCAGGGCCTTGGCCGCCGCGCGGGCGTAAGCGCCGCCGCGGTCGCGAGCAATGATTTCCACCTGTGGTTGATCGGCGAGCCAAGCGTGGGCCGTCGCAGGCTCGCGGTCTGGCAGCAAGCGGATTGGCCGGCGCCGTTCCAGGTCGCAGATGATTGTGCCGTACCTGTGGTTACGCCGCCATGCCCAGTCGTCGATGCCGATCACCGTCGGCGCAGGATGCGAGGGACAGCCTCGCCGGCGCACGACCCGGAGCAATGTGTCGTTGCTGACCGGCAGCATCAGCCGTCGCGCAAAGCTGGCTGCAGGTCGGCCGCCAAGAGCAAGGCCAAGGTGATGAACGAGTGTCTCCAATCGACCGGTGCGCCGAGACCACGGCGCCAGAACGCCATCAGCAAAGCGCTCTGTGAAGATCGATTGCCCGCATCGAACCGCGTCGCAGCGGAAGCGGCGGACCTGCGCCATTAGCTTCAAGGGACGACCCGCCAATGGCAGATCTGCTACCTGACGCCGGTAGTGGCTGTGAACACGGCGACTAGCCGTACTACACGTCGGGCAACGGCTGATCGGTGAGGTGCTACGGACCAGAATCGTCGCCTCGCCCTCGCATATCGTAGACCCTACAATCGCGAAGCCCGGCGGGATCACCGAAGAAGGTCGAAGCGCTTTCAACATGGCTTGGCTCCTCAGATGGAAACCCTGCCATTCAGCGCGCCAAATTCATCAAAATTGAGTCAGAGCCCCTTTTCCACGCCGATCCACATACCGGAGACGCGGATCACCGACATCATGCTGGAGGTGGACCGCGCGACCGGGTTCACCGAGGCGTTCACGCATCTCAGGACCGGTGCGCCGCCGAAGGACCGGATCGGGCTGATGAACGTGCTTCTGGACGAAGGTCTTAACCTCGGTCTGAGCAAGATGGCCGAGGCCAGCAATTCCCACGGCTTCTGGGAACTGATGAGGATTTCGCGCTGGCACGTGGAAAGCGATGCTTATGCCCGCGCGTTGGCGAGCGTCGTCGAAGCGCAGGCCGCTCTGCCGATGGCCAGGTTCTGGGGCATGGGCACGACTGCTTCCAGCGACGGACAGTTCTTCCCCACCGCCCGCCATGGCGAGGCGATGAACCTGATCAACGCGAAATACGGGCGCGAGCCGGGGCTGAAGGCCTACACGCATGTCTCCGACCAGTTCGCGCCCTTCGCGTCGCAGACCATTCCGGCCACAGTCAGCGAAGCGCCCTACATCCTGGATGGGCTGCTGAACAACGAGGTCGGCAAACGGATCAGGGAGCAGTATGCCGATACCGGGGGCTTCACCGATCACGTTTTCGCCGTCACCTCGATACTCGGCCACCGGTTCATTCCGCGCATCCGCGATCTGCCCTCCAAGCGCCTCTACGTCTTCGAGCCGAAGGCCGTGCCGCCGAACCTGCGCGGTCTGGCGGGCGGCACGATCCGGGAGAACCTGATCGCGTCCAACTGGCCCGACATCCTGCGGATCGCGGCGACCATGACGGCCGGGACCGTCGCGCCCAGTCAGATCCTGCGCAAGCTGGCGTCCTATCCCCGCCAGAACGACCTTGCCGTCGCCTTGCGCGAGGTCGGCCGCGTCGAACGGACGCTGTTCATGATCGAATGGGTCCTGAACACCGACATGCAACGCTGCGTCCAGATCGGCCTCAACAAGGGCGAAGCGCACCACGCGCTGAAGAACGCTCTGCGGATCGGCCGACAGGGCGAAATCCGCGACAGGACGGCCGAGGGCCAACATTTTCGGATGGCCGCGCTCAACCTCCTCGCCGCAATCGTCATCCACTGGAACACAGCCCGCCTGGGCGAGGCCGTCACACAGCGCCAGCGTGCGAAGCTCCCGGTCCCGCCCGATCTGCTGGCGCACACCTCGCCCCTCAGCTGGGCCCACATCCTTCTCACCGGCGAATACAAATGGCCGAAGAGGTAGAAGCCACAGCTGCCGTTCGCAGCGTCACGCTCGAACTCACACTATGCGGGACGAACCAGCCGTTGCCTGGCTCTGGATAAATGGCGGCTATTCGTTCATTCTGACCATCATGGCCTCATTGACCCAAGCCAACTCACCCCGCGTTCATCGCTGGACCTGCACTGCCGAGGCCAACGAAGTCTCGGTGGTTCTTCCGGATGGGTGTGTCGATCTGGTTGTCTTGTCCTGCGGCAGGACGGGACGCGAAGTTCTTCACGTCACTGACTGGGACTTGGCACCAAGGCTGGCCAGGCTCGACGCAGGAATCAGCCTGACTGGATACCGTCTAAGGCCTGGCATCACCCTGGACCTTGGCGAATTTGAGATCGCGGGCCGTGACTTATCGACCCTTGACAGAGAGATCGAAGACCGGACGCGGCATGACCAGGAGGTTTCAGAGATCATTGACGCCCTTTGTCTGCCGCAGAACAGCATTTATCGCCTGGCTCGGCAACAGGGCGTATCGGAAAGAACCCTGCAACGTCGGTTTAGGGACCTGTCGCTTCCGACCCCAGCCTTCTGGCGGCAGTTGGGGCGGGCTCGGCGGGCGGTTCAGGCTCTACCGTGTCGCGTTCCGCTTGTCGAGATCGCGGCGCACTACGGCTACAGCGACCAGGCTCACATGACACGAGAATTCGTGCGGTGGTTCGGCCGGACGCCCGCCCAACTCCGCCGGAACCCCGCGGCCATGACCGATCTGGCGCAACCCGGGCTTGGCAACTGGTCAGGGGAGATCGGTCTGGAGATCGCGGGCCTGACGTAGGAAATCCTCGCATCGCTTGTCCACGATGTCGGCCAAGCTGGCGAGTTTGATGTGACGCCGGTGCTTTCCTCCGCCTTCCAGCACCTTCTCCGGATCATCCAGTTGCGCGCCATTGGTGAACTCCAGTGAGACGTGGTCCTTGTAGGCAAAGATCCCGCAGAACTGCGATTTGGGCTGCCCGGGAACGCTCTCGATCATGGTTCCCCCATATTTCGCGACGAAGACCGCCTCCGGCTCGACCGTTGCGACAACAGCTTTCAACTGTGCGACGATTTTGGCTTCGTCTGACTCCTCCATCATGGCCTCAACCCGGCAACTGTACTGCTGTGCAGATTTCGATCAGATACCCATTCGGGTCCGCCACGTAGGACGTTGTCTGCCCCCAAGGTTCATCGCGCGCATCCTGAATAAGCGTGGCCCCCGCGTCGAGCGCCCTTTGCAGGGTGCCAGCCACATCGCCCGTCTCGAATGCGATCTCGAACGTCGGGGCGTCGGGTCTCGGCAGTGCCGGGTTCTTGTCCAACTGGCGCATGAGGGCTCTTGAGGAGAAAGCCAGTTTGGTCTCCCCTGTTACCAGCTCGCCGTAATCGTTGCTTTCGTGAAGGAAGCCGCGTTCGAACCCGAAAGCCCTTTCGAAGAAGTCGAGCGACGACGAGACGTCATCCACGTAGAGAATCGTGTAGCGAAAGATCATGTGAGGCGCCTCTAACAATGCGGTCACTAAGATAGGCCCCGATGGGATGGCGGTCTTGAAGAAAGCCGACATTCAGCGGCGGCGCAGCATCACGCACTCCGGGCTCGAAGCCGACCTTCGCCGCGCGCTGCACGAACGACCGCTGTCAGCTTAGAGTAGGATTTCACACTCTCCCGCAAACGACCCGAAAAACCGCATTTTGCTGGAAAACTACTTCCTGCCCGGCGACCTCGAAGCCCACATCGAGGCCTTCG
>OFTY01000661.1_pt1 | contig 21264 bp, 23 predicted proteins | sample 1775061 | NCBI WGS metagenome assembly OFTY01 (sample SAMN08195773, study PRJEB24354) | sludge metagenome | isolation source: sludge from phenol fed wastewater aerobic bioreactor B | place: India: Nagpur | collected 2016-09-16 | reverse complement strand
CGGCGCCACGGAATCACATCACGCCTCGACATGATTCGTCTCCTTGGTTGCTGGCGAAGCGGGCTCGCCGCCCCGGAAGGCGCGGCGAGCCCGGTTCGGCATCAGGCAGCTTCGCGCTGCTTGGCGCCGTCGTTGGCCTTCTCGTTATTGTTCGCGGACGAGTCCTCGATCCGGCGGGCATTTTCACCAGCCGCGCCGATGCTGATCTTCCGCGGCTTCATCGCCTCGGGGATCTCGCGCACCAGCTCGATCGAGAGCATGCCATCCTTGAGCTCCGCATTCTTCACCTGAACATAATCCGCCAGGCCGAAGCGGCGCTCGAAGTCACGCGCAGCGATGCCGCGGTGGATGTAGCGGCTTTCCTCGCTTTCCTGCTTGCGGCCAGAGACCACGAGCAGATTCTGCTGAGCGGTCACTTCGATCTCGTCGGGGCGGAAGCCGGCCACCGCCATGTTGATGCGGTAGCGGTCCTCGCCTTCGCTCACGAGGTCGAACGGCGGATAGTTGTCGGCAACCTGCGAAGTCAGACCGTTCTCGAGCAGGTCGAACAGCCGGTCGAAGCCAACAGTCGAACGCCGGAACGGCGTGAAGTCATAGTTGGTCCTCATAAACAAGTCCTCCTTTGAGCAACGAGTGTATGAAGAGCGTCCGAGAGAGCGGACGCACTCTCCATGCCGGGTCCTTTCGGCACCCGGCAGGAGATTATTTGGTTTCGTCAGAACGGCTTTCAAGACCATTCTCAACAGCCTGAAGTCGCTTCAGGCGGATGCCGAGGCTGATCAGCGTGAAGCCGGCAAAGAACGCCCAGGCCGCGATCACCCACGCCACCGAGAGGATGCTGGCGATGGGGTAGAGCCACAGCATGGTCCACACCCAAACGCCCAGCAGGATCGACAGCGCGCCCGAGATTCCAAGCAGCCATTCGCCCTTGATCTCCTTGCGAAGCCGGATAGCGGCCGCGATCTCAAGGGCACCGGTGAGGAACGCCCAGGCGATCAGTACGCCGAGCGTTACGAGCGCATAGCTTAGGGTTGCGACCTCAGGCATGAGCGCAACGGCCACCGCGGCCGCGATGCCGATGACGCCGCGCAGGACCATCGCCCACCAGCGATCCTCCTTCTTCGTCGCCCCCCGTACACCCGCGATCAGCGACAGGATGCCGTCTGCGCCGGCATAAGCGGCAAACACGAGGGTGAAAGCGAACAGAGCATTCAGCGGAAACAGGATAGTGACTACGCCCAGCAACAGGGCCAGGGCACCACGGAACACAATCCAACCCCAGTTCCGCCTCAACAGCGCAGAACCCCGGGCATAAGCACTCCCCGTGGAGAAGGGGGAGGCAAAAGACATTGCGGTCATATGATCTCTCCCAGTTCAACAGCGGAGGCCGACACGGGAGCCCTGATCAGGCACTTCCGCGCCGGCGACCATCACGCGCAGAGATAGGCGACGCCATCATGATTTGAATAGCTGCTCACGGACCCGGCAATAGCTGCGGCCTGCGGGCAAGGTGTTGGCCGAGGATCGCGAGAGTGCGTTCGGCGTCGATAAGGGCGGCTTCCTGCCGCTCTCGGAGCCGGCGAGGTCGCCGACCGTGCCGGCGCGGGGTGGTCAGCATCGGCGGCGACGGCCATTGCGGGATCGCACCCCGTCGAGGTCGAACTTCGGGGCGGCTATGCCACGTCGTTCCGCGCGGCTGTCCCGGTGGCCTACTCCGCCGGCCGTCCCGCCGATAGATGGCGCCGACCTTCGGCTATAGAGAGGCCGTGCTGCACCTGTGCGTAGATGCCCCGGGGTTTCGGCGGCGCCGTGCCTTTCGCAAGGACAGGGGCGAGAGGCTGATCTTCCTCATGGTGCTGCGAGCTGAGCCTTGTTAGCCGCGGCTCATGGCTCTCATCGATCGCTTTCTTGCCACGCGTGTCAAGCGGGGACAGCTTTCCGTCACCCACGCCGACGGCAGGGTCCAAACCTTTGGCACACCCGACCCAATGATGCCTGACATCGCAATACGGTTCAGCGATTCCGCGGTCGCCGCGCGAATTGTCCGCAATCCGGCACTCGGTGCGGCGGAAGCATATATGGACGGACGGCTGTTGATAGACAGAGGTGATATCCGTGGATTGATCAATCTGTTGAAAGGCAACAGCCCGTGGGAGGAAGGAGACCGGCTAAGACCATTGGCTCCAATCCGGCTGCTGGAGCAATTCGTGCATCGCATTGACCGTATCAACATGAAGCGTCGCTCCAAGCGTAACGTTGCGCATCATTACGATCTGTCCGACCGCCTTTATGACCTCTTTCTCGATGCTGATCGCCAATATAGCTGTGCATATTTCACCGACCCGGCGAATACGCTGGAGCAAGCCCAAGCGGATAAGAAGGCCCATATCGCGGCCAAGCTCCTGCTCAAGCGAGGTATGCGCGTACTCGATATCGGATGCGGCTGGGGTGGTATGGCGCTGTACCTGCACAGAGCTACGGGCGCCGAGGTCCTGGGGATCACGCTGTCCGAGGAGCAGCTAAAGTTCGCTCGACGGCGCGCTGATGAGGCGGGCGTCTCCGATAAGGTCCGCTTCGAATTGCTCGACTATCGTGCTGTAACCGGCCGGTTTGACCGAATCGTCTCTGTGGGCATGTTTGAGCATGTCGGCCCAGCATATTATGGAACCTTCTTCCGCAAGTGCCGCGCGTTGCTTTCTGATGACGGAGTGATGCTGCTGCATACGATCGGCCGGATGGATGGCCCGGGGGTCACCGACACGTTTACGACCAAATACATCTTTCCGGGCGGGTACAACCCTGCACTGTCTGAGATCGTGCGCGGCTATGAAGGAACGAAGCTGTTTCCGACCGACATCGAGATCCTCCGACGTCACTATTCGAGGACGATCGATCATTGGTACGATCGTACAGTCGCCGCGAAGGACCAGATCATCGCGCTATATGACGAGCGCTTCTTTCGTCTATGGACCTTCTACCTCGCCGGCGCCGCGGAAGCCTTCCGCACAGGAGGTATGGTCAATTATCAGGTACAACTCGCGAAGAGTCGCGCTGCCGTGCCGGAAATACGCGACTATATGGTGGAGGCCGAGCAACGACTACGCCTGGGCGGCGATGCTGCATAGCTTCCTCGCACCCTGCCTGGGATGTTGCGGATTCTCGAGGGCGATCGCGTCGTGAAGGCGGGTTTGGCGCCATGCACCCTCCTGATCAAACATTCAGTCGCGCGCTCTGTCGCATCCGTGTTTCGTCAGCTTCCCCTCGAGAGACAGCCTTCAGCGCACCGCGAGTCTCGTGGCCTGCAATCCGCGTTGAGGTCACAGTCGTTGAGATCGCTGCCTTTCATAATTAGATGCCACTTGTCTCTGGCCTCTCTTCGTACTTGCGGAGCGGGTTTCCGGATTGAGACCCCGCCCCGCGACAACCTAGAACCGTCGCCCACGAGCGTATGAGTGCCCAATGGATCTCGGTATCGTCGATATCTGCCCCACTCCCCCGAATGGCACGCAGGCGGACGCTTTCCGCAATGCAGTCGATCTTGCCCAGCGGGCAGAGGCACTCGGAATCAAGCGCTATTGGCTCGCCGAGCATCATGGCTCGGCTGCGGTCGCCTCGCACGCCCCTGAGATCCTTATCGAGCACGTCGCTTCGGCAACGCAGACGATCCGCGTGGGATCGGGAGCCGTGCTGCTGAACCACTACAGCCCGCTGAAGGTTGCCGAGCAATTCCGCACGCTTCATGCGCTTCATCCGGGGCGCATCGACCTTGGCGTCGGGCGTGCGTTTGCCGGACCCGTCGCGGACATCGCCCTGCAAAGGCACCGCGACGGCAGGCGCGTCGACGATCATGCCGATCAGGTTTTCGAACTGCTCTCCTGGTTGACGGGGACGATGCCCCCTGGCCACGCCTTTGCCTCTCTCGATCTCGCGCCGGACGTTCCCGGCTGGCCCGAGATGCTGCTTCTGGGGTCGAGCCAATCGAGCCCGCATCTGGCTGGACAATTGGGCCTTCCCTATGTCTTTGCCGGCTTCATTTCTCCGCAAGGCGCCGTCCCGGCCCTTGCGAGCTACCGCCGAAGCTTCCGGCCTTCCCAGGTGGTGGGCCTCGAGAAGCCGCATGCAATCCTCGCGATCCACGTCGTATGTGCCGACACGACCGAGGAAGCCGAGCGCCTCGCAATGCCGGTCCGGCACATGTATGCGACACTTTCGAGCGGAAAGCTCGAGCGCAGATTGTCTACCCCAGAGCAGGCGATCGCTCACTTCGGCAAAGTTATCAGTGCCGAGAATGATGAGTGGCCGCGCTTCGTGATCGGCGATCCCGCGCGCGTCGCCTCGGTGCTCGAGCGCATGATCGAGCAGACCCGGCCGGACGAGATCATGATCCAGGACCTCATCACCGATCATGGAAGCCGCGCACGATCACATGCCCTGATTGCCGACCTGTTACAGTAAACAATGCGGAGAGAGTTTGATGAAACTATATTACACCCCTGGCGCTTGCAGTCTGGCTGACCATATCGCTCTCCACGAAGCGCAACTTCCTTTCGAAAGGGAACAGGTCGATCTGCAGACCAAGCGCACCGAAGGCGGCGCTGATTACACCTCGATCAATCCGAAGGGATATGTCCCGGCGCTCACTCTCGACTCGGGCGAAACCCTGAGCGAGAACATCGCAATTCTCGACTGGATCGCGCATCAGAACCCGGCGCTGAAGCCCTCCGGCGAGATGGGGCACACGCGCCTGCTGGAGGCGCTAGCCTACGTCTCGACCGAGATCCACAAGAGCTTCAAGCCCTTTTTCGCCGGCGGCGGCGACGACGAGAAGACCAGGGCTGGTGAAGCGATCGTCAAGCGGATGGCCTATCTCGCCGACACGATGAAAGGCGAGTTCCTGTTCGGCGCGGACATCAGCGTCGCCGACTGCTACCTGTTCGTCATGCTGCTTTGGGCACAGAAGATGGGCCTCGACGTGCCCGAAAAGCTTGCCGGCTTCCGCGACCGAATGATGGGGCGCCCGGCCGTGCAGAAGGCGATGACGGACGAGGGCTTGATCTGAACCACGGATGAGACGGGCCTCGGTTGAGGCCGGCCTGGCTCGGCCGATGGCTATCTTGTCGAGCAGCAGCACGCTTGGTGCAGGGTTCTGCTATCGGGAGAACCGCTTCGCCAAGCGCGCGCTCGCGCCGCTCTTCGCGGCGAGCTTGGCGCCATAGCGCATGACCGTCTTGGGATCCCGCCAGCGATAGGCCTGCATGATCGCCGGCAGGCTCTCGCCTGCGGCGAAATTGTCTTGGGCGACGCCAACCCGGATCGAGTGGCTCGAGACGGCCGCCACCCAGCGCTCGAGCTCCGCCTCGCTCATCCCTCCGAGCAGCTTCTTCTCGAACGCGGCGCGGATCAGCCGACGGTAGATCAAGGTGATCGTATTCGGGTGCAGGGCCCCCTCCCCTACAGACCGCACCGAACCGTCGAAATAGGTCTCGACGCGCCGGAAGAGCGGTCCGGCTGTGATCGCGCCAGCCCGCTTCCACTCCGCAATCGCCTGCATCGTCGCGGGCGAGAGATAGGCGATGGCGCCTGCGCGCTCGCGGTCGGTCTTGCTGGTCGCAATGAACAGGGTTCCCGAGCCGTCGGAATCGGGCCCTTCCACCGCGTCGCAGACGATCGCCACCAGCTCGGAGCGCCGGCAGCCGCTGTCATAGGCGACGCGCAGCAGCGCGCGGTCGCGCGCGCCGAGCATGTCGCGGCGACAGGCCTTGAGCAGATGCGCAAGGCAGATGCCGGTAGCCGGATCGTCGAGGTCGCTCACCTCACCCTTGAACCGGATGCCGCGCGCCTGGCGCTGGCGCGTGCCCAATAGCTTGCGCAAGCCCTTGAGCTCGAGCCGCACCAGCGGCGCCGCTGTCGGATCATCAAGCCCGGCCATGCGATAAGCCCAGCCGATGTTCACCAGGTAGCGCTCGATCGTCGCCGGCGCCCGTTGCTTCAACGGATTGCGCGGATCCTGCTCGACCCCCGACAAGGCGCGCAGATAGGAAGCGACCGCGTCCGCATCGGCCCGGGCTGTGGCAAGTCCGCGCCGCCGACACCATTGGTCCCAGATCTTCAGATCCGACCGGAAGGCGCGGATCGTGTTCGTCGACCAGGCCCGCGCGGCCGCGGCGACGAGCTGCGGATCGGCGAGCCGGCGGGCCGGCGCCAGCGCCTCGACCTGCGAGACGATCTCGCTGATCGGCGCCGCCTCGGCACGGTGGAGCGCAGGTTCAGCCATGATTGCGCGCGAAGCGCAACGTCTCGTCCGTGCGCACAAGCTGCACGGCCCGCCAGGGCGCCGAGGCCAGCGCATGCCGGGATTTGATCGCCCCGACCCGCTCGAGATAGCAGATGGCGCTGTTCATCCGGCGCGGTTCCCATCCGAGCGCCTCGGCAAGCCGCTTGGTGTCGGCGGCGCGCTCCTCGCCCGTCACCATCCGGTTCGCCAGCGTCCGCGCATCCTCGCTGGGGCTGAACGGCATGAACGCCTCGTCAAAGTCCACAAACAGCGCGGGCTGCGGCGCGTAATGTCCGGGCACGTTCATCTCGCGCAGGTAACCGCCGTCCTTCAGATCGAGCAGCGCGATCCTGAGATCATCCGTCGCGATGTCGAGCGCGGCCGTGAGGTCCTCAAGGGTCACCACCGGATCGACGGCCAGCGCATGCGCGCTGGTCTCGATGACGTGCTTGCCCACCGCGATCGCAGCCGGCGACCAGCCCTCCAGCCCGCTGGGCGCGGTTTGGACGTAGCGGGGCGCGTCGCCGAGCGCCGGCTTGCGGCTCACGCCGTGCAGGCGGTCCACCAGCCCCTTGAGGTCCGCCTCGCACGCCGGATCGATCTTGAGGAACAGCATCGCCCGCAGGAAGGGTGAGAGCTTCGCAGGATCGAGGTCGACGACGAGCGGCACGAACCGGCTCTTGCCACCGACCTGCTGGACGAGCCCGACGTCGATCTCCTTCGCGACCCACGGCTTGGCGATCGACTTCTCGGTCAGCACCACGACGAAGTGGGTCATGGCGCCGAGGCCCTCCTCCATCTTCTGTCGAAGACTGTCGCCGGGCTCGATCTCCCACTCGTCGAACCAGACGTCGACGCCGTTCGCCATCAGATATTCTGCGACCGGACGCACCCGATCCTTGTCCTCGCTCGCATGCGCCAGATAGACTTTGGGGTGCGGGGCGCCGTCGGCGGCATTCATGACCTGAACCTTTCCCGGGTCGACCCCCAGACGCTTTTCGAGAAGCCGCGCGAAAGCAGGCGAGCCGGTGGTGCGGATCGCTACACGATTGCCCGACAGCCGATCGACAAAGACGTCGGCATGGCGGCCGGTTTCGGGATCGACGATCGAGGCGGCCGCTCCCCTCGCCTTCTCCTCGAGCGCCTGCATACCCAGCGCGATCGCCTTCGCCTCGATGTCGGCGGCAAACCTGCTGGCGTCAAACGGCCGGCCATTGTGGATGAACTTGATCATTGGCTGTGGCGCTGAACGTATCGGCGCAGCTCCACCAGATCCTCGTCGGCGAGCAGGATCCCCATCGTCGGATAGTCGTCCTGCAGCGACTTGCGCACGCGGCCGTCGTGAACGCATGGGATCAACAACGCGAAGGCGGGGTTGAAGCGGCGTCGCTCCCAGCCCGCGGCCTCCTCGAGTTTCCTCGCGCTCCCGCCAAGCTCGGGCTGGTCGAGCAGCAACCGGGCGAGCGCGACCGAATCCTCGACCGGGTCGTGCCCGGTGATCGCGGGATCGCTGGCGATGAACAACTCTACGGTCGTCCGCACGCGCGGCAGGTGCGGCCCCAGCACGTGCGAGAGCGTCACGAGCCCGTCGGCCTCGAGCTCGGCCAGCGCCATTCCCAACGTCTTGCGGCTCTCCTGCGGAAAGGCCTCGAGCAGCTCGTCGCCAAAATGCGTCGGCAGGCCCTTGGGGCTATGCTCGGCCATATGGCGGCCGAGCCGCTGCGCAAGGTCACTCAGATGATCGTACACGCCTCGTCTTCCCTGTTGCGCCCCGGTGCGGAGGCCCGCCGGCGCGCGAACAGCCAGCTCCTATTCCTTGCCGGGATATAGAAGCTTCAACAATGGGGTGTTGATAAGGGTCCATTATCAACACTAGGCGTGACTCCACGCTATACTCAAAGGGCGATCTCGGGATATGCTTGGGGATGGCTCGCCGCTCTTCCGCGCTGACATCGCTGCCGTGGAGCGACGGTCTCGCCGCGGCGCTCGAGCAGGCGAGCGCCGCCGTCGGGCGGCTCGATGCGCGGACTTCCGCCACTTCGGGTGCTCGCGCGTGGCAATTGCGCGCCGCCTGGACCGGCTACGCCGCCGCGCTCCAGCTCCAGGGCCACGAGATCGACGAAATCGATGTTTTTTCGTGGGGCTGCGCCCTCCCCGTCCCCGGCCGGCCACGGATCGCGACGCTCGACGATCCCTTCGAAGGCTTCGCCAGATGGCAGGCCCAGTTCGCCGGAAACACCCGGCGCCACTGGCGCGAGGACCTGGGCGCGCGGGTCGAACCCGACCCGAGCTACGCCGGCCCCCGGCTGATCCGCGCGCTCGAGGCTCTGCGGCAGATCAGCATCGCCGAGAAATCGAAGTGCAGCATACGCACGGCGGCTGTGCAGCGCATCGGCATGGGTCCAGAAAGCGCGGCTTAGCTCTATACTGGGTGCGATCTCGGGTGCAGTCATTCTCTTTCGCCGGAAAACCGGTGAAGGGGCCGTTCCTGGTAATGATCGTCGCAGGCGAGTATCCGGAAGCGCACGGCTACGCACCATTGCGCGCATTTGCCCAACCGATTTATTCGGGCCGTCGCTTCATCCCGGTCAATTCCGAGTTCGAGCGAGACGTTCTGCGCGCGCTTCTGGAAGCGAGGCGCGAGCTAGCCGAGGAGGGCCTTGATATCTTTGTCGAGAAGCCCGTCTTTGATCACCTCACTCCCGCCGGCCCCTGCCGCCCCGACTTCCTGATCGAAGCGCGTTCAGGCACGACCGGCGAGATCAGGCAATGGATCTTGGAGGTGCTGGAGTTCGGCGAGCCCGAGGTCCACCAACGCGAAAGGCTTCGGCGAGTAGCGCCACTGTTGACTGTCACCCCGGCCGACCGCAACGCGGCGCACCTGGTAGCCCGACTCTCAGACGCCTTCGCCCTTTAAACGATCAGCTCCACCTCAACGTGAATCCGAACGAACTGACGATCGCGAGCGTCACGGGCGTCGAAAGCAGATAAAGCTTCTGCCACCGCCACCAGGATTTGGGGAGGAACAGCGCCACATCCTTGGCGCTGCGAAGCTGCGCCCAGGCCTTCTCGCGCCAGAGGCGACAGGCGAGAACAAGGATCGCCAAGGCCATTGCGATCGCGCAGCACAGAGCGGTCGCAGTATAAAGCGCCATCCAGTTGATCATTTCAGCATCGCTCAGATGCGCCATGGTCTACCCCATCGCTGCCAAACGAAGTCTCGCCTGTTCAACTGCGTTCCAACCCGCCGCGCGACTTATCACTTTTCTTTATCATCATGCTTCTCCGGTTTCTGCCGGTCCGCTAGCCTGACGCGCTTGACCGACGCCGCTTCGGCCAACGCATGCAAAGAAGCACGGCCCCGCCAAGCCAAAGTCCGAGGCCGCCGAGCGCAAACCCTAGAAGCCATGGCGTGTTGAAGTCCTCGTGATTCTTCCAATCCATGATGTGAAGGCTCCAGAAGAAGTCATAAAGCCGCCACGTGCCTGTCCTCACCGCCGCAATCCGGCCGGTATCGGCCGCCACGAAGATCCGAGTGGAGTCCGGATCGGCGAACGTCACACGCCAGGCGGGAAGCGTGCCGCGATATTCGGGACTGGCGCGATCGATCAGTTCCACGTTCACACTTGGGTGATCGTTGCTCCGCCAGGCGGCCCTCGCTACCGCTTGGGCTTGCGCCGCAGTTGGGGCGGGCAACAGTGCGCCCGTTCTCGCGTCGAACAGCCGCGTCCCTCGGGCCGTTGTCGCCTCAGCGACCGGGCGGCCAAGCCACATGCGATAGCTCACGGTCTCGATCCGCGTCCCGGTCGCCGCGACGATCACTGATGGTGGGACGAGCGCCACGCCGCGAGGCAAGGGCGCCACGGCTTTGCGGTCCACAAGGTGATCGCCATGCACTCGATCGATGGGCAAGAAGCTCATCAACGCGCCGCTCGCGAACCACAAAAGAAGCTGCGCGCCGACAATGATCGCGAGCCACTTGTGAGTGCGGCTCGCGAGAAGGTGCAGCCGAAGTTTGGTGCTTCTCAGGGTCGAATCTCCATCCTTGCGTGTCTCATTTCGTGCCTGCCAGATTCTTCATCATCCCGCGTGGCCGACAGGTGCGCCCGCGACCAGCGCTTGTACGGCTCAGCCGTCATCCCCGAGAGTTAGCGCACGAACGCCACCGTGTCCCAGACAGGGGATCCGGTGCGTCTTGCCCCCCGCCGGCTCGGCCGTCAGCTTACACCATGCTTGATAATCCAGGGCTGCTGAGCGGGCGTGAGGCGTTGCGCCACCCCTCGCCAGTTCGGGGCTTGCCATTAAGGGCCTTGGCTCACCTCCGATTCCTCCGCGCCGGGGCGATAGATGACAGCCGCTGCACATCTCTCCGTAGAGGCCGACACCGACTGACACCCGTTGCGCCGACGCAAAATCCGGCCGCGCCCTTGGCAATCAGCCCGCTGGCACGGCGGTCGAACAGGTCAGTTGCTTGTCCGGCTTACAGATAGCGCCCGATCGCACTGCCCGGGCTCGGTCACGTCCTGAACTTCGGTGACGTTCAGGACGTGGCTGCGATCTCGATCGGTGGGCGGCCCAGCTTTTCGAGGGCGATCGCGTGACGGGCTAACCAACGACGGGATCTTTGACCCACCCCAAGGCATCGTGCAGCTCTGATATGTCGGCGTCGATGATCGCGTACAGGTCTTTATCTTCCTCGCGAAAGAACATGCGCGCCTTCGCTTCGTCTTCGGCAGGGGGAAGCATCGCTCCCAGGCGCTCCGGCCATTTCGCGTCTATGAATCTCATGAGCCGCTTCCAGGCCGCGGATCGGGTCTGATGGAGGCTCAGGACGGGAACGCCGTTTACTACAATCGCAAGGATCGTCACCTGCATGGTCACATACGCCCCCTCGATTTCGTCATGTTCGTGATGATCTTGCGGAGGAGGACAACGTCTAACCTCCTGGCAGCATGTTGTCGTGTTCTCGAGAACCCTCGCTAACCGGCCCGTCCGTCTGATGGCCTGCCATTCGAGCATTTCCTGTGAAGGCCAGTCCTGCAATCTCCCGCTTCCAACGCAAGCTGGGGAAGAAGGCGGGAACATGGGCCATGTACTGGCGGTAGCTATCGCCGTAGGTCGCGAGCGCGTATCTCTCCTCATGCTTAGCCAAACGAATGTACATCACCACCAGCACCGGAAACATGGCAAGCGTCAGAAGCGTCGGCCATTGTAGCAAGAAACCGAGCATGACGAGGATGAACCCTACGTATTGAGGGTGCCGCACCCGGGCGTAGACCCCCGTCATTGCCAATTCGTGTTTGCGCTGACTCGTGTGAAGCGCCGTCCACGCGATCGAGATTAGCCAAAAGCCTACACCAATCAGCACAAAGCTGGCGATGTGGAACGGGCCGAAATGCGGATTGATGCGCCAGCCGAACATCATTTCCAGGATGTGGCCAGCATCGTGGCTCCACCAGTCGACGCCGGGGAAATGCGACTGGAGCCACCCCGACAGCAGGAAGATGGTGAGCGGGAAGCCATACATTTCGGCGAAGAGCGCGACGATGAACGCACTGAACGCGCCGAAGCTGCGCCAGTCGCGCCGCGTTGCCGGCTTGAAGAAGCTGAACGCAAAGAGGATGAAAACGGCGGCATTGACCAGCGCGAGCCCCCACAGACCATAGCCATAGTCGGCGTGCGTCATCGCGACTCTCCTTCGATGCGGCCGTTGGGATTGGCCGGCAAGCCGGCGGGTGCCTGGCCGGGCTCATGGCCATGCTGATGCCCACCTTGGCCGTGGTGCATGAACAGGTGCATGAGCGGGCAGGCGAGCAGGATGAGATAGGGCAGCACACCCAGGAAGTGCGCGGTATGCTCGGTAATGAGGAAGAAGCTGGCGACGAGCAGGAAGCCGATCAGAACGATCTTGCCGCGCTTGCGCATGCGATGGTCATGTTCGCCCATATGCCGTTCTCTTCTAGTCAACGTCCAGCCTGCATAGGCTCGAGTCCAAGGAGCAAGGTATAAGTAGAGACCGAAGTCCGAAGGGCATCGCGCAAGCATGGGTAAGGTGATCGATCGGATCGGCCACCGGTGTTCGCGCGACGCAACTGTCGGGAGCAGCAGTCGTGCTGCGGCTTTTGCGTATAGGCGTGCGGCGTCCGCGAATCAAAGCTGCGCTCACGAACATAATCGTGAGAGGCAGGCCCGCGTCCATGCACAAGAGAAAGAAACGGCACCATTCCCGCAACCAGTCCGGCGTGACCGTCCTCGAGCGCGAAGCAAGGATCGATCTGGCTAAGCGCCCGGCCGATGGTCTCGGCGTCGCCTTTCTCGGCGCATCGGGAACGGTCACAGGGTCGCGTTATCTGGTGGACGATGGTGAAACTCAGATCGTTGTCGATTCCGGCCTGTTTCAAGGACCCAGGGATCTGCGCCGCCTTAATTGGGCGCCAATTCCACCCGAAGTCGCCGATGTCGGCCAAGTCCTGCTGACCCACGCTCATCTCGATCACTCGGGCGCGCTACCGCGCATGGCGCGCCTGGGCTGGGACGGTACCGTCCTTGCCACCCGGGCGACCGCGGCCCTGTGCGAGCTCCTTCTTCCCGACAGCGGTCATCTGCAGGAAAAGGATGCGGAGTTCGCCAACCGGCACGGCTTCTCCAGGCACCAGCCGGCGCTGCCGCTCTACACCCAGGCTGACGCGCGTCTGGCATTGCAGCTCTTCCGGCCGATCGAGTTCGGAGCGTGGCATGCAGTCACGGACGGCATCAGGGTGCGCTATCATCGCGCCGGCCACATCCTCGGCGCGGCGTCGATCGAGATCGACTGGAAGGGGCGGACAATCCTCTTCTCAGGCGACATCGGCCGTTACGGCGATTCGGTGATGAAAGATCCCGAGCCGCCCGCGCGCGCCGACTATGTCCTGGTGGAATCGACCTATGGCGATCGGCGCCACGAGCAGGTCGATCCGACAAAGACGCTTGGAGATCATGTCGAACGATGCGTCGAGAGAGGAGGGACGGTGGTGATCCCGGCCTTCGCCGTGGGACGGGTCCAGTCGCTTCTCTATCATTTCTCGCGTCTGCGCGCGCAGGGACGCCTCCGCGACATCCCGATCTTCCTCGACAGCCCGATGGCGATCAACGCGAGCGGGCTGATGTGCGATTTCATGGACGAGCATCGCCTGGCCCGCGCCGAGTGCGAAGCGGCGTGCAGCGTCGCGCACTATGTGCGCGAAGTGGAGGAATCCAAGGAACTCACCGCCAACCCCGCCCCAAAGGTCATCATCTCGGCCAGCGGAATGGCAACGGGCGGCCGCGTGCTCCACCATCTCAAGCGCTTCGCGCCGGATGGGAAGAACCTCATCCTCTTCTCGGGCTTCCAGGCGGCGGGCACCCGCGGCGCCGCCATGATCGGCGGCGCCCGGACGATCAAGATCCACGGCGAGTATATCCCGGTCGAAGCCGAGGTCGCCAACCTGACGATGCTCTCGGCGCATGCCGACAGCGACGAGCTCATGCGCTGGCTCGGCTCGCTGCACGAGGCCCCGCGCCACGTCTATGTCACCCATGGCGAGCCGACCGGCGCCCACGTCCTGGCGAAGCGTGTCTCGGAGGAACTGGGCTGGGCATGCAGCGTACCGGCGCTGGGTAGCTGGGGCATGCTCGCGTGAAGCCCGGGATCATCGAGAACGCCGAAGCAGAGTCTGTCGCGACGACGCTGCGGGCACGCCGCATCGGCCTGTCGGGTGCCGGTAGCGATCTGATTGCGGTCATGCGCCACGACTGTCCCGTCTGCCGCTCGGAAGGTCTTGCGTCCCGCGCGCAGGTCGCGCTGCGCGCCGGCGGGCGGGAAATCGTCGTCTCGCTGCTGCACAGTTCCGCGGAGGCTCCAGCGCCCGGCGAGATCGGCCTCTCGGAATCCGCATGGCAGCGGCTCGGCGTCAGCGAGGGCGATCCGGTCGAGATCGCGCACGCCCAGCCTCTCGCCTCGCTCGCCGAAGTGCGTCGGCGTATCTATGGCAATCGTCTCAGTGACGGGGCTTTTTCAGCGATCATCACCGACATCGCCGAGCGACGCTATAGCGATGTCCATCTCTCGGCATTCGTCACGGCCTGCTCGGCGGTCCCGCTCGATACGGACGAAACGATCAGCCTGACCAGGGCGATGGTCGATGTCGGCGAGCGATTGCAGTGGCCCGGAACGGTCATCGTCGACAAGCATAGCGTCGGTGGATTGCCGGGCAATCGCACCACGCCGATCATCGTCTCGATCATGGCCGCGGAGGGCCTGATCATGCCCAAGACATCGTCGCGGGCGATCACCTCGCCGGCCGGCACGGCGGACACGATGGAGGTGCTGGCACCTGTCGACCTCGACGTTTCCGCAATCCGCAAGGTGGTCGAGCGCGAAGGCGGCTGCATCGCCTGGGGCGGCGCCGTCAATCTCAGCCCTGCCGACGACGTGATCATCGGCGTGGAGCGCGTGCTCGATATCGATGCCGTCGGGCAGATGGTCGCCTCGGTGCTGTCCAAGAAAGTCGCGGCCGGTGCGACCCATCTGGTCATCGACATCCCGGTCGGGCCGACCGCCAAGGTCCGCGGAGCCGCTGCCGCCGACACCCTCGAGCGCGCGCTGAGCTCGGTCGCCCAAGCCTTCGGGCTTCGCACGCGCGTGATGCGCGGCCCCGGCGCGGAGCCGATCGGACGGGGCATCGGTCCGGCGCTCGAGGCGCAGGATATCCTTGCCGTGCTCCAGGGGCAGCCTGGCGCCGAGGATCTCGCCCACCGGGCCTGCGAGCTGGCGGGAGGACTGCTTGAGCTCGCGGACGCGGCCCCGGCCGGCGAAGGCTATGCGCGTGCGCGGGCGTGCCTCGAAAGCGGCCGGGCCTGGGCCAAGTTCCAACGTATCTGCGAAGCGCAGGGCGGCATGCGGGCTCCACCGGTCGCCCGGTTCCAACAGGATATGATCGCTCCCTATAGCGGCCGCCTGGTGAGTATCGACAATCGCAAGCTCGCGACGGTCGCGAAGCTTGCCGGCGCGCCGATGGCCAAGGCCGCCGGCGTCGCGCTGCAGTGTCGGCTGAACCAGATGGTGGATGCCGGGGCTCCCTTGAGCACCATTCATGCCGAGAGCCCGGGCGAGCTCGATTATGCGGCGGCCTATGCGGTGAGCGACGGGCCGATCTTCGGGATTGAAGCGCTATGAACCGTCCCGTGCTGTTCGCGCTGTCTGGCAGCGAGGCCCTGGCACAGCCGCTATCCGCCGCACTCGATGCAGAGGTCGGCACGATCGAGCATCGTCAGTTTCCCGACGGGGAAACCTATCTCAGGGTCGTAAGCGACATCAGCGACCGCGACGTCATCCTGCTGTGCAGTCTCGATCATCCGGACGCCAAGCTGTTGCCGCTGCTGTTCGCAGCCGACACCGCGCGCGATCTGGGCGCTCGCAGGGTCGGGCTCGTCGCCCCCTACCTCGCTTACATGCGCCAGGACATTCGCTTCCATGCCGGCGAGGCGGTGACGTCGCGAACCTTTGCCGCGATCCTGTCCCGCCATCTCGACTGGCTGGTGACGGTCGATCCGCATCTCCACCGCTATCATGCGTTGTCGGAAATCTACCGCATCCCGACCCAGGTTGTTCATGCTGCGCGGCTTCTGGCCTCGTGGATCAAGCGCAATGTCGCTCGTCCGCTGATCATCGGTCCGGACCTGGAAAGCGAACAGTGGGTCTCGCAGGTGGCGGCCGATGCCGATGCTCCGTTTCTCGTGTGCGAGAAAATCCGGTCCGGCGACCGTGACGTCACCATCTCGATTCCGAATGCCCCAGCGTTTCTCGATCGCCAGCCGGTGCTGGTCGACGATATCGCCTCATCCGGCCGGACCCTCGCCGAGGCGGCGCGCCAGCTGGTCGGCATGGGGTTCGCGCGACCGGATTGCGTGGTCGTGCATCCGCTTTTCGCCGGCGATGCAGCGCAAGTCCTGGGTGGGCTCGTCGAGAGGATCGTGAGCACGAACGCTGTTGCGCATACCTCTAATGATATCGACGTGATGCCGGCGATTGCGGAGGCCGTTCGTCACGGAATTTGAACGGTGCGCTGCGCGTCAGTTCTTCAGTACTCAATGCTCAATGCACGATGAAAACGAACGCCCGGCAAACGCCGGGCGCATTCCCATCCATTGACCCTACACGAGCCCGAACCAATCTTCCGGGAACTTCGCTTTCGGAGAAAGTCGCGGCAGGAAAGGAGGATATGTCATGTCGCACACACGCTCTTTCCTTGATCCCTTCATCGTTGCTCGGACCCGCAGCTTGAGCCCGAAGTGAAGCCCGCCATCCTTGCATCCTGGGCGCCCGATCGCTCCGCCGTCGAGGGCCAACCGGCCCTCCGTCGCCCGCCAGCATCCCGGTGCCGGTCGACGATGTGATGGCAGCGCTGCGCTGGCTCGATCGCGCTGAGCACGGCGCAGGCAACCGGCATATATCGCCCGGTTCAGAGACCCGGCAATGAGCCGCGGCGCGTTGCGGCGCTGGCGTCAACGGGGCAGCCGGACCGTCACGGTCTCGCTGGCCTTTGCCGACATTATGGAGATTGCGCTCGCGCTGCTGTCGCTCTCTCCGGATGAACTGGCGCGGCTCGATTGGAGCTTTGCCGATCGCAAGCGCCTGCTCGATCATCTCCTGCAGTCGGGCAAACAGGCGCAGTCAGTGGACCGGGACCAGCTCGACCAGACATTGCTGCGCCTCGCGCTTCCCGCGCGCGACGTGCGACGCCTGAAACGCTTTGCGCAGCGCGAACTGCCAAAAACGGCCACGAACGCGGCTGTGATCGAACGGCTGAGCGCCGTGCTCGAGGCAGCCGATCCGGACAGGATCTAGCGCGGCTGTTCAATGGCGCTACGCCCGCCGCATGTTCCCGGAGCGCGCGCGTGCGTGCGTCATAGGCGCGCGCGAGCTGCGCGTGAACGATGATCGCCTCTGGGATCGCCGCAGCCTCGGCCGCCGCCCATTCCTGAGCCGCGCGCCTCATGCAATAATCCAGATCGTCGTCGACACTGCTCAAACCCGTCCACCTCCCAGAAGGCCCGGATACGCGCCGAGCCGAAATATCAGTCCTGTCGATCGGCAATAGCGCTCGGCCGCACCACGATCTTGAAATCGCAGTTCGACATGGGCAAGCGGATCGCGGCCGCCCGTCCACCCCGTCAACGGATCGATGAAGGGGGGACAGCGCGGCTCGAAGCGGACCCGCCACTGGCCGCGCCGGGCCCGTCCGCCCTGATTGGTCGCGATCGGCATCGGCTCGATGATCGCCACCGCATCGGGCGGGAAGGCGCCGGTGCAAACGGCACAACGCCGGCCATTATCGTTCGGCGGCGTTGACGACCGCCTGCGTGGCCCGGAACGGGTGTTCCGGGCCAGCTCGTCATGCGGCGCCGCCATTGATCGGAATGCGGCGACGATGATCGTCCGGCACCTCCGATCGGGGCAGCGCGACGGTGAGCACGCCGTTCTTGAACGTCGCGGTCGCCTTGTCGCGGTCGATTCCGCGCGGAAGGCCAATGCGGCGCTCGAAGCGGCCGTAGCTCCGCTCGGAATAGCCGCGGTCCTTGTCGTCGACCTCCGCACGCTTTTCGCCGCGGATGGTCAGCGCGCCTTCCTCGATGCTGATGTCGACATCCTTTTCCTCGAGCCCAGGGAGCTCCGCAGTCACGCGAATCTCCCTATCGGTCTCGCCAAGCTCGACATGCGGCCACGCGGCGCCGCGGTCGAAGCCGCCGAAAGCCGGCACGCCAAAACCGCGAAACACGTCATCGAACAGCCGGTTCACGTCGCGATGAAGCGAAAAGAGCGGGTGGGTTGCAGCCTCGCGATCGCGCTCGGCGCCGATGGCTGCGGGAAGCCGGTTCTCCTGCCGGCTCCAGGGGATCAAATCACGGAACGCCATGACGGCTATCTCCTTGTCTGGCTAGAGTTGGGGCATGACCCGCCGGCCACCGCCCCCACGGGGACGGTGCCGGCGAGCCGATTGTGATCGCGATCAGGCCGCTTGGGCGTCCTTGGGTGCCTCGATGCGGTCATTGGCGGCACTGCCGCCGCCGCTGATCTCGATCTTGCGCGGTTTCATCGCTTCGGGAACGACCCGCTTGAGCTGGATCCGCCGCTCGAACGAACGGGTCGCGATGCCGCGATGCAGATAATCGCCCTGATCCTGGTCTTCGGCGCGCTGGCCGGTGACGGTGAGCTGATTCTGCTGGGCAACGACCTCGATATCGTTCGGCCGGAAGCCAGCGACGGCCAGTGTGATGCGATAGCTATCCTCGCCGTCCCTCAGATGTCGAACGGCGGAAAGCCGTCATCCTCGCGCTGGCCCGCTTCGAGCATGTTAAACAGGCGGTCGAAGCCAACGGTGGAGCGCCGATAGGGCGCAAAGTCAAACGTGCTTCTCATTTCCAAATCCTCCTCAGGAAGCGATCTGGGCATGAGCTGCGCCGGTGCAGGAGAGCCGGCGCCCTCTATGTCCCACCGGACCCGAACACGGCGCCCGGCGAAACCGAGTTAGAAACTCGCGACGCCATTTCAAGAGATGGAAAGACACCAAATGCGCCGGTGAAAACGCCCGTCCATCGGTGCCCTTTGCGGATGCTTTTCATAAAGCCGCACGCGAGCGGAATGGCCATCCGTCCCGGACATCGGCATTATGACGCTGCTGACACAGCATAGCTATCTACCAGCTTCCTGACCTGACAACATCGCGCGTCGGGCTTAGGAGCAAGCAGCGCGCCCATCTCCCAAGAGCACGTGCACACTCCCGGCGGCCGCGTCTCCCGGCGCCTTGCCGCCGGGAGACCAGATGGAAACGTCCGCATCGCATTGGCAAGAGCCGTCATATCGCGACGGTGGGCCGACGAAGGTTGCGATTACCCCCAGCCGTGCATCTGCGCCGCTTGATGTGCTGCGGCATTTCGGCCTTGACCTTGGACCATGGTCCTACCCGTAAGAGGCCTCCCCGATTGCGGTGCCCCGCGGCACGGCGCATCCTGATCGATATCCGGGGACTATGGGTAACAAGCGTGTCGTTCACATCGTCGATGACGAAGAGACAATTCGAAAAGCATTGGGATTCACGTTGCGGACCGCAGGCTTTGTCCTCGAGGTCTACGCTTCGGGGCCGGAATTTCTGTCGGCCCTGGGTGACGCCGAGAAAGGCTGCGTGATCCTCGACATGCACATGCCGGACATGGACGGCCTTCAGGTCCAGGCGGAGCTGACAAGACGCGGCATCGGCATGCCCGTCGTGGTGCTGACCGGAAATGGAGATCCTACGCTCGCCGTCCAGGCCATGAGGGCGGGTGCAGTCGATTTTCTCGCCAAGCCGGTCGAGAAGGCCGCGCTGCTCGGCGCAATCGACCGCGCCTTCAGCCGGCTGGAGAATATAGCCGGCCGTGCCGCCGAACAGGCCGACGCTCTGTCGAAAGCCGCGAGACTGACGCAGCGCGAACGGGCTATCCTGAGAGGGATTGCGCGAGGTCATCCCAACAACCTCATCGCAGATGAACTCGGCATCACGTCCCGCACGGTTGAGCTGGATCGGGCCAGCCTGATGATCAAACTGGGAGCCCAAAGTTTGCCCGACCTGCTACGGATCGCCTTTGCTGTGGATGTAGGCGGTTCGGCCAGTGCCGACCGGCGTTAGGCTTCACGCCCGAGCCATGCCGTATACTATGCGGATCGGGCCAACGCCAGTTCAGCAATGATCGGACAATCCGGCCGCTCGTCGCCGTGACACCGCTCGGCGAGATCGACCAGCGTGTCGCGCAGCGCCGTCAGTGCCGCGGCCTTGCGCTCAAATTCCTCGGCGCGGGCAAGGGCAAGCCGCTTCACCTCCGCGCTCGCGCGACCCATATCCGCCCAAAGGCCGAGCAAGGTGCGGATCTCCTCGATCGGGAAACCCAGATCTCGCGCATTGGCGATGAACCGAAGGCGATGGAGGTCACTCTCGCCATAGTCGCGATAGCCTGCACCCCGGCGCGGCGGCGCCGGGATGAGGCCAATCTTCTCATAATGGCGGATCATCCGCTCCGAGACCCCGCTTTGCTTCGACGCCTCCCCGATGTTCACAGCGCTTTCCGGTTGAGGCGCAGCGCGTTGGTGACCACGCTGACCGAGGAGAGCGCCATGGCGGCGGCCGCGATGATCGGCGAGAGGAGGATGCCGAACAGCGGATAGAGTGCGCCCGCCGCGACCGGCACGCCCGCGACATTGTAGATGAAAGCGAAGACGAGGTTCTGGCGGATGTTCGACATGGTCGCCTGGCTGAGCCGTCGCGCCCGGACGATGCCGGTAAGGTCGCCCTTGAGCAGGGTGACGCCTGCGCTCTCGATCGCGACGTCGGTGCCCGAGCCCATGGCGATGCCGACATCGGCGGCGGCTAGCGCGGGGGCGTCGTTGACACCATCGCCGGCCATGGCGACCACCCGTCCCTCGCGCTTGAACTTCGCGACCACGGCGCTCTTCTGATCGGGCAGCACCTCGGCCTCGACCTCGTCGATGCCCAGGCGCCGGGCGACCGCTTCCGCCGTGGTGCGGTTGTCGCCGGTCAGCATGACCACGCGAATGCCCTCCGCCTTGAGCGCGGCGAGCGCTTCGGGCGTCGTGGCCTTCACCGGATCGGCGATCGCGAAGGCGCCGCCGACCGTGCCGTCGACGCCGATGAAGATCGCGGTGGCGCCATCCCGGCGCAGTGCGTCGGCCTGGCTGGCGAGCGCCTCAGTCGCAACCCCTTCGTCGGCAAGGAACCGCGCATTGCCGAGGACGATGCGCCGCCCTTCGACCGTGCCGAGCGCGCCGCGCCCAGTCGGCGAGTCGAAGTCGATGACGTCGCTCGTGGCGATGCCGCGATCCTTCGCGGCCTCGACGATTGCCAACGCGAGCGGATGCTCGGAGGCCCGCTCGACCGAGGCGGCAAGCCGCAGCAGTTCGGCTTCGTCGAAGCCGGGCGCCG